>Ga0078894_10005087_pt1 | contig 10112 bp, 9 predicted proteins | sample LauGreSu1BDMLBSD_2_FD_67506 | JGI IMG/M metagenome (GOLD analysis project Ga0078894, IMG submission 67506) | Freshwater lake microbial communities from Lake Michigan, USA - Su13.BD.MLB.SD (version 4) (version 4) | ecosystem: Environmental > Aquatic > Freshwater > Lake | place: Lake Michigan, USA...
CCGCAATACGATCGACAGCAGTCATCCCTGTATATTCCGAAACAATACGTGCGCCATCCGTAAGATTTCGATGAGAGATAACAATTCCCTTGGGTCTGCCTGTAGATCCTGATGAATAAATTATCGCTGCATTGTCTACTCCAATGCAATCAAAAAAAGAATCGCTATACGGGAATTGCTTTCGCAAATAAGGAAAGCTTGGAAAATGCTCAATCATGGGCCCTGAGCCGATTAGCAAAATAATCTGTCCTGAAAAAGATTTAACCTCTTCAATACGCGATGAATCAGTGAAAAGTGCTTTCATACCACTGTCTAAAATGATATGATTTATATTTGCATGCTTAAGCTTAGGGAGTACCGGTACAAAAACAGCATTTGCATACATCGTACCCAGAATACATACTGCCTGATCAATGCCCTTTTCCATGCAAATACCTACCCTATCTCCCTTTTTAATACCTAAATTTCTAAGGTGGTGTGCTGTAGATATAGCTTGTAGATATAGCTCCATAAAATTTATGGATTGACCTTCCTCTACGAGGGCCTGCTTACTTGAATATTTTTCAATAGTTTCTATAAGCAAGGCTGGCATGGTCATAATGTTTCGCATAATAACTCCTAGTTAATGCTATAAATAGTTGCATAGGTTTCAATTGGATTATCAACATGTGGAAAGTGAGCAGCATTTTGAATAATTCGCGAATTAATACCTGCCGTGTCGAGAATTGGCCAACCTGACCAAGGAGAACTTAGGCTACCTCGAAGATAAAGTTTAAAACCTATATAATTTTTTAAGGCATTAATAACTAATCTAGAATCAGCATTCTGATACGTATGAAAAGCGGTTTCTCTAAAAGCTCTTTCATCTGCTAACTGATAACAATTCGCAAAGTAATTTAATTTAGTATTATTTTGATATGCTTTGAATGATCTCATCAAATCATAATGTCCGTATTTTTTTAAGTACTGAAAATATCTTTTGAATTTTGTATTGTCCATCTCGCTTAAATCTTTACTCCAAATTGCGTCCCCGAGAATAAGGTTGCCCTCTATAAGTACAATTCCAGAAAAAGATAATTTCATTTCTTCAAGTAATTTAGGTAAGAGACCAGAGGCCATAGAGTGGAGAGATAAAACCATTTTTTTTACCCTTAAAACGTCTTTAATTTGAATAAGTATGTCTGATAGGGCTGAAGCATGATTAGCAAAAGAATATTCAATATCAGAAGGAAGGCGATCGCTCTCGCCAAAGCCTGGAAGATCTATAGCCAAAACTCCATATCCAAGTGGAGCATTAAGAAATGCCTGCTCAAATTGAGCCTTACAACCGCCAAGACCATGAACAAAAATAAATAAAGGATCGCCAAGTGTTTGCCATGAAACTACGTTACCAAATGTACTTTTGTTATCTATTCGCTCCATAGAATCTATGTAAATTTTGATATTGTTTTAACAATATCATTTATTGTTCGAAAATTTTCAATTTTCATTTCCTCTTGACTTATTTCAACCTGAATTTCTTGATCAATAAAAGTAATCATTTCGATTAATCCCATAGAGTCTATGAAATTTTTTTCAAAAAGATCATCATCTTCTCCAGGGGTCTTTCCAAGATTATTAAAATAATCTATGATCGTCTTGCGAATTATTGATGAATTCATATCAAAATCTTTCTTTTTCATTTAAATCGGCGATACTTTTTCTAAACCATAAGTCCACATATCATAATTAGTATCAAAAATTATCCTTATACTTCTCTTAGAGTTTTCACTCAAAAACATATCTATTACAGTTTGTAACCAAACTATATTCGCAGATTGAGAGGCCCCGCCAGTAATAACAATAGAGCTAATCTTTGAAAAATTTAAATTGGGCACCATCTCGTTACGATTAAAATATAGCGCATCAAGAGCTAAAAAAAAGCAGGCTACAAAAAGAAAATCTTTGTCCATTTCATATTCTGTAAATTCTGCATATTTGTTGCTAGCGTTTTCTTGATAAATCACTTCAAGTAAATCGAAAAAGCGCTCATGTGATTTAAGGGCAATTTCAGTACTGGCTTTAGAGGCAAAGACACCTAATTCAGCGAACACATGTCGGTTTGAATTTCGAAATGTTCCAGGCCGTAACGCGGTAGTCTCGGAGAGGCACTCAAGGCCAAAATGAACATCAGTAGTTGCGCCGCCAATATCAATCACTAAAAATGGCGTTGGATAGATGGCTCCTAAGCTAGAGGAAAAGGCTGCTTCAAAAGCAAGATTTACAACTCCAGGAGTAGGCCAAATTGGAACTTCAGATATTTTGTGGAGTTCTTCAATGCCCTTCCTATCAACCAAATCTTCAATATAGGAAAGACGAAGAACATCTATCAATTTTTCACTTGATAAGGAAAGATCGGTACCCATTGGATTATCAACAGCTTTAGAATTCGGAAATATAGATTTAAATGACTCGAAAAGGTATTTATTACCCGCGTAAATAAGTGACTGGAATTGATAATTAGCCAAATTTAGTGTCTTAACTTTATTGCCTAACTGTTTCATATTTGAACAATCAATTCCCCCCGTTACAATCAGGACATCTAATTCAATTGGCGGGCCAATTTTTAATTCATTAAATACATCTCTAACAACGACATTTGCACCTGCAGATAATGCGAGATTAGCCACAATTGAGATACTAAATGTATTGGTTAGCCCAAGCACCCCTACACGAAGACCGCCATTAGCAGAGGAGCAGATCCTAATAGCATCAATTTGAGATTTTTTTCTGTGCTCTGCTAAAACCCGATCTAATTGAGTGGTAATTTTTTCTTCATAACTTCTTTCGTAAAATGCTTGAGAAAGAATTGAACCTTGATTATTTATTAAAGCAAACTTTAGGATAGTGCTGCCAATATCAATATAAGCTTTCATAGCCGTCCTGTCTTAAAGCATAACATTGATATCGCCAAGCATTTGATCGGCTGTTGAAATAAACGAAGATGGATATTGTTGAAGCAATGCACGCTCTTCTTCGATAGCGGTATCATCTAAGGGAACGCTTCCCGCGGATTTTATGCGTATAGCTAAATTTCCATCTCGAACGGTAAGCAATCGATTACGATTTGCTAAATTGGGCGCAAAAGGTATATCAATAATTCCCATATGAACCGCACGGTTCACCGAATACCAAAAATTATTGCCTGGCATATCCAGCACAGCATCAATGATTGACCTAGCCTCACGAGCTATTAATTGACTTTCTCTTTCTATATTTGGGCTATTAAGAGAGCTCGTGGAAATAAATTTAGACATTACATAATTTGTTTCCTGAATTGCCTCAACATTTGCCTGAATACTTGGTATACCCCACGCCTCATCTCTCGTCTTTGTAATTACTTTATCGGCTCCAATAATCTTGGCTGTAAGCGATGCGCATGCAATAAGATAATCTGCTTTGCGACGATCCGGTGGAAAAGCGCCCATCCAATGATGATAAGCAAGATAAACCTTCATATCGGTAAATCCGAGTTCTTGAAGATATTTTGCTGAAAACTTTCTAAAGACATTGGCAGTTGCAACATCCTGAAAAAAAGATCCTGTCTGAGAAAATGCAACAGTTGCTGAGCATACGCCCTGTTCAGCGGCGAGTAAAAGTTCAATTATACTAACTGCAATCATCATGGCCGGTGGAACCATGGTACCAGTCAGTGGCCCAAAAAACTCTCTATGAATTGGTCGCTCGGGAGTTGAATATTGTGCAGCCAAACGATCTATGTATTGCCAATTAAGGAGCGCACGATCAAGAGGATAGTTCATTGAATAGGGCAAGCAATATGAAATTCCGCCTCCCTCAATTTCAGTAATCCCAGATGCGATAGCCATTTCCACCAATACCCTTGCATCGGGTGTTCCATGGCGTAAAGATACTGGTTTGTTTAAATCTGTAAATAATAGTCGAGTAATTTCAAACCCATGATTTACTAATGGGTATCCATTTAGATAGTCTTTACCATCCCCCAGACTTTTCTCTAAAAGCAATTGGGCACGGTCATAATCATTATGCCTTGTGTAGGAATCTATGGTGAGCGGTAAAAAATCTGCCCCAGCCTCTGAAAGAGCTTTTGTAAGCTTTTGTTGTCTATCAAAGGTTGCATAACCACCTCGAGGCTGTATGTAAGGCGAATGATGTGGTCTAGAAAAACGTACCGAAGCGAAACATTCATCTTGCATTCCTGCTAAATACTCTCGAACCTCGTTATCTATAACCCCTTCCAATTTGGGATGCCCAAGAACTTGTGATCGGATTCCATCAAAGCTGGGCAAGTAATTATTTTTATAGGGCCGCGCCATTAGCCAAATCCTCTCTTAAGAGACTAATTACCCAATTGAGGTCAGTAGCTCCATAGAAAACTCTATCAAAACCCCAAGATCGAAAACGACTTACCACTTCCGTCTCATCGGCCTCACCAACAACTAAGTTGCCCCCAATGTAAAGCAATAAATTTTCATAGCCTTTTTCGGCAAGTTGAGAACGAAATCCTGGGCACCAGTTCTCTCCTTCGCCATTTAGAGATGAGACTAACACTGCATGTGCATCTACCTCTTGAACTGCATCAATAAAGTCCTGTATTTTATTATTGGTTCGCAGATTGCATACTAAAAAACCCGCGTCTTCTAGCACTGCTGACAAAACGCGGTTAGCAACTGCATGAATATCATGTCCAATAACACCTATTACTATACGATTAGGATTATCTTGTGTGCACAATTTAATAAAAGTATTTCCATTTATTTATAGGTTATTACATAAAAGATTGATTTTAAGCCATATTTATCTTTATTGATTAAACCTCTGTGTCTGGCAGATATTCAGACCTGAGGAGTCCCCAATAAACTACGTCGTGATATTTTCCATTGCGATAGAATTCCTCTCTAAGAACTCCCTCTCGACTATAACCACAATCCTCATTAACTTTAATGATTCCAGCATTATTACCAACAGTGGTGGAGGTAAGTTTTCTTAAATTTAATGTTTCAAAGGCATAAGCACTTATGAGATTAATAACTTCTCTACCATAGCCTGCGTTCCAATAACTTTTATCGCCAATCATGATTCCTCGGTGCGCTTTCTGATTAAGTCTATCAATGTTGTAGATACGAGCATTGCCAATATGTATATCGGATTCTTTATCTATAATTGCAAAAAAAACCTGAGAATCAGAATTAATGTTTGATTCAAAATATTTTAGTATTCCATCCTCAGTTTGTGGATATGTCCCAACTGCTAGAAACTTGATAACATCAGGATCGTTAAGCCACGCTCGATATTTGCCCTGAAGGTCAGACCGCTCAAAAGAGCGTAAATATACTTTTTTTCCTACGATAAATGGATTTTTCATGAGTAATTATTTTAATTGATTCTAATTATATTAATCTAATTTGTAATTTATGCTTAATAAAATATAGCTCAGGAAAAATTAATTTTGTCGAATGAGACTGGGGTGTTTTTTGAAACTTTTATACTAATCTTTTTCCCAATAATTTCTTCGAAATATTTTGGTGCCAGTCCAAATCCCGGACGAACACTTCGCACACATTCAGTGGTTATAACATCACCAATTTCAAGATCTTTTACAAAATAAAGGGAGCGTCTAAACTTTTTATTTTCATACTCACTTGGCTTACAGCCATAAAATTTTTTTCCTATTGCATCCCAAGCTGTACGAACACCATTGCATAATAAAGTTAGCTCATCTGGCTCAATTGAGAAACTATCATCTGGTCCATTGGCAAGGCGATTTAAAGTTAAGTGTTTTTCAATTATAGAAGCACCAAAGGCTACACTAACAATCGCAGTTGTGTTATCTTTAGTATGATCGGACAATCCGATAACAGTATCGAAATGAGTCCTCATATCTTCAATCGTACGCAAATTATATTCAGCCGCTGGAGCTGGATATCCACTAACACAATGAAGAATAGCAATCTCTCTACAGCCACCGTCTCGAGCAGCATTTATAGCATCCTGTATTTCTTTATATTCAGCCATTCCGGTTGACAAGATCATTGGCTTTCCTTTGCTTGCCACATACCTAATTAATGGCAAATCAACCAACTCAAAAGACGCGATCTTATAAGCAGGAGCATTCAATTCCTCTAAAAAGTCTACCGCGGAGAAATCAAAGGGTGTGCTAAAAATCGTTATTCCCAGTTTACGTGCATGCTCAAATAATGGCGCATGCCACTCCCAAGGGGTGTGAGCCTCATTATATAACTCATATAAGGTTTTGCCACTCCATAATCCATCGTGAATTTGAAAGTCTTGGCCTTCGCTATTAAGCGTTATTGTGTCGGGGCGATAGGTTTGCAACTTAACCGCATCGGCACCTGCTCTAGCAGCTTCAGATATAAGTTGAAGTGCCGTTTCAAGCTTTCCATTATGATTTGCCGATAGTTCAGCAATTACATATGGCGGTAAATTTACACTAATTTCCCTACCTGCTATCTTAATGGTTTTTAAAACTGTCATCTGATGACTCCATAGAATTTATTTCCCACTCAAAATTAAGCAATCCAAAACAAATTACATTATGATAATTGGAATCGATGTGATGATGTTGTCTTAAGGTTCCCTCATTTTTAAAACCAAGGGAAAGGTGTAAATGAATAGATAGTGTATTAAATTCCAAAACTTTACCGCAAATTTTATGAAGATTTAGTGTCCTAAATCCATAATCAAGAGCGGCCTTACATATCCTCTTTCCAGTGCCCTTAGATGAATTCGGCGCAGCAAAGAATCCCCAATTTGCAACATTTTCAGAGGTAGTTTTTGTGAATTGAACAAAACCCTCGGGAACGTCCGATCGCTCATAAATTAATAAGTATTGACTTATATTATTCGAAGATTTTTTAAACCAAAGTTGGTGTTCGCACAAAGTTATTTCTTGTTGATTCAGCATAAATTGACGAATATTTGAGTGATTCCTCCAAGCTAACAGCAGAGTTAGATCATCTTTGGTAAGCAGCCGGATACGGCCATTGTCAAATTTATTGGCATTCATGCAAAAGTGTCAATATTTCTAAAACTTTATTTGTTCCATTTCCATCTGTTATCAAAAGGTTAACTTGCCTCATTTGCTTTAATTTATCTCCCAATAAAATAAGGTCAATTAATTTTGGTAAATCATTCGTAAGTGATTCTGACTCTAATAATAATGCCGCACCAGCATTTGTAAGTGCTTCTGCACTGCGTCGCTGATTCTCTGCTGAAACAACAATTATCGACGGCAATCCAAGGCAACACCTTTCCCATGCAGTGGTTCCAGCTGCTCCAATAGCTAGGTTACTTTCAGCCATTAATTTTCCAATTTTTTTTTCCTCTACTAATACTTCGGTATTCCAACGCATAGTTGAGGCTAATTTTTTAACCCTTTGAATTGATGGCGCATTGGAACCCATAACAACAGAAATATTAAAGGTTATTGGCAATTGAGAAAGTTTTAATGCCTCTAATATTTGATATGTCAAGTTTTTAATGTCAATACCACCTAAAGTGATAAGAAGGCGTTTGGAGGTATTTATTTTACGTTGCCCTTCACTGTAATGGCGAAGTATTGCAAACTCTGGTCTAAGTAAAGCGAATTCCGATCCAACAAGAACTTTACAGTTACCAGAAACAAGGCCAGCATAATCCTCTAATTTTCGATCAAAATTTTGATCTAATAAGAAATCACATTCGTGCGGGCGATTAGCAAGATCATCAATTACCATAATACGGCTGCAACTTGATCGAAGCTTTTTTTCCCACCGCTCATCTATAGCGTAGTGATCAACAATTATCCATTCCAAAGAAAAAGTTTTACTAGCAATTTCAATTGTTCGTTGCGCGTCAGTTTCCCAATCTGAGCTTAGCCATTTTTCATAATTATTCTGTGAGTCAAGAGGAATCCAGTCTTGATTGATCGAAAGTTGATATACATTAAATCCCCGACTTTCAATTGTTTTTATTAGGTTCCCTTTATGAATAACGCAGATAAATTCAGATTTGATCCCTTTCTTTAGAAGAGCTTCGGCTAAAGTTAGGCAACGCATTACATGCCCTGTCCCAATTTCAAGCGATGCATCAACGCGGAATAAAACTACCATATTATTTTAGTTCAACCTCTTGAATCCACTTTGACAAACCGGGCCTTTCAGAAGTTTATTTATATCTAAACCATCTTCACAATCTTTTATCAACTTAAATACTGAATCAAGTTCAGTGAAATATTTTTCTATTATTTCTGAGGTATGATCAATGCAAACATAAACACTGTTACCGGCGAGATATCCTTTAGATAACATTTCCTGGGTTATTAATGTCTTGTATGCTAGTGCGTTATTTCCCCTAAAAGAAAAGCTCGCAAGAGCAGGCAATCCAGAATGTACGATATTTAGATGATATTTATCAGCTAGTTGTTGCCATAGTTTCCGAATTCGTAAACCTGTCTGAGTAATTAATTCCCATGATCGTATTTCTTTCATCACTTTCAATGTCTGAAGTGCTGCAGTGGGGCCAATACGCTCTGTCCAAAATGTGCTGCTAATGAATGTATTTTGTGCCTGTTCCATGATTTCGCGTCGACCGATAATTGCTGTAATAGCATAGCCATTTCCTATTGCCTTACCAAATATTGCGATATCCGGATCAATCCCAAACTTCTTATGCAATCCACCATATGTTTCACGAAAACCTGATGTACATTCATCAAAGATCAGCACAATTCCACGTTCAGTGGCTAGATTCCTAACCTTGAGGAGGAAATTATCTTTCGGGCCATTATTGCGCTCTACTTCCATCTTTATTACGCCGATATCATGCTCATTTACCAGCAACTCAAGCTCTGCAAAGTTGTTGTAGCTGAATGTGAAGGTTGTGCCCATAAGACTTCTAGGAACACCTCTAGGCTCCAAACCTGGTAGCAAATGACCGTCTAGCCTACTATCTTTGTCTAAATTAGCAGACAAGTACCAATCATGCCAGCCATGATAACCACATATTGCCACCTTCTCTTTTCCTGAGGCGGCTCGAGCAATGCGTATAGCAATAGCATTTGCCTCCCCCCCTGAGCGTGCTAGACGGACCATATCAGCCCAAGGATGTAGTTCAATCAATTTTTCTGCGAGATATACCTCCTCAGGGCAATTAAGAGTTGACATATTTCCTGCGCTGACAGTCTTGAATACAGCTGCATCGACCTCGGGGTGCCCATAACCTAAAGAATTAGTTCCAATACCCATAAATGACATGTCGATAAATTCATTTCCATCAAGGTCGCAGACTTTGCATCCTTTGGCTTTAGTAAAATATGCTGGCCAACTACCAGGAAGAAACATTTCCGCTTGCTTTGATAAGAGCATGCTTCCACCTGGAATCACTTTCTTAGCCCTGCTCCAAAGTTTTTGGCCAGACCCAATTAATGCTCCTTCATTTCGAATGATATTTTTATTTTCAATGAAAATATTGGGATTCGAACTTTCCAAAGCAACTACATCGAGCCATGAAAAATATCGATTAGGATAAAAATATTGGAAGACTTTTTCGATTACGGACAAGTCAGCCTCCTCATCAACAGTCCAACGCATGGCTGAAAGATCATTGGCATTTTGCATCGAGTCAGTTATAAAGCATCCAGAATCACGAATGTACGTGGTAACATGCTCCCTATCAAAAGCTTTTGTCGCGTTACGCGCAGATTCTTCCAGAGCTGTAAATTTAAAAACTTCTATATCTAGACCGTCTGGATAACTGGGGGGAGTTATGTTGCTAAAGTAGTCAACTTCATCTTGCTTAAAACGATTTATACATTCATCTACCAAGATCGGATCAACTAATGGGCAGTCTCCGGTGATGCGAACGATTACATCAGCCCCATGCTTTGATGCCGCCATCAAATAGCGTTCCAAGACATCACTTTCGCTACCTTGTTCACAAGTATAACCAAGCTTAATTACATGATCAACTAATATTTGGTTTACTTTTTCTATAGATGTTGCTACGATAATTTGGTGAATCTCTTTTGCTTTGCTCAATCGTGACAGTAATAGTTCAATCATCGGAGTGCCGTCTACCAACCTCATAACTTTATT
>Ga0078894_10005088_pt1 | contig 10111 bp, 8 predicted proteins | sample LauGreSu1BDMLBSD_2_FD_67506 | JGI IMG/M metagenome (GOLD analysis project Ga0078894, IMG submission 67506) | Freshwater lake microbial communities from Lake Michigan, USA - Su13.BD.MLB.SD (version 4) (version 4) | ecosystem: Environmental > Aquatic > Freshwater > Lake | place: Lake Michigan, USA...
GGGGACCATGGAAAAGAAACAGAATGACAATGAAGCAGCCATAGCGAAGCTTGCCCAAGAGAGCGCGGGGTTGAATGCCGAGTTTGAGGAAAGAACCGCCAGCCTGAACAGCAAGAATGCATTGATGTCGCAAATGCCGTTCACGGTGGGGTCGGGGCGGGATGTGAGCGTGATAGAAGCCTTTGGGAACCGCCCAATCAATGTTGAAGTCCTAGGCATTGCCACCCAATACATAAATCAGGGAGATGTAACTGGCATTCAGTCTACTACGGATAACCCGTTATGGTACCAAAATTTAGTAGAGTGTAACAACTGCCAATACATCTATAGACTTGTATTTTCGCTTGGCAGCATGGTGACTGCATCGGAAATGGAAATTAATACTATGCTACCTGTTCGCACAGACGGAAAAACTTTGACAGACCCTGACATTCGGTTTAAGGTATTGAATCTTTCAGGTTACAGAATTAAAGCAATTTTACAAGGACGAAAACAAGGCGAAACTGGATGGTACGATATTGACGTTCCGCCAAAATATGTTGATCCGGATCAACACATAATATTGTTCCAGGGGGTTAATAATGATGGCAAAAGAACGGGTAATTTTAAATTAACTACAACATCGGTCACGTCATATATTCAGGACCATTCATTGGTGGTTGAATCTGCCAGCATTGTAAAACGGGCCTACATATATGCGGTGTGCCGCATCATTTATTTGCTGATCGGGATTTGCGTTGTGTCGTATTTCATATATCAACTGGTTCGCAGTCCGGACTCCGTGGTTCTGAATGACGCGCGGCAATTCACTAACAAAACATACGACGCGATGGCCGCGCGAGCGCGAGAAATTCCAAACACGCGGGCAATCCAGTACATGACGGGGAACCCCCCGAGGGGCATGATGGGCAATGCGATGGGAGCGCGAAGAATGTATTGATGTATCCAAAATCAAAATAATAATATTTTAATATTTTAATAATTCAAACAAGATTAAACCATGCGCCATGACACGCTGAACGGGCAAAACGAACACACCGTGTACGTGAAACGTTCGTACATGTACGAACTAATTCTCCTTATGATTATTGCATTCATTGTCTTGGTTATCATTATACGCAACTTGACATCCGACACGGTGACCGACGGCGGGTACGCCATTTGTTGGGTCATTCTGATCTTCTTCATGATTACGGTTGTCAGCTATTTTGGATACTTGTTTGGCATCGGGGTGCCGCCGGCCTTGCAGCCTTTGCAGCAGCCTTTGCAGCAGCAGCAGCCATCCGGATCAGAAGGCCCGGTCATTCGCATTCATTATGTGTAGTGTAGCGTAGTGTAGCGTAGTGTAGTGTAGTGTAGCGTAGTGTAGTGTAAGTAAATGTGTAATGTGTAAATAAAATATAATGATTATTATAGTTAACACAATAATACAATAATCAATACAATAATCATTTTTTATGGCATCCAAACTACAATTTGACAAGTTGGATAAAACGAATTGCGTGTACGGGCGCATACCTGCGCCTGGCCGAAGTGGCAACGGTTACAAATATTTAGGTGACTTTGACACATACGAGCAATGCGCATCCAGCGCCAACATTGACCCCAATGCGAAAGCAATCACGCATCACGGCACAAAATCGGGCGGGTATTCGCGCCAGTGCTTTAGCATCAACGACAACAACACGCGGGTTGAAAATCAGAATGACACAACGTGCGGAATAGCAAAACCCAAACCGGATTCCCTTCAAGAGAAACGCGAGAATTTAGCAGACGCGCAGGAAAAGCTCGCAAAATTGAATCAACTCATTGCAAATTACAACCAATTGTACCAAACGTATTTGCAGGAGGTTGAAGCCGACGTGAGCAAGCAAAACCCGACGCACCGCAAGTATCCGTACACCGTAAAAAACAGCAATGCATTTGAAAATGTGATCAAGCCGTCCGAACCGTTTCCGGCCAATGGCACCGAAGACGCGTGTTTCAAATCCTGCGCCGATAATAAGGAGTGCGTGTACGCGCTGTATTCCAATTCGGGGTGCGGCATTGAATGCAACCCGAACAAGTGCTTGCTGTATGGCGCGGATGCGGACGGCGTTGTGCCTACCAAGGAGGCTCAATCCACGTTGCCCAAATGCCCCACCTCGGAACCGGATGAAAACGGCAGCTGTCCATACTGGGCAAGCATAGGAGAGTGCGATAAAAACCCGGGGTACATGTTGAACCGATGCAAGACGTCGTGTAAAGTGGTTTCAACCGACGCGTGGTGCAAGAAATTCCATGACGCGATCTCCAATAAAACCATCCCGGTGATGGTGGTACGAACCGGCGGTTCAAACTGGCGCAGTTTTGCCCAGCAAATGCCGGGTAAGGTCGCCACCTCGTACGAAGAACGACCCAAGCCGCCGTGCAAACCCGGATGGTACCAAAACGGCAATGAATGCCTGCAAATATGCTCCCTAAATTCCTCATCCCGACACCCCGATGGAACGTGCATTTGCAACCGTGGAGGGTCCAACCAAAATTGCAATTGGATGGACTCGTCCTTCAAATGCGTGAACAACAGCTGCAAGCGAATGCGGGGCGTCACAGGCGAAGACGCGCCGTTTGCCGTGGATTTGACCACAAATATACAGTGGTGGGGGCCAGATGCCCAGTTTTCGGACGTCAATTACGCGCCGCGTAATGAAATCAGTCTGCAATTCCGCTACTTTGCGGAATACTGGTTGAACGCGTACGGGCTGCAAAGCGGCAGCACGCAGGTGCTGGTCGGGAACGGCAACATCGGCACGTACACCTTTTCAAGGATAACGGGTCCAGATACAACAAAAATCATGTACGGGCCTTGGATATCCGCTGATATCCCAGTGCAAGCCACGAAAATGTTGAGTAATAATGTAATTGTCTATATGATCCAGCAGGGCACATACACAAAAATGGTTACAAGCGATGGTCAAGAGAAATATTACGTCGGCAACATAAGCGACTTCAACCCGTCCAAATGGAACAGTTATAGTAACACGGGTGGCGGCAATTACCTATTAAAAACGAAGGGAGATACCTACGTGGGCTCATTCGGCGGGCGAAGCATGACGTGGAACAGCGATTCACCCAAATCGGGGGGCAAAGACGCCGGCCTGCAAACGGCTGCCGTGCTGGCTCAAAATGCCGCGTCCGCTCAATTCAAATACAACTACTCCGCATTTGAAAAGAAGGTGTGGAGCTCTGCGCCAAATACGAACGCCATGATGGGGCAACTGCCGCCGCAGGTGGCCCAAATGTCCGTGCCAAGCTGGAAATTCTTGGGCACACAGAATTCGGCGGCCGAGTGCCAGACCGCGTCCATGAATGATCCCGCGTACGTCTACGACACTGTGACGTATTTCAATGCGTCGTATGACAACCCCCGAAACGGGAATAAAGCGTTTGCCGGGTCGTGTTACGGGCACGTGGCGGGGTCGCCGGCGTCCACCCTCGCGTCGGCATCCGCGCAAAGCGACAAAAATGTGACAACCATGACGCCGCCGTACAGATACACCAAACTGGGCGGCAAAAACGGAATAAACATTTTGAAACAATTGTACCAACTGAATGAACAAATAGTGGCGATATCGGATGATCTTAAGATTCCGCCCCCCACAAGCGGAGCAGGCTTAGGAGCAGGCGCAAGCGGAGCAGGCTTAGGAGCAGTTGCAAGCGGAGCAGCAGGCGCAAGAAAAGAGGGCTTTACGCAATTCCGTGAAGGTTTTGCAGCTGAAGCTGGCATGATTAATGAGTACACACAGGCGGAAGCGGATGAATTGGAAACCAGCCGAATGCTATTGCAGTCGCGCGTCAAACTGGGTGTTGGAATTGCGCTGGGCGTGCTCATGGGGTATTTGGTGTACCGGTTCATGACTGCCAACAATGAATTGCCCAAGGCAGTTCGGCAAAACGTTGATGCGGTAACCGGGGCCGTAACTGGAGCCGTAACTGGGGCCGTAACCGGGATTGCGAATACTGTTGGAAATACGGGAAGAGGCATGGACGTAGACGCGGGAGGAGACATGGGAGTAGACGCCGGAACCACAGGAACCACATGAACCACAGGAACCACAGGAACCACAGGAAAGACCATGGGTTAAACGCAAAATAAAACAAATACAAATATCAAATACAAATACAAATACAAATATCAAATACAAATATCAAATACAAATATCAATAATAATAATATTTGTATTTTAATAATAGACTTGCAAAATAATTATAGTTAAAAATTAAATGTCAAATATAATTACATCATGGGACGTCATTTGGAATGAAGGAATTGGTTCTATTATATTTTACGTTGGCGATAAACAAGCGTTCCATTTGAACATAAGGGACATCACTACCGTAATAAATACGTATAACATGGGTTGGGGGACAGAGATAAAAATAACACAATTTCATGCAGCACCGCGTCCGTTGAATTTTACTATTTCATTTAGTATTGCCGCAGGGTTTAGTATAACATATCAAGGGAAAGTGGTAGGCGCATTGCCAAACAGATTAAATGTGACTGACCCAAACAAGTTTAGAATCGTAACAACATCCGTTAAAATCCAAGTTATGGACGCGGATGCGTTGCGCGCATTGGATAAATCCGAGACGGAGTACAACCGCATGTTGAGCCGCCACATGACGCATCATAGACTGCTGATGGACGATTTAATGAAGCTGTCCACGGAGTCGGGATCGGGGTCTGGATCGGGTTCTGTCCCCCGGGATCTTCTTAAGAAGCAAAAAGCCGAGGCCGAACAAGCCGCGCTGGTGAAGCGGATTGGAACCACCATGAGCGCGCTGAACGCATCGGACCAGCAGCTCATGAAGTCCGCATCCCAATTTGTGGATGAAACAAAGGCCAGCGATAAAAAAACAGCACAGCTGATTAAAAGTGGAAATCAAAAAGGCGCCCAATTCATCCGAGACATTGATGCTTATGAAGCCCTGATTGAATCCATTAAACCCCGGGAAGGTTTTGAAAATGCGTCCATGGACGGCGCATTGGAAGTGAGCCAACTTAAGCGGGAGAGCCATAAATACATGTTTGCGATATTGGGGGTGGTGGCATTGTATGCATTTTATAAAACGTTGAAACAATTAAAATACGTAAATTTTAAATGACAAAATAAAATGACAAAATAAAATGACAAAATAAAATATAATAACTGCAATTATTAATACACATATTTTACATATATTAATACAAGAATACAAGTATGGCGGCGGCGAGTATATCAGGAAATACATATATTCCTGGCACTATTACTGGTAATACCCTTGCCGAGAAACAAGCAACAATTTATGGATTTCTTGATCAACTGAGGACTCAGCAAATTCTTAACTGGGCTGAATACTATGCCGCCGCCTCCGGCACGTCCGGCGATACAGCGCGAACAGCCGCATCAGTTAAGATAAATGCGAATGTAGCCAGTCAAAGTACCGTGTATCAAGTTGCCTCCGGCATGACTGTTTTGAATAAAGCAGCAGCAGCAATTGCTGCAGATTATGAAAATAGTCGCAAGATATTGAGTGATTTTGCAAGTGAACAATTAGCCGACGCGACTGCGAATGCCGCGGAACTCAAGTCTGCCAACGACGGAAAAAAACGCATGATTGAATTGAACACGTACTACGGCAAGCGGTTCAATGCCCAAGCGGGTGTGGTAAAACTGTTCATTTACATGTGTGTGCCCGTTCTGATTTTAGCAATTTTGGCGAACGCGAGTCTCATTCCCACCTCTATTGCCGGGTTCATCATTGTTATCATCATTGTCACGGGACTCGTGTACATATACGCGGCAGTGAACGACATCAACCGCCGCAGTAAAATGAATTTTGACGAATACGAGTGGGAGTTTGACCCCTCGCGCGTGGGAAACATGACCAATCCCAATCCGGACTACGTGAGCAAAGGCGGAATGGGCGCTGGCATCGGCAGCGGCTGCGTGAACGGCAATTGCTGCGGTCCCAACACCCTCTGGGATCCAAGTAGCGGGATATGCAACGCGCAAGGCACCGGCGGCGGATCAAGCGTGACGGGGGTAGTAAGCGCTCCGAGACGAGGGGGGATTCTTGGAGATTTAACATTCCCATTTTAAAGCGGCAAATACTGCATGGCCGAGTTCTCGTAGGCAGTCACCTTGAAGGCGTCGTTGTAGCCTTCCACGTACACGGTGTCACCGCTGTAGACGTTGTCGCAGCCGTACTCGTTCGTGCAGCTGCGCCCCTTCACCGAAATCGGCAGCTTGATGAAGTTGCTCTTTTCGCTGATGGTGTAGAACTGCCACTTGTCGCGGTTTCGGAACAGCGGGCGCCCCATAAGGGGCAGAATGGTTTCGGAGCGCGTCAAAATGCCCACCTGGCGATACGCCGCGTTCGGGGTTCCCTGCGTGCTGACGTTGATCGGCACCGCTGGTCCGCGAATGTCCAGCGACGCGCGGTCGTCGCGCATGGGCGGCACGTAGGGATTCAGCAGCACGTCCTCGGGCGCGTTGCTGACGCCGTAGTTGGCCCGGGTCTGAAACATGGACGGGTGTTGCATTTGCTGCACTGGGTGCATTTGTTGCGCTTGTTGCACTGGGTGCATTTGTTGCGGCTTTAGAAAATACACGAGGAGGGCGACCGCGGCAAGCGTCATCAAGGTCAAGGAAACGTTTTCAATGCAGAACACGCCGGGCGGGCAGCGTTTTCCGGACATTTAAGTTAAATTATAGCACACGCGCTTATAATTTAATCCTATATAAAAATTAAGGGGCGGGCGGGGCTTTAAGGGGCGGGGGTTGCACCGCCGCTGCCGCTGCCCATGCCAATCTTTCCGAGCAGCCCGTCAATGCCCTTCATGTTGAACTTGTCCAGGAACCGTTCTGCGGTTTCAAGAAAGGGCTGCATGGTTTTGATGTTGTCCATCAACACCTGCTGCTGCTTCATGACTTCTTCGGTATTCATGTTCATGTTCATTGCACCGTTGGCGGCGCCAATGTTCTGCAGCGAGTCGTGGGCGCGTTCCATTTGGGCATTGCGCTGTTGATTGTTGCCGGGGAAGGGCGAGACATCATCATCGTCGCTGTCGTCGTTGAATTTCGCCGGAGCGAGTTTGCCGTTCATGCCCTCCTTCTTTGTCTCTCCGCTCGCCTTCTTTGAGTTGGTGGGGGTTGGCTTGGGGTCGGCAGCAGCAGTAGCAGGAGCAGCAGGAACAGCAGGAACAGCAGGAGCAGCAGAAGCAGCAGCAGAAGCAGCAGCAGCCTTGGTCGGTTCTGTAGCGGCAGCGGCCTTGGAAACATCTTCGGCATCCTCCTTGTTCTGCATTCCCTCACGGGGGGGTCGGCCTAAATGGTTCACCTTGGAAACCATGAGGAAATTGGTCGCGAGAATGGAGACCAAAAACACGATCACCATGTTCTTCGTGAAAAAGGTGCTTAAATAAGCAACAATTGTGAAAAACAAGACCGCATCAAAGTTCCCCATCATGAGGTATCCGATGACGTTCACGACGGAAATCACGAGCATGATGTAGAGCACGTTCTTATCGGTGGACAATGAAGATGCGCGGGATTCCACCGACTTGAGACTGTTTGCAACCGACCGAGATATGCTTTTTAAATTGGAATTCATTATTGAGTAAATTGAGTAATTATGATATATGATGTATATTATTATTTATTATTTTTTTTTACACCCCCCACCCATCTCCGCGCTAAATGCCCCATATTTGCGTGTTTACACATAGTATGCTTCTTCCCCCTTTTTTTGCGCGCCAACATGAACCTGAATTTAGACCCGGTGGATCACGTCACGCTGGACCTCATGGTGAACCAGCCACAGTACGAACGGTATTTGCGAATAAAAGAAGCCGACCTGAACGGGAAATACGAAAAGGCCAAACGCTTCTACAAGAAACGGATTATGGAAATGACGCGTGACTTGCTGAAGGGCGAAACGGGGAACGACATATTCGTGTGTCAGGCGTTTGACGCGTACGCCAAAGCGTGCATCACGTATTTTAGGAACAAGGACAAGAACGACGAGCTGCAGGAGGAGCACGCGGCGGAGTGCGTTGCAGTTGGGTACCTGCCGCCCATTGCGGAAGAATCTGCCGTGGATCACGTGGATGACGTGGATGTGGATGACGTGGAGGAACCCGCGGAGCTGTCCAAGCGGAAAATGGAGATACTGTTGACGTTTGACAAACACAAGCCGCACGCGCCGACGCTGGACACGTATGTAATTAAAACCACGCCGGCTGCATCTGCAGTTGCCAATTCGGTCCCTCCGCCCAAGCAAAAAGAAATAAATTTGGACGATCCTAAATTCAAAACGAAAGACATTAAGCCACGAAAAAAATAAAATGAATGAAACGGACAATATGAAACGGAATGAAACGGAATGAAACGGAATGAAACGGAATGAAACGGAATGAAATATGGTTTGTAATGAAATAAATTATGTTTATAATGTAATTGCAGGTGTTACCACCAAACCCAACCCAATCCAACCAACCCAACCCACCGATGAAAACGAAATGCACGCGTTCCCGCAGCCGACGTCACAAAGGCAGCAGCAACAAAAAAAACACAAAACACCGCCCCCGAACTGCCGCAAAACGGCCCAGCGTTAAGGAGTTTGAACGGCTGAAGTGCGGCCCGGTGCAAGAGCATTACTTTACGTGCTATGATAACGACACGCTGCACAAATTGAGGGACGGGTGGAACGCGCGGCATCCAGACGCGCGCATTGAAACGAACGACCCCAGCCAGATTTGGACCGCGTTGAAGCAGCGCCTTCGGGGCGTGTGCCGGAATGAAGCGTGCTGGCTGAAGCAAATTGCTGTTACCGCCACGAGCGACACAACGTTTGCGCCGGAAGCCCCCAAATCCTGGATCCGCGATCCCGACGAATGGTTAAGCAGCGACGAGATTGAAAATGTGATGAAGCAGTACGAGGACAAGTTCCCCGCGTTTGAGTTTTTGGGACCGTCGCCCAGCGACTACAGCGCCCCCAAGCTGGCGGGCGTGTGCGTTTGGGAGGAGCTCTGCAAATTCAACCTGAAGAAGTACGTGGATTCCGGCACGCACAAAATCGGCGTCATTTTCAACACGGACCCGCACACGGAGGACGGCTCGCACTGGGTGTCGCTGTTTATCAACATAGACCGTCCTGCAAACAGCGCCAACAACAACCTCAAGGGAACCGGAACCAACGACAACCTCAAGGGAACCGGAACCAACGCCAACAACTACATCTTCTTTTTTGACAGCACCGGTGACCGCCCGCAAAAAGAAATCCGTGAATTCATAAAAACGGTCACGCAGCAGGGGCGTTCGCTGGGCATCCGGTTCAAGTACCACGAAAACCGGAAGCAGCACCAGAAACGCAACACGGAGTGCGGCATGTACGCGCTCTTCATGATTGTGAATCTCATTGAGGAGACGCGCACGCCGGAGGAGTTCATGCGCGGCGACCGCATTCCCGACAGTCACATGCTGGAATTCCGCAAGGAGTATTTCAACCGGGGAGGCAGCATTTAACATTTAACAACTAATCCATGTGTCAAAAAACACATTTAAACAAAACATCGTAGCATGAAATATAATTAAAAGTAATATATCGCCACAACAATGTCTAATGCCACCGTGTGTCTGAACATGATTGTGAAGAACGAGGCGCACCTCATCCGCCAAACGCTGGAAATGTTGTGCTCCAAAATACGGTTTGACTACTGGGTCATCTGCGACACGGGGTCCACCGACGCCACCCGAGAAATCATTCAAGACTTTTTTGGCGCCAACGGGGTTAACATTCAGGGCGAGCTGCACTGCGATGAGTGGGTCAATTTCGCGCACAACCGCACAAAAGCGTTGACCTACGCACACAACAAAACCGACTTGCTGCTCGTGTTTGACGCGGACGACACCATTTGCGGCACCATCCCGCTGCCGACGGCGGTCACGCACGACGAGTACCACCTCAAATTCGGCGCGCCCAACACGGGGGATTCCACGTACACCCGAACCCAGCTCATCAACAACCGCAAGCGCTTCCGGTATTACTCGGTCCTGCACGAGTACATTTCCTGCTTGGAGCCGTC
>Ga0078894_10005089_pt1 | contig 10111 bp, 7 predicted proteins | sample LauGreSu1BDMLBSD_2_FD_67506 | JGI IMG/M metagenome (GOLD analysis project Ga0078894, IMG submission 67506) | Freshwater lake microbial communities from Lake Michigan, USA - Su13.BD.MLB.SD (version 4) (version 4) | ecosystem: Environmental > Aquatic > Freshwater > Lake | place: Lake Michigan, USA...
ATATCCATGCCTCCGCCGCCTCCACCACCAACAACCAACACTTCAAACGAACCATTGTCTGATCCGTCAATTGAAGCAACACATCCATCTGTAGCTATTCTTGGTCCAAAATGCATATAAACTTATTGTGGTTGATCTGGTATAATTACAGTCCAGTCTGGTCCGTCCAACACAGTTAAAATTTCTTCATGAGTATATTCTGGATATTCTGGTTTATAAATATCTGGACGGCCATACGTTCCGGCGTATATCGTGGTTGTTTGAACTTCGTGTGTTTCCGGATTCGTGTACGTGAACGTTTCATCGTGTTCTACGATTTTAACTTCATATTTGACAAATGTTTTGGTTTTATCGACGCTATATCGCAACGAATCAGCGTCATAATCTAATACTTGGTTAAAATTGATATCGGGAACAATTTCAACCGGTATAATTAACCATCTTCTGTTTGGAAATGGAGTAACAAATGACATAATGTATATAAATAGTTATTATAGACCAAATCGACTCTTTAACATAATGTAGTTCTGATATACTTCACTGTCTGTTAATACTCTACTATACAATTTAACAACGGGTATATCTCCAGCATATGAACGAGTTAACGTATCTGGATTTCCCCCATCAAAGTCAGCACCAATTGTTAAACCGGTTGAAACAGACCGTAACGACGTATTTGCACTATTTTCAGTAAGTTGAATTGTACCGTTACGATACATTTTTACTGTGCCATTGTTGTATGTAATCGTATAATTAATATATGATGATGTTGACAAGTTATGTGCAATAGAATGTGTACTATAACTTGTACCAGCAGCATTACCCACCAAAAAATACAAATTGCCACTTGCAAAAAAGTTTAGAAACAGTAGGAAACAAAAATTACTTTGTGAACTAGAACCCCATTTAGATACCAACGTTTTTGCCTGAGTTGTACTAGTAGGTTTTGTCCATACATCGATAGTCAACACAGAACTACTTGGTAAACTTGTAATGCCAGTACTAACATAATCGTTTGTTCCATCAAAATACATTTGTGCAAACGAATTAAATGATACATTAGTAACATCAGGTGTATAACGATTTGTTAAGTCCTTTACAGAATTAGTATTACTTCTTGAAGTTAACACGAATTGAGTCGCATGATCTTTTTGTTCAAATTGCATTTCTGCAATTTCAATGTCCACAGGAAGAGTTGCCGACGGCCAAAAATAAAATAAAATAGCTCCACCAGTTGCGGTTGACGTAACTGTTTGTGACCACTTTGTCCAGTTATTTGTCAAATATGGGCTAAGATATCCGTATTGACCAGTTGCGGTTCCAGTAAAGTACAAATCAACGTAAATTCGAGCATTTGTTTGTTTTGATCGTACATAACAACTAAAAGTATATTGTGTATTAGCTAAATACGATGGCATTACTCCATATGCCATTCCGTCAGGTACACCATCTGGTCTATGATAATGTAATGCCATACAATCATGTACCACGCCATTATAATTAAATCCGTTCGGAACAATCTCTTTAACCAATCCAGAATTAGGAAGATGTGGTGGACCCCACCACATTGTTGGAAAACTTGTACTATTTACCGATACTCTAGTATCAGACGCAATGCTATCATGTACTTTATAATATCCAGTTGACGTATTCCAATAACCTTGAGATCCATCCTGACTTGAATTATATGCGTGTAATGTAAATGTGGTATTTGATAGTTTTTTTACAAAATAATTAGTGCCTGCAGTTACTCCACCACCCGTTGTTTGTGGAGTTACAACATCATATGTACGTAACGGGTGGTTACCGGATGTAGTAACTATGTTACTTGTTACGTTACTAATTGTGCCTATTGAAAAATAAGTGTTGTTATTGTACTGATTGGTATTATAGGTATCCCAATTGTTTCCGTATGATGGATATGAATTAACAATTCCAGCACCATATGTACCAATCAAATTAGTAGTTGGTTCTCCAATAAACGAATTTTTAATATCCGCAGTATCGTATGCAAAAAACAATCCTGTCGTATTTACTTTTGGATTTTGAATGAGTGCCATATAATTTAAATACTAAATCTACCACGCAATGCGTTGAAATTTGTTATTACTTCACTGTACGACAATTCACGATTGTATACTCTTACTATTGGAACTTCGCCATTCATCCAATAAACGTTTCCACCACTGTGATTACTTGAACCTACGGTTGCACTAACATATGGATAGTTGCCCATGTTTAAACCAGTCCCAGAATTGTTAAGAGACCCATTTGCATATACTAAAATTTGTCCACTATTAGAGCCAGTTTTTTTATACACCATGACGACATGATTGTACAATCCTTTTGTCCTTAAAGTTCCACTTGATGTACTTGTAGCAAATGCATATGATGAATAATCAGGTGGACCGGTTCGCACATAACAATCCACTACATTATTAGTAAAATTGTACCAAAGATTAAGTCGATAATTTTCAAATAAAGGACCGCCACTTCCGCTAGAACCAGTGGTGGCTTTAAATATAACTTCAACTGATACTTCCGTTACGCTTGGTAAAAAGTGTGTTTCCAAAGACGGTAACGCCAATGTATCGTTTGTACCGTCAAAACTAAAAGTACCATTTGACGAAAATGAAACACCGGAAACGTTAATTGTTTGCGTATTGTCACGAATATTGATTAACGAATTTGTGGTACTTCGACTTCCTAAAACCAATGGAGTTGCATATCCTTTTTGTTCAACTTGATATGCACAAAAATAGATTTTTTGACCAACATAACTACCAATATAACTACTCATATATAACCCATTTTCATTGGACTGAGTTGTAGCGGTACATGATAAACGAATCCATTGATTTTTTGGCCAGTTAGCATATGTTGTATCACCATTATATGCAAAACTGCCTAAACTATTGTTATTGACATTGGTTCTTAAGTATGGAGGACTATCCATCGCTGTTGTTGTAAAGTATCCATAAATAGAAAATGTATATTGAGTAGATGGTGATACCGAAATAATTGCACTTCCAAGTTGTTGATTTCCTGCGGTAGTTGTTTGATAACTAAAAACAACATATTTTGAATTATCTACATTTGGAATATTTGGCTTTGGTATTGAAGTATCGTTATCACTAAAATTTGCAGCTCCGCTGTTTGTCCACCAATTGCTGTTAGAAAAAAGCGTATTGTATTGATTATACGCAATATTCGTTGTTGGTTCACCCAAGTATGAATTTCTAACATCATACATGTCGTATGCAAACACTAATCCATTTGATGTGGTTTTTGGTCCGTGATTTGTTGCCATAAATTAAATTCCATAACGTTTACGAAATTGGATGAAATTATCATATACATCCGACTCAGTTAACGTTCTTTTATAAATAAATACTTTGTCTATATAACCGTCCCAATAATAACCTCCACTTTCACTTTCACCGCCAATAATAATTTCTTCGGCATCATTACATTTGGTAAATGTTCCTGTATTTTTTAGTGACCCATCCAAATAAAACCGACCAGTACTACCACCATACGTATAAACCCATTGATGCCAATTTCCATCGAAAGCGTTACTTCCAACAACAAAGGCTCCGTCATAGTTTCCGTCTTGAATTCCAATGTTGGTATTACCGCTATTCTTTCCAATAAAAAATTCTGTACCAGCCTCTTTACCACCGAACACGGCTGAGTATGTTCTGCCAGCTGTTCCGGTGTATTTACAATATCCAATTATAGAAAAATTGTCAGCGAGTGTTCCTCTAGTAAATCCAGTGGTAATATAATTGCTACTTCCATTAAAGTACAACTCTTTATTATCATTGTAACCCATGTAAGTTAAATCGATATTGGATGTACCTGTAAGATTTAACAATCCAGTTGTATTTGATCTACTTGAAAATGCAAATTGAGATGGAAAACTTCCTTGTTCCAATTGAAATCCACTAACATAAATAAAACTGGATCCGTTAGTTCCAACCAAATTAGGACGAAATTGAACAGTCAAATATTTACAATTGTCAGCTCCACCATATGCTCTTACTGTGGAAGATGTTGTAAATCTAACAAAGATACGTTGCCATTTATCACGAACATTAAGATTTGCTTGTGAATTTAACGTATTAATATCTGCACTATAATATCCAAAAGACGGATTTGCAGTAGGATAATTTCCAGTATGCCAATCCACGCCTGTACTGTTTTGTGTTGCCCAACAACTGTTGTCACCACTCAACTGTATACCCGATGGTATATATACATAAATACTAGCAACATACGTAACATCATACGATCCAAAACTTGCAATAGTAACATTTCCACTTTGCCCAATTCCAAATCTACTATATCCGTCTGGATTTGAATCGTATATTTTCCAAACAGTTAAACCGGGAACTGGTGGTTGTACAACATCTGTTGATACTTGGACGATGCTACTATGTGCTGTGGTATTAACAGGTATGTAACTGTTTGCTGGTCCCATATCTGATAAATTATTTGCAAGATTTGTAACCGGAGTTCCTTTATATGAATTAAAAGAGTCTTTTGCATCATATGCAAGAATCAATCCATCCACATTTGATCTTGGTCCTATTTTATTCATCTTCCAAACCGTCCTTTCGTTGCGTTATAGTTTTGTAGAACTTCAGCACCACTCAATGCTCTATTGTAAACATGAACCATACCCATGCTTCCGTTTGTGTAGTTTTCATTACCGGTATGACTAGATTTTCCGATGAAATTGTTTTGACCCGTAGTAGAATATGTGAGTGTACCGCTGGTATTATCCAATATACCATCTACGTACATTCTTAGATTTGTACCGTCAAATGTCACTCCGATGTAGTGCCAAACACCATCAGTTATCAATATACCAGCGTTACCAGTTGACGGATAATAGTCATTGTTGTATCCCATAACTCCGATATAACTGCCGTACTTAACCAAATTAAACGATTGAGAGTTAGCAGCGGTTCCAGTAGAGATAAATGCTTGATTGCTGGTATATGTAGTTTTAATCCACACAAACATAGATCGTACAGCATTTCCTGATGCAGCAATAGGTACGCTGTATGGATACGTTAAATCTACAAAGTCATTGGTACCATCAAAAACGATTGCACCATTACTGTATGTAGGACCGTTAATTAGTGTACAGATGTAACTATTTCCACTAACATCATACCAGTCAAATCCTACACCGGTATAACTATATGGATTTCCCGCATCAACATTTAACGTTAGTCCACCCTGAACCAACGTTTGAACGTATCTACTTCTATGAGCTTGATATAGTTGTTTCACTTCAGCTGCAGTCAAATCTCTGCTATACAATTGAACTAATCCAATACTACCACTGAAATATGTACCCGCAGTACATGCATCACGTCCTAGATTGAATTCGTTATCATTTAATCCATTTCCAGTGCCCGTACTCGTACTTCCCACCAAATCTCCATTCAAGTAAAATGTGACGTATGTTGTTGTAGCAGAACTTGGAGCACCCGCATCAGATACCCAACATGCATTATACCATTTATCAGCTTCGATTGTTGCACTAATTCCAGCATAAGAATATGCGTACACCAAGTTATTGTATTGATGTAATGAAAATTCAGGAGAACAATTATCACTGAAAATCATTTTGTTGGTATTTGCAGTGTTTACACTAGACGGTTTAAACCACAAATTAACACTTGTACGTGATCGGCCAGCACCAGATCCATCTGGATTGAATCCATTAATTGCAGCACCTGAATTGATGTTTATATAATCATTTACACCATCAAAAGCAAGTGATCCTCCATTGTAATAATCAAAGCGTGGCATATTTGCTGTAGTACCGTTGCCCAACGGAGAATCATTTGTTGAAATTAAATCGTGCCAGTTTCTATCTGCATTTAACAATCCCCATTTCAAACCCAAGTACGTATGAATCAACTTCAACTCTTTTAAAGTAAGTGCGCGTGTATAAATCAGTATTTCATGAATTGCACCATTCAACGCCCAATCGTTTCCTGCATAATTTCCTATCAGTAACGCTTGTCCTGCTGATTGTAATAATCCTGTTTGTGACGCAGTACCGGTGCTAGTACCTGTCACATATGTTGATTGGGTTGATATACTACTTTGATACTGCGTCGAAACAATTGACAAACTGCCCAATGTAGCCGAAAATGCTTGATCGACTCTGGAAGCAGAACCGTTGATCGTCATCCATCTTCCAGTTGTAGAGTTTATTCTAGCAACATACCATGAACCACCCGTTCCACCTGCGTGTTTTGCCACAAAGATACTACTGTCAGCTGTGGTGTATCCTACGCAAATAACGGTGATTTCAGGTATACCTTCCAAAGAACTCATTGATCCACATGATAAACTTTGTGTCGATGATCTAACAAATAGTGCTGCATTTCTGGAATTGTATAATCCTCTTGTAGGGGTAGCATTAGCTCCATTGGCACCTGCGTGATTGTTATTTCCACTTTTATCTCTCCACTGACTAATCACGGATCCGGTACTAAATGTAAATGTAGTAGAATCCGATGCATCCAACCACAATGTCAAATTCTGTTTAACAGGCAATGTAGTTGATGGAAATGACTTATTTTGTGATGCATCTAAACACATCACCAAATTATCCGTCACAATTTTTGGACTATACTGTAAAGCCATATACTAATAATTATACAGGAAATTTGTTTCTTGATAACTGATAATTGGCACGTATTTCAGATGAATTTAGTACTCTGTTATAAACATAACACGACGCAATATCACCCGACCAAATATCACTGTTTGATCTGTTTGCACCAATCTTAAGTGGTGGACTTCCAGATGATGGATAATAGTTTCCAGTTGGCATTGATGTTGTTGATGTATATAACGTACCGTTAATATAAATATAAATACCTGAAGAACTGACGGTAACAGCATAATGTCTCCATGCATTATCTACGATATTTGGCCCATATAGTTCAACATTCGCAGAACTTCCATATACCATCACTCTAAATGAATTTGTTGGTGATAACCCACTTCTTAATCTACTAATGTTCCACCCATTGTATGCACCAGCATATACGTCAGAATTTCTTGAAACGATTGTATCGTGAGTATTATCGTTTGTAGACGTTCTAAAAACACCCATCACAGTAAAAGAATTTGTATCAAGTAATGATGTATATGGTACTTCAGAATAATCATCTACACCATCAAATTTGAAATATCCATTTGGATAATATTGAACACCGTTATTCATTGCACCATTTAACGAACCGGTTCCTACATTATACCACGTTACTAAATTGTTCATCGAACTAAAATTAGCATTTCCGTTGTCTACACTAACAAATTCAACTTCTGGATTTCTAAAATAAACCGTTCCACTATTTGCTAATTTATCACTACACCCGCCGGGATACAAAAACATTGCTTGTGTTCCGGATGTTGACGTTGGACCTGACGTAAATGTTGCCCTCTGCCATACGTCTTGATAATTATTTGCAGCAGCAACCGATCCACCCAACGCGCCTCCTCCATAATTTTCAAAGTTTGCTAAGTAATTCGTACTTGGATAATTGGTTGCTCCGGTCACCAAATAATCAAAACTAAACGTAGCATAAACGCCAGCAGGAATGGGTGTAGTGTTTCCATGAAAATGACATGCCACTGTACCTAAAGCGTAACTATAAACTACATCTCTTGGTTTTACTGTATATCCTCCTATTACTGTTCCGGCTGCAATTCTTTGAAACCCAGCTACACTTTGTAATGAAAAATTGACACTCTCTGTTGTCTGACCGGTTCCGTATGAAATGTATCTATTTGACGAATAACTTCTGTTTGAAGCAGCATCAAGTGCAACTACTAAACCGGATCTAACAAGTGGTAAACCAGAATTAATCGTACTCATATATTATAAGTTTTACGAGTTGCGTTGAAATTTTGTAATATCTCAGCAGCAGTCAATGCTCTGTTATAAGCCTTTGCACTAGACAAAATAATATTACTGGAGTAACTTGGATTTGCTGAACCAAAGTGATAATAATAACTCGGACCAGATACGTACTGTTTTAATTGACCAGTCAAGTTTGAACTTGAATGCAAAACACCGTTTACATAAAGTTGTCGAGTTGAAGTTTCAACGTTAACAACATATGCAGCATGATACCACACATTTAGTGAGCCAGGATAACTTAACCACCCTGTATTATTATTATCGTTATACCAACTTAACACACCAAATGTTGTTGGTGTAGATTTAAAATGTGCAAATCCTTCGTGGTATCCCTGTCTACCAAAAAAGTATCCATCTGACGAGCCTGGCGGAGTTCCTAACAATTTAAACCACACTTCGTATGTATGAGTGACGTTACTTAACGTATCCAATATTGAATTGGCTACGGGTACTGTAATAGCCCCTGCAGCATCTCCATTAAAGTAAAATCCACCACTGTCAAATGCAACGGCCGAACTATTGAGATCTACCCTATAACCGTTACCACTCAAATCGATTAATCCACCTCCACCAGCAATTGTATTAGCAGAACGTGAACCAACTACAAAAGGAGTGCAATAAGTTTTAGACTCATATTGTAACCCAGTCACATACATCGCCTTATATGGTGATGTTGGTGTGTATCCAAAATCTACATCCAAACCAAGTGCACCAACCCACCCACCACTTCTACCACCATTATTCGCACCAACCCTATACCAGCCTGGCCACGCAGGTACTTTTGTGATAAAAGCATTTGTTACACGGACACCTGTAGAAACTACTGTTCCAGTTGTCAAGTTAAACTTTGCAGTACTGGCACCATCGCCTAACATACCTATTGCAAAATTCGTTATGTTTCCTTCAACGGGATAAACATAACACGAAATGCTATTACCACCAGCGTCACTTCCACCAAGACGGCTCAAATGATAATAACCCGTTACACCAGATTCTACCAATAAAGTAGCACCAGTACCAATTGGAGTAGGAAATGATGCATTATAAGATTTTGTGAATCTTGTCGGATCACTTGTCCATTCCGTACTATAACCAGCATATGAAGTTCCCGAAAAATCGGTAGTATTAGATACTATATTAGTGGTAGCTTCACCTCTGAAACTTTTAACAAATTCACGGTTGTAATAAAGTTGAAGACCGTTAGTTACAACTTTTGGATTACCTTGTTGTATAGCCATATTAGACCTTTACTTCTGATTCAAGTTTATCAATATCTTGTCTTTCAGCAGTAAAGTCCCAATAAAATTCAAAGGTCTTGTCACCGTCAAACATTTGTTTGTCATATGCAACTACAAAGTAATTTTCACTGACATTTACTTCGTTTACATACAAAACTCTACTGTGTCTGATATTTGTCAACTGAATATTGACATCATTATGACGAACCAATTTATAAATATACTCAGGCAATACTACCTTAGCATATCCTTTAACAGCAGTTCCCTTGCCAGTCAAACGTATACCATGATAAGGACTTTCCAAACTACCATAAATAAGTTTGTATCCCTCTTTGGTAGGATGATCAATTTTGAAACTCTTGCTGTTAGCAGCAAACGTTCCATTAACCTCCAAATTGTACGTTGGTGACACAGTATTGACACCCACCTTGCCATCCACCGTCACAGCAACTCTCGTAGATCCACTTGTCTCAATGTGTAAACTGTGCGTGTCATTTGTTCCAATTACCGCAGTAGAACCAAAACTGTTACCACCTTGAATAAACGCATTTCCACTTGGTGATACAAAACTTGCAGTTGTAGCAGTACCAATCAAATTGCCATACACACCCGATTGCACATTCAAACTACCACTAATACCATAATTGCCCGTCAACGTTCTACTATTGTTCCACTGTGTACCAATTCCATAAACCAACAAATCACCCGTGCTCAAACCTGTCAACGCAACATCACTCAATCCCGCCAATGTATTGGACATAGGAGTGGTTCCGCTTGCACCAGTTCCACCCACACTTCTAAAAAGACCGCCCTGAATTATTGTTGCTGCAGCAGGATCTGTTAATGATACACCACTACCACCTTGTACCGCAATATATCCAATAAAAATTGCATTTAATGCGGTATTCGGTGC
>Ga0078894_10005090_pt1 | contig 10110 bp, 8 predicted proteins | sample LauGreSu1BDMLBSD_2_FD_67506 | JGI IMG/M metagenome (GOLD analysis project Ga0078894, IMG submission 67506) | Freshwater lake microbial communities from Lake Michigan, USA - Su13.BD.MLB.SD (version 4) (version 4) | ecosystem: Environmental > Aquatic > Freshwater > Lake | place: Lake Michigan, USA...
TGTTACGCGGCCCGCTTCACTGGAGTGAGTTAGCCACATCATTGAACTTCGTATTTGCTGCGGTTCCGACGGAAGTGACTGCGGTGATGCAGACGACGACAATCAAGGCCAGCATTACCGCATATTCCACTGCGGTTGGACCGTCTTCAGAAACCAGGAACCTCTTTACGCTTGCGGCGAACTTTGACATCTTTATTGTCCTTCGTGGTGAGCCCGATCACGGGCAAAGCCTTCACGGCGGTTTCCCGCCACTAACGGAGCGCTGACCTTCAGCGTCCCGCGACTGCAGTCCTGACACATGGCACTCACTTCAGGCCTGCGTCCGATCTCCCGACTGCATCATTGAAGCTAGGTCAGGAAATGATTGCGTCAAAAAAAAACTGTGGGTTTTCGGACTGTACGAAAACATGGCAGGGAAATTCCGACTGTGCAGATCTGTTGACTGCGTTGCTCGAAAACGCTGCGAATCGCGTGTTTTTCCGGAGACATTAACTGGGTCGGCCTGTTGACCGGATGCGTCGATAGCTGACGAAAATCACCCAGTTGCCGCGCGTAAACAAATACAGGGAACTCAGCCGAGCCGAGTTCCCTGTTTAAGCAGTCGAGCAACTGCGGGTCTGAATCAATTCAGTGAGGTGGCCACTGAGTTGAACTTGGTGTTTGCTGCGGTTCCGACGGAAGTGACAGCAGTAATACAAACCACGACGATCAGGGCCAGCATCACTGCATATTCGACTGCGGTCGGGCCGTCTTCTGAAACCAGAAACTTCTTAACACTTGCTGTGAACTTCGACATTGCGCTTTCCTTCCTGATGTGCCCTCATGAGGGCAATGGACTTCACGGCGGTGCACCGCCCGGGCGGACCACTGACCTTCAGTGTTCCGTCATCACAGCCACCACACGCGACACTCACTACCGGCCCGTGCATTCGACCGCGACTGTGCCATTGAAGTTAGGTCAGGAAAATCGTGAGTCAAAAAAGACTGTGCGGGTTTTCGGACACTGCGAAAAAACTGTGGTTTGAGTCTGTTTGTGCCGGGATGTTGCAGATTGTCAACATCCTGTGCCCGATCAGTTTGCCACGGGCTCCGCTGCCGACTGCAGCAGTTCGTCAGTCTGCGTTCCATGCGATGACAGGATTGATTCGGGGCCCAGTGCACCGATCACCGTTTCGTTCCAGCGAAACTCGCGCTGCAGCATCCGGCCGCGGTTGATATCGAGCAGGAAGCTGCCTGAGGGAGTTGCCTGAATCAACTGCGAACGGATGACCGTGCCTCGCAGTGGTGTCCGTACAGAGCTGCGAAAGGTGACCCTCGCTATGCCGTCCTCCACGCTCTCCAGACGATAGGTTCGCAGAATCTGCACCGGCAACTGCAGGCTCTCGCCACCTCGCACCTGCACCTGAAATTCTTCCTTCCACGTACCGCCGATCGAAATCGGTGCGTCCGGAAGCAGCATCAGAAATGAGCCGGGGTCTGAAGCGGCATCGCGGGCGGTGACTGCAGTTGTCGAAGCCGTGGAGCCAGCGGGGTCTGCAGACGGTTCCACCGGCGAAGCCAGTGTTTTCTGGTCCTTCGTTGCATCCACCGCAGTGGCAACTGATCGTCCCGTGCTGGTGACTCGGAATACCGGGGCTGCCCCACGCAGACTGTGTGCCACGTTTTTGAAGACTTCAGGGACTTCGCCCGCCTTCATCGTCGAACGAAATTCCACCGCAGGCTCCCTGTCAACCTGTCTCTGCATCCAGACATCTTCAAACTGCATTGACAGCTTCGTCTGATCACCATTGGTGTCTGACACGGTATAGCGGCGCACCTGCCGCACCTGCGAAACATCCAATCGATGATTCTCGCCCACCTGCGCTTCCAGGGTCATCTGCTGCCGGGATTGATACCGCAGTTGCTCTCCGTGGTGAAACTGATACTTCAGTGGCCACGTCTGTGCTGCTGCGGAAGTCCCGGTGGCAGTCGCTGCAGTAGCAGGCTGAGCAGGGGCTTCAACACTGCCGCTCGGAGCTTCCTGCAGGGCCAGAAGTATAACAGTCAGTGCAGTACAGAAGTTCATGGACCCGTTCCTTGTCCTTATCAGTTGGTCGACTGTCGCAATCTCCTTTCGCGACAATGGCAGCGTATCACAACCGTGATGGACATCGCGAGCCGAGTTTTGAGGCCGGCTGGATGGCTGGGAAGTTCTGGCAGTTCAGGCGAATTTGCCGGCGGCGGGCTGCAGTCGATTGCTCAGCCCGGAATGTCTGTCTGCAGCAGATGGTAGCCGGAAACCAGCGCAGTAGTGGCCAGACAGGCCAGCAACTGACAGACAAGCAGCATGCGCCAGTTGCTGCGTTTCAGGGGAGCCTGCCCACTGTTCCCCGCCGGGGCTGCCAGACAGACCAGCCACCACGGAGCAGCAAAGCACCACAGTCGAGCCGCTTCGCCCATGTTTTTTCCAGACAGCCAGAGCAGGCACCACGTTGTCGCCAGAGCCAGACAGAGGAGTCCGGCTGGTCGAGCTGCTGCGGAGCTTCCGGTCACAGACTGGAGTGCACGTTTCAGCGCCGCAGGTACCAGCAGCATGGCGGGCAGCCCCGTGGCCAGCGACATTTCTGCCACGTTTACCGGCAGCCACTTCCACCATGTTCTGGGATACTGCAGATAGAAGCCGGCATGATTACTGAGATTCAGCCGCCAGATTCGTGGCAGGCTGCAGTCGGTCAGCCACTGCAGCAGCAGTACGCAGCTGAGGAACGCGGCTGTTGTTGTGGTGATGCTGATCAGTGTCTGCCGCAGGCCGGCTCTCCATTCCTGCTGAGCTAATGTATGCAGGACGGCAAAGAGCAGGGCTGCTGCCACGGTGGGCAGGTGGGCGAGACTGATTGTCAGGCAGCCGGCCAGCAGCATGCCCCCGCTGGCTGCCAGTGTCAGGCGGGGCAGCATGCGGTTTTGCAGCAGGCTGCCGGTCAGCAGGGTCAGCAACAGCAGGCTGGATGTGGGGTACAGAACGTCTGAGCGGGGCTGAAACATGTCAATGCACGGAATGACGGCAGCAAGGGCTGCGGAACGCCACGCATCGCGGCGTGGCACAAACCGGGATGTCAGCAGGTACACAGCAACGGGCAGCAGCGAGCAGATCATCAGCGAGCCAAGTGAAGTGATGGCGAGGGCGGCGAGTTGCGGATCCGTCAGACGCGGCGCGATTGCGGCCTCAGTTTCCACCAGCCGAAAGGCATCGACAGCTTCGCTGGGTTGCAGTGACACAGCGGCAGCTGCGAGACGGCCGAATCCGGAGCCGGGTGATCGCGCGGCTGCAAGTGCTGCGCGATTCAGCAACAGCAGGCCCGGAGGGTGAGTGCCGGCGTGCAGCACATCGCCCTGGGCTGCTTCTGACTCGTATTCCGCGAGGAATTGCGGCAGCGGACGGCGATCTTCAAGGGCCCGCAGAAAGTAGCCACTGGCCGACCGATCATACAGCACCCAGAGTGGTCGCAGCTCGCGATGCGGCGATGACGCCGACTGCAGCACTGCGGCGTGCCAGAGCAGCGTACTGCCGGTCAGCAGTATCAGGTGGATCACGCACTGAATCCGATTGAGTCGCAGATTGCTCAGTTCCACTTCACCGAAAATGGCAGCGCCGGTCAGCAGCAGACCGGCCAGCAGCGGCCAGAACAGGCGATCGGTCAGCGCGGCACCATCCACGGGCAGTGGCTGCCGCGACCAGACCCATTCCCCCGGGACACCCAGCGGAATGACGTCTGCCATCAGGACGAACAGTGTCAGCAGCAGTCCCACCAGCGGTGCGACAGCCGCGAATTCGGGAGGACCGCGACGACGGGCTGGGTTCGGGGAAGAACGTCCTGACATGGGGACACCGTAAAAGAACGCAGCCGGACGAACATCGTCCGGCTGCAGGCGAAGCTGATCGAAAGCAGTGACGAGTTCTTCAGTGGCCGGTAACGACCGGACCTGATGCTTCCGCCGACTTCTTCGGCGGGTGGAACAGCAGAGCCAGTGCAACGGAGGCCACGATTGAGCAGATCATCGGGACGCGGAACAGACTCGCAAAATTCGTCACTCCATCCCTGGTGTAAACAGTCTGCAGCAGCCACGGACACAGGGAATTTGCGGCGAGGGCACCGACACCCAGAATCATCACGTTGAACAGCCCCTGAGCACTGGATCGCAGGTCTTTGGGAAAGTACTCGTCAACGAAAATGTAAACTGTCGCGAAGAAGAAGGCGTAACAGATGCCATGAACGATCTGGACAAGGATGATCAGGGCATGGTTTGGGGCATACGCGTAGACGGCGAAACGGAAGGCGTGGCCGAGGATGCCCACGATCATGGTGGTCCGCCAGCCGAGGGCTTTCAGGGTGGCGCCCAGCACCAGCATCGTGAGAATTTCGGCGATCTGGCCTATGCTCATGACAGGCATAACCCAGTTACCCGGCACTCCAACTGCCTCGGTGGTCAGGAATGTTCCGGTCCAGTTGAAATAGCAGTTGTGTACGAAGGAGTCGATGAAGGCGACCAGCCACAGGACGAGCACGAATGGATGTTTGAGCAGGCTGAGAGTCTGCAGCCATGCCTTGCTGCCACTGCCATCATCCGTGGGCTTTTTCGGAGGGGTATGTGGCAGCGTCAGGCTGAACGCGGCCAGCAGCAGCGATGCGATCCCGGCAACGAGGTAGGTGTACCTTGTGGCATCCTTGAGTGGCTCGCCAGTGAGACCGCTGCCCAGAACGGTACCCAGCCATGAAACGAAGCCGACGGGGTTGGCAGCCTTAACCTTCGCCCAGTCCACCAGAATGAACGTGAAGGGCCACGCGGCGAAGATCCAGCCGATGGTACCACCGAGACGCACCACGCCGAATTCCTTCTGAGGATCCTGCATGTTGGCGAAGGCGACGGAATTGGTGATGGAGATGGTGGGAACATACAGCAGGCAGTGTACGGACATCAGCAGGAAGAAGGGCCAGAAACTGGTAGCCCAGAACAGGCCGAGGATGGAGAGCCCGCCGACGAGGTGGCTGAAAGCGAGGAATCGTTCAGCGGCGAAATTGCGGTCTGCGAACTGATTGCTGAAGAACATGCCGATAATCGAGGCGATGGGAAAGGCGTTCAGAATCAGCGCCTGTTCCGAGAACAGGTGCTGGATGGAGCTGAGGCCGGGCTGGCTGAACAGGCCGGCCAGCAGTGCGGGAGGCAGATCCGCGGAAAACTTCAGAGCCGGCAGGTAACCGAAGATCAGTGGCAGCCACGCCCCCCAGATAAAGAACTCCAGAAACATCATCACAAACAGTCGAGTTTTCATGAGGTGGCACCACTGGTAAGAGCAATTGATGAAAGAAGGGGGCGTCACGACTGACGACGCCCCGGAGGGCTGGAAATCATGACAGGCAAAGCGAATTGGGACAACTGACAATCGTCGGATCGGGCGTTTACGGGAAGAAAACGTGGGGATTTCGGTGTCGGAGGACGCAGGCAGGGCGGGAAATGAAGGATTTCCGCAGACGTCGGGTGAGACGTGGTTGATGGAGTGGGGTTTTGAGCAGCGTTGGCTGATCCGTTTTGAGGTCGGCAATCGGGCGACTGATCGGCTTGCGTCTGCCTCAGCGGTTTGCGTCCAATTGTAGAGGCATTCGAAGGCGCGCCGTCGGCGGAAGCCAACGGGTGTTGTCCTGAAGGGGGGCACCGAACTGGGGCTCGGTAGTTCCGGCCTCGGGAGGGCGAGGCTCCTGCCGAGCCGTGGGCATCCAGCGGCCTGACAGGGTTCGGCTCAGCCGGAGCTTCGCCCTCCCAAACAAAGGGAGAAACCCCGGACGCCGGAGCCCCTTTTTTCGGGGTCGTCTCGGTTCGGTGTAGACCATTTTTGTCAACAACTGTGGCTAGGCAATCTGTAGCTGGGCACATGATTTCGCGTTGATCGAATTCTCGTGGGTCGGGAGTAGATCCTGATCTTTCACCACTGCCGAGAGACCCGTGGGGACCATGAAAGTATTCGGCGATTGCGGGAACACCGAAGGTTGAAATGCAGCGTTTGATCTTTGAAAACGCGTCCTGAGGCAGCAGCCGATTCTGTGAATGCCGTCCACAGGATGGCCGAAGGATTCCTTGATGAAACAAGGCAATGGTGGACTTCGAAGCCTGGCTCCGATCATTACCATGCGACCGAAGACAAACTCCAGAAGGCAATCGAGTTCTGCAGGATGAATAGGAACTCCGCCCCCGGGGCGAGCGGGAACTTAAGACGCAGTTGCAGGCGGTTCAGGAAAGTGCTGTGCGTCGTGATGAAGCAAAGGCGCAGCAGAGGCAGAAGATTTGCGAGCAGGTTCCTGAGGAAGTGGAAATTGCGACAGAGATGCCGAGGGAATCTGAATGCGTTGATCGTGTTGTGTCAGGGTATTGGGTGATCCTTCGGTATCCTGTCCCTGCGACGTGCCGATGCCGATTTGGTCTGAAAATGCTCCGGCTCTGGAGAACACGCTGCACCGCGGACTGCATCGTTATCTGGTCAACAAAGCGAATTTCAGGACGACGAACCTGAGTCCGGCGTGGGACCTGAAGCTGTCAGCTCGCTGTGAATTGCGGGCTTGCCGCACATGGTTCGGCAGTTCGCGGTGGCTGTCGACACAGACCGAACTACGGCTCTGTAAACTTAGGCGGGCGTTTGGCGGCGAATGCCTGCAGGCCCTCGGTGGCGTCGGGTCTTTGCAGGCAGCGGATGTAGGCTTCCGTGTCGGCGCGATGGGCCACTTTCGGCTGAGTTCCCTCGTCCAGATGAATCAACTGCTTGGTTGCTCGCAGGGCTTCCGCAGGCAACTGCAGCAGACGCTGGCAGAGTTGCTGACCACGTGCCTGCAATTGACCGGCCGGAACCAGTTCATTGACCAGGCCCCAGTCCAGTGCCTGCGTCGCCGTGATCGGATCACCAGTCAGGCATAACTGGAGAGCTCGGGCTTTGCCAACGAGGGCTGTCAGTTGAGCAAGGCCGTAGCCGGGAGGCCAGCCCAGCCGGATTTCCGGCATGCCGAAGCGGGCGGAATGGCAGGCCAGTCGCAGATCGGCGGCACAGGCGAGGACGCAGCCACCGCCGAATGCATCGCCATTGACCAGTGCGATGATGGTTTGCGGCAGTCGTTCAAAGGCCAGATACAGCTGAGCCTGACGCAGGCTGAGAGTGCGTGCGTCTTCGATGGCGATCGAGGGCAGCTCACGCACATCGTCGCCCGCGCAGAAGGCTCGCCCGGCACCGCTGACCAGCACGGCTCGCACCTGCTGAGGATGTCCGGCCAGCCAGGCCACCAGTTGTTCCAGTTCACCTGTCATTCGCTGGTCGACGGCATTCAGTGCTGTCGGGCGATTCAGGACCACGTGAGCGATGCGATCGCGGACATTCACCTGCAGGGTGCTGAGCACTGGCAGCTCAGCAGTGCTGGCCGACAGGTTCATGGCAGAGGTGTGGGGTGTCAGTGTGTTGAGGTTTTCGATGATTTTGGCAACCGGGACGACAGCGCGGACGTGCGTGCCCTGCCCCAGCACGCGATCGCCGGCCCGGCATTCCACGGCAAAATGTATCTTCCGTCCTTCAATGGCCGTCACGGTGGCTTTTCCGACCACCGTGTCACCCATCCCTGTTCCGGCGAGGTGTCGAATATTGACGTCGATGCCGACCGACTCCTCACCAGCGTCAAGGTACGGTCGCAGAGCCTCGCGAGCTGCTCTTTCCATCAGCAGGATCATATTGGGAGTGGAGAACACAGTGGCTCGCGCATCGCCACCGAGTGTGATGACCATGGACGCATCCACGATCCATGTCAGATCGGCAATGGTTCCCTGCTGGAGTCCGGGTTTCATGGTGACTGACCGGTCAGAATTCTGCGAAAACGTTGCATTTTGCGGTGCCAGAGACGACCGCAACACTGGTTCCTGAGCGGAACATACTGCAAAAACGGGTCGAGGAGTCGAAAAAAGTGGGATTTTTGCGGTTTCCGAAGAGTCAGCAAAATCAGGCCGATGCCTGGCAACCCGCGGGGTGTGGGGTCATACTGCGGGGGTGCTGGCAGACGTCGGGTTTGTCACAGGGTATGAGTGGCGGTGGGGTCAGACATGCGCGGACCGGGCTCGAAACCAACACTGTTTTTTCGGCTGGTTGTGCCGGCGACCAGTGTGTTTGTGATTACCGTTCTGGCGCTGATAGCGGTGTTGTTCGGGGACGAGCGGGCTCCCCTGCCCCGACTGCTGAACCGTCACGGGAACACGCTGCTGGTGGTGGAGTTTGTGTTGATTCTGGTGCTGTCTGTACTGGCAATGGTTCTGGATCGCCGGCAGATCCTGAGGGATCAGAGGTCGCAGGCTGGAAACAGCGACACGACTCCGGTGGATCCTGCCTGATTTGTTCTCGCCGGTACTGCGGTTGTGGTCAGGTGTTAAGGCTTAGCTGACAGGAAGTGTGCGGATGTTTGATCTGGATGCGATTCAGGCGGCGTTGCGACAGTTCGGATTTGACGGCTGGCTGTTGTACGATTTTCGGGGTTCCAATATTCTGGCACAGCGTGTGCTGAAAATGGCGGCGGGCTTTCACGGGTCACGGCGTTATTTCTATTTCATCCCGGCCACTGGCAAGCCACGCAAGCTGGTGCATCGGATTGAGACGGATGTGCTGGATCATCTGCCGGGCGAGAAGACGATCTATCTGCGGTGGCAGGAGCTGGAAGCGGGGGTGGCGGAGCTGGTGGCCGGCTGCGGGACGGTAGCGATGGAGTATTCACCGCGGAACGGCAATCCGTATATTTCGCGAGTCGATGCAGGCACGGTGGAACTGGTGCGATCATTCGGCAGCACCGTCGTGTCTTCCGGCGACCTGATATCGATGTTTGAATCGGTGTTGAGTCCGGAGCAGCTGGAAAGTCATCTGCGAGCATCGGAGATCACGAATTCCGCGTATGCTCGAGTGTGGGCGTTCATCGCGGCGCGGATCCGAGCCAGCGGTTCGGTGCAGGAGCAGGAAGTCTGTGATCAGATTCTGCAGCATTTTGAAGAGCACGGAGCGACCACCTACAGTCCTCCGATTGTGGGAGTGAATGCCAATGGTGGCAATCCGCACTATGCCACCGGCACCGGGGCCAATACGACGATTCGCGAAGGGGATTTTGTCCTGGTGGATCTCTGGGCCCGGTTGAAGCCTGCCGGTTCCTGCTACAGCGATCTGACTCGTACCGGTTACGCGGGCAGCGAGGTTCCCGAGCGTTTTACCAGGGTGTTCAATGTGGTTGCGGCGGCCAGGGATGCGGGAGTGTCCTGTGCGCGGGATGCGTTTGCTGCCGGGCGACCGGTCACGGGTGGCGAGGTGGATGATGCGGTCCGCGCAGTGATTGAGGCGGCCGGGTATGGACAGTATTTCTGTCATCGCACCGGTCACAATCTGGCTCAGGAAGTGCACGGCAACGGGACGCACATGGACAATCTGGAAACCTGCGATACCCGCCGCATACTTCCCGGCACTCTGTTCACGATTGAACCGGGGATTTATCTGCCGGATTTCGGGGTTCGCAGTGAGATCAACGTGTACATTGAGCGTGACGGCAGTGGTGTGCGAGTGACGGGTGGTCCGTTGCAGACCGAGGTCGTTGCGATTCTGAAGTAAGGTGGGGTGGCCTCGGGCAGGACTGTCCGAGTTGCTGTTATGGTCATGGACTTTTGAAGGCTCGGACTGATCTGAATTATGGTGCACATCAATCATCATTATCTGAAGCTGCGTGCCGGCTATCTGTTTCCCGAGATTGCTCGGCGGGTCAATGCATTTGCTCAGGCGAATCCGCAGGCGCGGATCATTCGCATGGGGATCGGTGATGTCACGGAGCCACTGACTCCGGCGATCACGAAGGCGATGCATGAGGCGGTCGACGAGATGGCTCAGCGGTCCAGCTTCAAGGGCTATGGACCTGAGCAGGGTTATGGGTTTCTGCGTGAGGCAGTGGCGGAGCAGGATTTTCGGGCGCGGGGTGTTGACATTTCGGCGGATGAGATCTTCATCAGCGATGGCTCGAAGTGCGACACCGGCAACATTCTGGACATCTTTGGCAGCGACAATCGGATTGCGATTTCCGATCCCGT
>Ga0078894_10005091_pt1 | contig 10109 bp, 11 predicted proteins | sample LauGreSu1BDMLBSD_2_FD_67506 | JGI IMG/M metagenome (GOLD analysis project Ga0078894, IMG submission 67506) | Freshwater lake microbial communities from Lake Michigan, USA - Su13.BD.MLB.SD (version 4) (version 4) | ecosystem: Environmental > Aquatic > Freshwater > Lake | place: Lake Michigan...
CATGTATGAGTTGAGGGATTTGCTACAAAATAAAAAGCCATTCAATTTTGTTTAGAAAAATTGATTTGCTTTTTATTTCTAGAACTAATAGACAACAAATTCCAAAGAGATATATCAACAAACTAAAACTGAAACGAACAATCCGAACCGAAACATTCCAAACCGCAAACATCCCAAAACCGAAACATCCAAAATGAGCAAAATTATTTCCTACGAAAACGGCCCAGTGGTTTTACAACGTCTCCTATTCACTCACTATTGTGTATATGAATTACACAATATGATTGACGATAGTATGACGAAGCATTTCAAAAACGTAATGGACGCTATGCCATCGGGTATATATACTGCTGACGAGTATGGTTCAGACGACGACGAAGTCGAACAAATCGAAGTGGCGCCTTCCTATAATGTAGTATCCGGCACCAAAACACTCTACACGAGTCATTATAAGCATCATGTGTTTCTCGTGTTATTGACACGCAATCCAAACGATACTGTCGAAGTGTGTGCGACTATTCGTCCCACTGTGTCCGAAGAAACGCACGAATCGATACTCGAAAAAGACACTATTTTCGAAATTGCGTTTGTTGGGTTACTGAAACGTTTACAATATCACGCTCGCCATGTACAAACCTTAATGACTACACGTGAATGATGGGCAACTAAACACACCAGAAAAACATACAATTATATCATATATAGTACACACGTATATACCTACACACAAACATACAAAAATGTCATACATATTCATACATATAACCCATATATAATATTACCCCGACAACATGTAGACCGGCCATAAAACACTACATGTTTTTTTCTGTTGATAATACACATACTTGGGTATTGATGAATACACCAAGACAAAATGAACGAATACGACCAGAATCTAATCGTCTTTTACAACAATATATTCACGAAATACGTAACTTGAAAATATTAACAAAAGAAATGATTCATACTATTCGCAATATGTCATGTGAAGATAAAATGGAAATTATATTGGTATTCAACGATGTAGTGGAAGGATTACAACAATTAATTGATTGAAAATGGTATATCTTTAAATCGACATAAAGACATTACGACATTAGAATATACCCTTTTTACTCTCGCTTTTTATTTTTTATTGTTTGGTTTTTATTTTTTTGGTATATAAACCACAAATCCGATACACGATACAACAAAAACACAATGGTGAAAATCTGTTCTGAAAAATACCCGGTTGAAAACGAATCAAAATATCAATCCCATTTTGATTTGTTTCCCTATGATTTAAGTGATTTCCAAAAATACGCCATCGAAGCAATCGTTGAAGGGCAACACGTTATTACTGCTGCCCCCACAGGAAGCGGAAAAACCTTGAGTGCCGAATTCGCCATCCAGTTTTTCGTAGAACAGGGCAAACGCGTGTTTTATACTACGCCTATAAAGGCACTTTCGAACCAAAAATACTACGAATTCACCAACCGTTATCCCCATATTCGTTTCGGGTTATTAACGGGAGATATCAAGACGAATCCCGACGCGGATGTAGTGATTATGACGGCGGAAATTTTGACGAATATGTTGTTTTTAGCGGATTCGGCGGAGACGTTTCCGGCTGCCGCGGTAGTGATGGATGAAGTCCATTATATCAACGACGAACATCGTGGTCAGACATGGGAACAAACCATTCTGATGTTGCCTCCAGAAGTCCAGATGATTATGCTTTCGGCAACTCTCGATGAACCACATAAATTCGCGGAATGGGTAGAAACGTGTAAACCGACAGGACATACAGGACCTTCGAAAGAGGTATATTTAGCATATACCCATCACAGAATTGTGCCATTAACCCATTACGCCTATATTGCCACTACAGAATCGTTTCTGAAAACAGTAAAAGACAAAACACTACAACAACAAATCCGTTCCTCTACCAACAAACTCATTACACTCCAAACAGACAAGAACGTGTTTTTAGAATCGGGTGTCAAAGAAGTAGCAAAGATTCTCGATATTTTCGAATCCCGCGAATTGTTCCTAAAACGAAAATTTATCCTAAATAATCTCGCGACGTTTTTACGTGAAAACGAAATGTTGCCCGCCATTTGTTTCGTATTTAGCAGAAAAAACGTCGAGAAATGTGCCTCCGAAATCACGGCAAATTTACTGGAAGACGACTCCAAAGTACCTTATATTGTGCGTCGTGAATGTGAACAAATCATACGTAAATTGCCGAATTATCAAGAGTATTTAGAATTACCGGAATACAATACTCTCGTTGGTTTATTGGAAAAAGGGATTGGGATTCATCATTCCGGTATGATACCGATTTTACGTGAAATCGTGGAGTTGATGATATCCAAAAAATACATTAAAATGTTGTTTGCTACGGAATCCTTTAGCATTGGACTCGATTGTCCTATTCGAACTGCTATCTTTACTAGTTTAACGAAATTCGACGGATCACGTGAGCGGTATTTGTATCCACATGAATATACACAATCCGCGGGTCGTGCTGGGCGACGCGGGATTGATACGGTTGGACATGTTGTTCATTGTAATAATTTGTTTCCACTCCCGACATTATCGGAATATAAAACCATCTTGTGTGGAAAACCACAAAAACTCGTATCGAAATTCCGGATTCATTATGGAATGGTCTTGCGTTTAATCCAAAACGGGAAAACTGCGGACTTCCACGAATTCGCGGAAAAAAGTATGATACAACACGAAATGACCAAACAATCGAACGCGCAAACTACTATTCTCGAGAGTATGAAACGCACTCTCGAACAAAAACGGGCCAACATCGCGTTACTCCGAACACCGCAAGATATATGCCAAACATATCTTGCTGAATCCGCGCGTTTAGGTACACTTGTCAATAAAAAACGCCGAGATTGTGAGAAAATCATTCGCGATATCAAAGACCAGCACAAATACGTTGAAGAAGACTCCCGAAATATTGCCGAATTATCCAAATTAGAAAACGAATATCGCGGAGAAACCAACCAATTGGAACATATACAATCCTTTATTGTTCAACAAACCCAATTGGTATGTAATGTGCTCGTCGATGATGGGTTTATTTCTACCGGCGACGATAACGGCGACAAACCGAACCCAAAATACACCTTCACACATCTAGGCAAAATCGCGTCGAATATTGCTGAAATCCATCCACTCATTATCTCGAAATATATGATGGAATGGCGACAGTTTGCCGATTTTAGTGAGATTCAATTGATTGCGTTTCTTTCGGTATTTGCTGACGTGAAAGTTCCAGAAGACTCTCGGATTTTCGAACCGCGAACAAAAGACGCGTTTTTAAAACGCCGTTTGGAAGAATTGCGTGATGAGTATGTTCGTATGGATAAACTCGAATTATCGCGCGAGATGTATACGGGGATTTTGTATGATGATGCATTAATGTATGATTTAGTGGATGATATGATGGAATGGTGTTTGTGCGAAACGGAACAACAATGTAAATATTTCTTACAACACCGAATCACGGATGAAATGGGTGTATCGGTTGGGGATTTCACGAAAGCGTGTATGAAGATTTCTACGATTTCGAAAGAACTCTCGAATGTATGTGAATCGTTGGGTTTTATGGATTGTTTGTATAAATTGTCGAGAGTCGATACACATATATTGAAATATATTGCTACCACACAAAGTTTGTATGTGTGATTTATTTGAGATATTTGTGATGAAAATAAAAAAAGGGGGTGTTATTTGTTTTTTGGTTTGTTTTTGTCGTGTTTCTAGTTTTATAGTTTTTATCATGTTTCTGTTGGTTTTTATCGTGGTTTTATAGTGTTTCTATTTTCGTATATTTTTATCTGGGTTGTTCGAATACTTTTTTATAATCCATCGTATACATCCAATTCATCCAACGTCATTGCGAAGTATTCCGGAGACGGAGTCGAAGGAATACAAGGAAACTCCGGAGAACGAAGTTCGTAGGAGTTTGGAGTATTGTTGCGAATGTCGCTCTCTTCGGTGTCTTCGTCGTATTTGTGGTATGTTTTCCAAATATATTCCGAAGCATTTTCGTGATCGGTCGTAGGACGGCAACTCGAAAGACTGAGTTCGCTGGATTCTTGACTATACACCGTACAACTATAGTCGTAATTCGAGTTTTGGATTTTCACCAATTCGACCATGGTATCTTCATCGGAATCGGAGTCCGAATCCGAAATATTGTCATAGAACTCGTCTTCGAAATCAACAGCAGTAATGGCCGAAATATCGTCGGTGACATCAATCATTTCGCCCATTTCTTCGGTTTGTTTGGCGTCTGCCATCTTGACCCGTTGATGTAAGAGAAACTCATTCAACATCCGGCAACGGAACGCGTATTGTTCGATGGTGCGTTGAAACGAGGGATTCACAATAAACGTTTGCGAGACTTCGATTGCGTGTTTTGTACTAATGCGTATAATTTCGGATTGAACAAACTTGATTTCGCGTTTGATTTCGTCGCATACAGAGCAAGTGTATACGGTATGACTTTCTTGTAATTCACACTCACACATTGCGCCACGACTGTACTTGCGTGCGTGGTTTGGATGAGATTGTAATACCAAACGGGTTTCTTCTTCGGAAATACATGTTAAACACATTGCGCGTTCGGTAGACGGCGTGTAATTACACATGTGGTCATATTCCGTAGAAATATGGTGAAACAAAGAAGTCGAGGCAGTGAATAGTTGGTTCATTCTTGTTTGAAAGTATAGATTTTTATTATTACGTAATAGATAAATCGTATAAATTACGTATATGGAAACGTTGTAGTAAGATAACATGGATTGTTTTTTTGTTGTGATACAGAGTATAAAATAAAAAGCAATTCAATTTTTCTGGGAAGAACTCATTTCGTGCCTAAAGGCACTAACATTATGTCGCGTTCACATTTATTCATCTTCGGTATCCGAATCGTCTTCTGTTTCTGATTCGATATCGTGGAAAATATCGTCTTCGTCTTGTATAACGGGCGTTTCGTCTTCATCTTCCGTATCATAATTCTCTTCTTCATCGTCGGTATGGTACATTACACTACGTTGATGTGGTTCCTGGTCAGCGTCTTCGTCTACAGGGTCTTCCTGTATGGTGGGGTCCTCTGCATAGATCGTCGGCTCAGACAAAATCCCATACTGAACAAATCGGTTGTATATTGCGTCGTTGTATTGATGCGATGTCATGAATTGGTCCTCACTAGGGTCATCAATGACTTCCGTATGAAACCGTGTAGATTCACGGTAGAAATATCGCTGTGTAAAATGGAATTTCCGTCCAAATTTCGGGTTTAGACGAATAAACTCTTTCATTTTATACGAGAGTTCGTTTTCGTAATATTCACTACGAACTTGACAGAAACAATATTTGCGTTTTAAATATAAATGATACAACGGTTTCACTTTATTGACGAAAATATCGCTTGGTATATCTTTATGAATCGAGAGTCGTTTTTCCGTATCGTATTTATGAAACATACGCAATATGTCGGGCATTAATACTTTCGAGTCCGTTTTATCAATATACTCTCGAATTTTGTGTTTTCGTATCGTCCATTCATTGTCTTTCTTGAATTTGTATATATCGAAATCCGCTTCGAAAAACAACTGGATGAATGGCGGAACAACGCAAAATACCGATTTCATCTGAAAATAGATGTTGTATAACGTCGATTTTGTGAATGGAACGTTGTTGTATGGATTTTTACAAATGTTGGGTTCCGAGAAAAACGAATACGAAAACGTTAATGCTTCCGTGAGAATGCGCGCTAAATCTTTCAGTGAAAAATAATAGACCCGATTCGTATCCAATAAAACAAACGTCGAACGATTGGATGGTTGTAATTCGGTCATATACAAATCGGCTGTAATCTGGACTGGTGTTCTTTTGAGACGAAATATGCGCGCGAGTCTGGAGAATCCGTGATAACACCGTTGTGCTTTCTGGAATAACTCGAGAATATGTTGGCATACGGGTTCATCCATGAACCGATTTTGTAGCATTTGTTTCAGAATCGAAAACGGAGATATGTCGGGTTTGTTTTCAATGATGGTCGCGTGATAAAACGTGATAATAAACGCAACTTGTTTCGAAAAAAGATGATTACGGATTTTTTTCAACATTTCTCCCCATCTTCTGGTTTGCGGACTTATGTTGTCTGATGCGTCCGGCAATATATTCGGAATGGTTTCACATAATAAAACCTCGTCTCTTTTTGTAATGGAAGATTCCTCTTTTTCTAATACAGCGTTTAATGATAGATAAAACGGATGCATAACCTCGCGTTTGGGATAGAAGATTGAAAAAAGGGCAAATAAAGATACAATATATTCTATCGAATAGTTTATATTGTTTTTCTAAAGACATCAGTCGACGGCCAAAGACTCAGTCGACACAAAAGACATCCGTCGACGACCAAAGACATCCGTCGGTGTTTGTTTATAAACGCACAATTTTGGTATAATATGCCCATAAACCGAGTCCAATGAGACATTTCGAGGTTAAATCCAACATATTCATCGCGATGTTTTTATAGGATTCATTTAGCATATATACTACACCATATACCGTCCATACTCCCAAATACATCGAAAATAGAATGTAATTGGCGAGAGAATATTTAGGCGAGACGAATTTCGCGAAAATCACCGAAAACATGGCGAAAAAGAAGACAAACCCGGCAACAACAGACCACCATCGCGACAATATCTTCGTTTCTCCTAAATATCCGACATACAACATGAGATAATTTAGAGCAACAATCGAGAGTATGGTTGGCACATGGATTTTTTGTCCGATTTCATTGCTCAATACCATACACAATACTAATAACATCATCGGTGTGGTGATTGTCCAATCGATGTATCGCGTTTTGGTGATTTCACTCCAGTCAATTTCCTTTTTCTCGAAATTGTATTTGTCGATTTGCGCAACAAAAATCGAATAGAAATACCCGGCCACTATAGAAATACACGTTTCCAAATTCAGTACATGTCGGACCACCGGATTCTGTGTGCGCAAGGCCTCAATGACGGTGATAGTTGCCGTAGTCAATAACATAATGTACGTAATGGTGAATGAAAATTTCACGTAATATTGAACCGGATTTTCGAGAGTCTTGGGTTTTTTCTCAATATCCACAATCGTATTTTGAGCGGGGGCAGTTTCTCCTGGTTTTGGGGGAATATTCATTGCGCTGATCGGGTTAGGAGGTATCGTCGCAAAGTCCGACATCGGAATGTATATACTGTATTCACATTTATTCGTGTTTTTTGGTACGGATGGTATAAAAAAGTATTGGATTATTGTAATAAAATTGATTCCAAAACCACCCAATTAATCGACTATAATGATATTTACTATACTATCTAAAATACATACTATTGTATTTCTTTTTCGAATTGTTCGCGATACGATAAGCGCCATTCGTCTTCCATTGAATTCCAGTTGTATTGATTACGATATTGATATTGATATGACAACTATACCCATACCTCACCGAGAGTCCGATATTCTCGCCAACGAAACCGAAACCGATATAGAATCGGAATATGACGTCGATGAAGAATACGCGGATATGGAATATGCCGAAGAAACTTTCGAACAAACGGACAAAATCGATGGACATTATTATTTAGGCGTTCCTTTCACCTTCCGATCCATCGGACAAACTGTGATGAATTGTTCTATTTCTCCCAAAACCTTTTTCGAAAACGATTATTCGAGAGTCGGCGGATATTTACAACACATTGCCACCTTTTATTTGCCATATGATCCATTCGTCGACATATTACAATTACATATTACCGACAACGGAGAATACGCCGTGGTCGTAAAAACAATTTGGTTGCGTATTATTCAACGCGCTTGGAAAAAACGTTTAGAAACACGCAACAAAGTGTTTGCCAAACGCGCAAGTGTTCAAAATCAAGAGCATTTCCGAAGACATGGGCGATATTTACCCGGAACAAACGTGATTCCTGGACTTCGGGGACTTTTATCGGAACTAAAGTCTAGTCCAATCAATCCAATGTAAATAAATACAATAATTGATTTAAATCCGCCAAAATCTCATCCCGAATATTTAGCAAATCACTATCTTTACGGGCGTCGAAACAATCCGATAATCGAATCATACACTCCCGATATTCGTAAATACTCTTCTTAAAATCGACTGTATTTTTCGAACGTATTAATTGGATTTTTTCATTCAAATCGTGTAATCGACTCTCTTTTTTACCCAATAATACTTCTATGAATTTATCCACATTCTCGCTCAATTTAGCGTGGATTTCATCGGTTGCTTTGTGTTGCGCAAACGAATGCGTGTTCCAGTGATATACCTTTATCATGGCCAACATCTCCATAAAGATTGACACCAAATCCTTTTTCACGTGATTGCAACGCACGTGTTGATGTTTGTATTGTGTTTTGCGTTTATGAGTGGTTCGTTTATGTGTGGTTCGTTTGTTTCGGCGATATTTGGTTGGCATATCGACTTTTTCGAGAGTATATACTATCTATTTATACATTTTGCGAAGTTCTCTGAAGATAGTAAATTCCGTCCTAAATTCCAAACACATTTAGTGTGTTTTGTATTTGTAATTACAACACTCTTTCGAACAGAGGTTCTTGAAAAAAAAGACATTGATGCTATTCATCGGCCAGATGTTTTTGTCACAAGTTTTTAGTCACATGTTTTGGTCATATGTTTTGGTCACATGTTTTGGTCACAAGTTTTGAAAAAGGGGCATCACTCCTTCTTCCATAATAAACGTGTTTATAGGTTTTCTTCCATCATCAATTCAGGATATAGTATATCCAAACACTCTATTGAACAACACGTCCATTCACATCTACGTCTGCTATACACAAGTTTTTTGATGGTTTTATTACAAACATGACAATATTGAATATTGCGGATAGAATCAAACACCCATTTCATTTGGATTTTATGGTGTTGTTGATGTTGATACATTGTATATTGTGTATTGTATATTGAAATATGATTGGTTCGTTTTTGTTACGTAGTATAAAACCATATAAAACAAATCAATTTTGCGAAAACTCTTATGGTATGTATGACATGTATTTCCCTCATAAAATTGATTCGATTTTTCGTATTTTGTATGCGTTCATCATACTTATTGTACCCATATATTTACATTATTCTCTCTCTAGACACAACAAAATCATGACCGCGAAAAACGTATCCCCCTCTTTTACCCGTTATTTATACGACAAAACCGAAGTAAAGCACTCTCTATTGTTTGCGCTTTTCAACCGACAACGCGAAGAAGCACTCTTTTGGACATACGAACTCTATTTCTCCGGTTTCGAAGACGAACTCGTAGAATGGTTGCGATGGATATATTCCACCTTTTACGCTATACAAAACACGCTTTTCACGGAATTGTTTGAAATCAATCTTTCGCGACTACATACGTTGCCGGATCAGGATGAACGCGATTGTTTGGTTGGCACTATCGTATCGAATTTAGCACATCGTGCCTATAGTATTCAGATGTTTACTCTCGAATATTTGGAAATGAATATCCCCAATCTTCCAATTCCAGAAAACAACCACCGATTTCTCATCCGATTCCGACCACGCGATCTCGAAGACTATCGGACAGTAGACAAGTCTTCGTTTCGGTATTTACAGGAAGTGGTGAAATACTCTATCCATAAAAACGAGTCTCTGTTTTTACAACAACACGTGTTTCATGAATCCAGACAAATTGATAACAAAGCATGGTTGGTCGATTGGCTCTACTATTGTGTAAATACCCCCTATTGGCAAAACATTTTAAAAAAGTATCCCAGTTTTCAAACCGACGACGCTACACAGACCGCCACCTTCACATCTGATGATGAGTTGGAAGCGTTTTATGACCAATATGGACCAGAACCCGATGAACAACCAGACGAAATCCATCGGGCACGCGGAGTCGATGTCCACGGGGTTGGATTGTTTTCGCCAATATCGAAAGAAACCTTTTATGACAAATATAAATAAGATGTTGGATATAATAAACCCCACAATCTATAAATGAAAACACTACAAAAACATACTACATCGATGTAGGTAT
>Ga0078894_10005092_pt1 | contig 10107 bp, 5 predicted proteins | sample LauGreSu1BDMLBSD_2_FD_67506 | JGI IMG/M metagenome (GOLD analysis project Ga0078894, IMG submission 67506) | Freshwater lake microbial communities from Lake Michigan, USA - Su13.BD.MLB.SD (version 4) (version 4) | ecosystem: Environmental > Aquatic > Freshwater > Lake | place: Lake Michigan, USA...
ACGTCAATCAATGCCGGGCGAAAACTATAATGCGGCCAGTAATGGCAGTTACCGTAGTTGAATTCGCCGCCGACTTTATGCTGGTGAAGTGCGACTTCGTTTGCGACTCGTCGTATTATCTTATGACCCTGTATCTTATAATCACGCACCGTCTCTCCATAATTTCGGTTGTATAAAATTTGGCGGACATTATGCCCCAAATTCTGCGCATCTCTCATCATTTGCGTGGCTTTATGGATATAACTTCCCGGTGTGTGAAAGAGGAAATCATCCTCCATATGAATCCAGTATTCGGGGCGCATTTCATTGAGTTTATTCCAAATGATTTTCATACTACTTCGGTGTCCTTTCTCTTCGGGGGATTTCATATAATAATCTATCCAGGGATACGCTTCCTGCATCTTCACACGGTCTTCCTCACTAGAATTATCATCTACGCAATACCAGTATCCAATCATATTCACATCCGTCCACATATTCAATATAGAATTCACCGTTTGTTGAAAAAGGTCAAACCGCTTACATGTGGTAAATGTTATAATGACGCGGGGGTCTCTATCCCGATTGCGATTGACAATAATGATAGATGGATTCTGTGCTGGCATATTTTTATCCAAATATGGCAATTTATGAATCGGGCGAGATAAATGAAACTCGCGCACCGCGCCGTCGCCGTGACTGTGAGTTATTTTCAATAATTCGCACGGCGCGACCAACGCATCTCTCACTTTCGCGAAAAGTAAATTCCACGTTTGGATATCTTCATCACTATAATTGTCATTTTTTGATGCGATCACAGCCAAGTAATTGTCTACCGTGTAAAATAGACGCAGAATCTCTGGAAAGGAGTCCTCTTCAAAAAACTGTCTATAAAATACGAGATTGCTATATGTAGACGACAAGAAATGAAACGCCATAATATTATGCCGGAGGATGGTTTTACAACATTCATATCCGCTTCGCTTGTCTGAAATATAAAACGCAGATATAGAATTATTGTATTCTATGATATCGTGGTATTTATCCGTGGACAAGAAGAGTTTATTTTGTGGGAATTTATTGTAACCCTTGTATTTATGGTATAACGCATTTACCATAATATGAACTCCGTCCGCGCGCAGGAATTCCATTAGAGACGCGACACCCTCAATGCGTTCTTCGTCATATTCCATTGTTTTACTGTAATATTTGATTGAATTGTATTTATCGCCCTTCTTGTTATACAAATCTCCGAGACAAAGCGCACTGTAATATTTTTCTTGTGTCCAGTTGTTTTGCGTGAGAACGCGGAGATACCATTCAATCGCCTTGTCAATATATGCGACGCCGGCATCCATCCAACTTTGCGCGCAATAAAATGCGTATCTCTCCGCAAGTCCGCGGTCGCCGCCATTACTACTCTCTTGATAAAATCCGCGCTCTAATACCTCAGCATCTTTGGTATATTTATTGGGATCTTTATTCCGGCTTCCACTTCGTCCAGATTCCACATAATATTCACCCTGGATCGCAAATGAACTTTCCTCTTTATCTACACACGCGATATACTCGTGAAGCACACCGACAAATCGCCACCGTTTACGGTTATTTACGATGAGAGTTCGCAAATATACAAACGACTGTCCGAGCTTCAACTGATACGCATCGTGGGTGAGGTGTTGAGGCAAACGGAAATCGCCGTGAATAGAATCATCCGCGTCAAATATAAAGAGATAGTCGGTTTTATGAAACGCCATTTGAAGCGCTAAGGTGCGATTGAAGCCGAAATCACGCCATTCTACTTGCTCGATGTGTCCGGGAATATCTCGCTCCTTGAAAAATGTGCGAATCAGGTCCATTGTGTTATCCGTTGAACCGGTATCAGATATATAATATGCATCAAAATCCACGTATGTACAGAGGTTTGTCAGTGTTTGAATGATAATATGCGATTCATTTTTTACAATCATATTTAAACAAATTGTATAAGATTTAGAAGATTTACGCGAGACATCGGTCGCCGACGGCGACGCGTCATTGTTGCCTACTTCAGTTATCAACATCGTGTCGTGTCGTGTCGTGTCGTGTCGTGTCGTGTCGTGTCGTGTCGTGTCGTGTCGTGTCGTGTCGTGTCGTATCTACAATCCATTACGTTATTGTTTTTAGGTTTGTTTTATTTTACCACGATATAATAGCACTTCGTATTTCGTAATCCGTACTCCATACTCCATACTCCATACTCCGTACTCCATACTCCGTATTCCATTATGTCATTTACACGATTCCACGATGACCCCGATCGCATTAAAAAACAACTTCAGCAATCTACGGATGTAGGGCGATACCATTTGAATGCGCCCGGCCCCGGTGATAAGCCGCTCTATATGGAAGATCCGTATGTCCGCGCGCAAAGTTGGGCGGGGAATATTATGACAAATTCCGTGGATATTGAGGCAGAATTGTTTGGTTTATCACGCAAACTGAACCGAGATTCTGTTGAGAATTATCACCACGACGACCGAGCGTCGGTCGCATCCCGCACAAACGAGATGATTCGGTGCCCGATGAGAGGCGGTAGTTTCGTAGAACAGACCCGCGCCACTCACCCAGCGTGGATGCTGCGTGATGTAGAACAAGACAATTGGAAGATGCTTCACTTTGATCCTCAAGAGAATGTATTTATGCCGTTTTACAATAACCTGAATACACGTATCATTGAAAAAGACCGGTTTGTTCCACAGACGACGGTTCCTGGAATATCAGATGATACTTATTTTACGGTTCATCCTATGAATAAGAACCCGGCATTAGAAGGGATGGTTGGTGGGAGGCGCGATACGGAACGCGGTTTAGGCAGCAGCGACGGCGGCGATTCGGGTGGAATCGTGAATGTTGGCGATCTTCGCCAGTTTAGCGGAACCACTGCATTGTTTTCATAGTATATGAAGCGGAATATTTATATGAAGCGGAATATTTATATGAAGCGGAATATTATATGTATCTGAATAATATAGATAGATATAATAATATAGATATAATACCGTAACATATGGCTGAAATCGCATTAATCTTAGGAAGTCTTGGCGCGGCATATATCGCATCCAATCGCAAAAGCAATGACGCGCGCGAAGGATATAGAAACGCCGGAAAGCACGAGTCAAGGTATCTACCCAACACAAACATTCCTACTACGAATTATCCCGTGATTCGCCCAAATACAGGTTCTAATGTAAATGACTATAAGAACGCAAACGCCGCGACGGACCGTTATTATGCACGAGGTGTGGATTTTGATAAAATGTCGGCCGGTGTCGCCGGGGGTGTCGGTGGTGTAGGCATCCTGCGCGGAATTGCGGAAAGAGGTCGCGATTATTCAAATGACAAGAACAGTATCATTCCGTCGTCATCGCCATCGGCCGCCGAGTCGTTGCCCCCCTACGGCGAAAGTTTAGATACACAATTCGGCGATAATTACAGTAAGGATGGGTTTACATCGTTGATGGGGGCTAAAATTGACCCGAGGACATTTACGCATAATAATATGGAGCCGTATTATGGCGCAAAAATCCGCGGAACGACAACCGGTGCGAATATGCACGAAAATGTGCTGGATAATAAAGTTGGAACGGGTTCGCAGTTTTTCTCCAAGACCGAACAAGCCCCTCTTTTCCGCCCGCTGGATAACCTTCATCTCCCCAATGGGATGCAAAACCAGAACGATTTCTATCAGTCACGTGTGAATCCTAGTATGAAAATCGCCAATGTGAAACCGTGGGAAGAGGTGCGTGTCGGCCCTGGATTGGACCAAGGATATAGCGCACAAGGAACGCTCGGATTCAATTCTGGAATGGAAGCGCGAGAGAAATGGATTGACCGCGGGGTGGATGAATTACGTGTGAAGACGAATCCCAAGCTTTCGTATTCTCTCGACGGACATCAGGGACCTGCCGCGCATTATATCCAAACTGCGCCAACTACGGCCAATTTAGGGCGAATGGAGAAGCATCTACCGGACACATTCTTTGTGAATACACCTGATAGGTGGTTTACGACGACCGGCGCAGAGAAGGGAGAAACCCAGCGCGCGATTGAGATGGACCGTGAGAGTAATCGCCAGACAACGACGAGCGAGTATTTCGGTGCGACTGCTCCTGCGGATGGTGGCGCGGCAATGTATGCGCCGAAGAATTTTGAAGATACGCGCCGCCAGACCTATGACGGAAAACCGATGATTAACCCTTATGCGGCGGAGAAGAATACTGCGACCGAGGCTGATTTTGGCAGAATGAGCTATAAATTTACACATAATAATCGGACAACTGTGCGTCCAGATGAAATGGGTGGTATCCACGGTGCGCTCAAGGCAGTCGTTGCGCCCCTTTTGGACGTATTGAAACCATCGCGTAAAGAGAATGTTGTCGGCAATGCGCGCCTTTATGAGAATGCGAGGATGCCCGTCCCCGCCGCAGTTACTGCGACATTTAATCCCGCCGACCGCGCACCTACCACGATTAAGGAAACAACTGTGGGTTTGGTTGGTTATGACCATCTCAACGTGGAACGCCAGGCTGCTGCTGGTTATCTAATCTCTCAGAACACACCGGAAGAAACGGAGCGTGCGACGACCAGCACTGATTATTTAGGGGGTGCTGGTGGGTCCGCGACACGAATGGGGAATGGATTATACAACGCTGCATATAATCAGCGCAACAATGTAAACAAGACTTACAAAAATATAACCAACCACGGTTCAATGTCGTTGTTTAATCCGAGTACCAATGTTCAGATAGACCGACTGGATGCCGACCGCGCCAATCATCGCACGATGGTCGCGACAAATGCGCCTTCCTCTATCCCCAGTATTGATATTTACGGAAAGATGACGATGCCGCAAGGTTACGATGAAGGTAAACTGAACGAGAGAATTCAGCCGGATATATTGAACGCATTTAGACAGAACCCGTATACACATAGCCTACAGACGTATTAACGGAGGCACCGAGGCACCGAGAGATTTATTTTATCGTATATAATATAAGCAATATACACGATAGTTATTTTATAACAATTAATATTCAAATGAAATTCTCGGAGTTATTTCAGGATAAATACACAGTAATATTCGTGTTAATTTTAGTGTTATTGGTGAGTGTATGGATATCACGAACCTACCGGAATGGCGGGTTTGGATCTTGGATAGCGCCATCCGAGGGATATGGTACGGGAGTGATTGAAGGGCTCACGATGGCCGACCACGTTCGGTATCAAGGGGAAGTCCGGACACAAACTTCGCACCCTCCTGCGTCCACAACGGGTTCGCGTTCGGACGGAACCCTTATCATCAACCAATGCTCTTATGTGAAAAATACCGAAACTACATTCCGGTTTCTTTTTACAACTACAGCGGAGCTGCGCGGTGTATCGGGAACAACCCCTGCGAAAGTCATCACGATTAAGGTTCCTACGCATTATATCCAGAATACGAATGCTGCGGGATTGAAGGCGACGATGCGGGCGTATACCGGTCCATTACCTGCGACGGTTGGAACTGCGGCTGGGTCAGCGTCGGACCTGGATACCGCTGCGGATGGGCGTGGTTTGGCAGTGACAGTTCCGGTGGCGGGTGCTGCAGGCGCGACCGAGGTCGCGGATGTCGGGTATTGCGTCATTACATATACGATTCAAACCGCCAATCCAATGGCCGCTGGCAAATACGCGCTGGAAATCTCTGGCCTGAAGTGGGTCAATAATGAAATCACCCCGGGAACAACCGCGGCGCCCGGAGCTGGATTAGCGAATGTATCTCTCGCAAGTAATGCCGAGCCTTCTTCTGGCGCGCAGACACTCGTCCTTGTGAATTTGTGGCCGCCTTCGGATTCAGCGAAACAATTGCGTATTTTCAATGATACGACTTATGGAGGCCTGGCGACGTTGCTGCCGTGCCGTAAAATCTCTACGACAAGTCCGCAATTATCTCCAAATTATACCGGAAGTGCTACGACATTTTCTATGACAATGATGTTTACGAATGCTCTGGTATCAGGGGATATTTTCCTTGTCCAAGTTCCTTATGTGACACGCACGGCAAATATTGACCTGGGTATCTCTTTTGTATGGACGAATCCGACGACGAGTCTTCAAGATACACTGTCCACAATATCAAGTGCGGGCGTCATTACATCAGACGTAAATACGTACGGCGGCGGTCAGACCGTGGTTGCGTTTACATTGGGCGGTTCATTGCCCAATAATACGCCCATTAAGTTAACCATCGCCGGTCTTCAAACGCCTGCGACGAAAACGAGCACGACGACCGCGAAAATCCGCACCTACAAATCCGGCGCGACGCTTAATAATGCGTTTTCAGTAGATGGCGGTGTTCTGGACCAAGGTGAATATATTCTCCCGGCCATTGAAGCCCAGGCCGCGACAACCGTCTCCTCCGGCACGCCTACCTCCTCTGGAACCGCGAGTGATGGCACGACATACGTCACCAGCGCCGCTGCGAATGTCCTTATCTCCGATGTGAAACGCCAGATGAACTGGGCGATTGAGGCACAGAAGGGGTATGAATCCGCATATAAGGCCCTGCGTTCTGCTACGACCCCACAAGCGAAGACCGACGCACAACTGAAATATGATGTCGCCGTTGCGCGCCGAAACCGTCTCATCGCCAGTCACCCTGATTCGTGGTATGACGGCGCAAACTGGCGATACGGTGATGACGGCCACGTGCGTAAATGCGTAGAACCGTCCAATCTGTCTAGCAATGAAGGCAATTGCCAGAATATTTTCCGGATGGACGTAAGTGGCAATCTCGTGAAATCGGCGGAAGGCAATAATATACTGTTGATGCGTAAATGCCCATGGAAGTGTAACAATCCAGGTCAGACCGGGTCAGATGCGTGCCGTATTGACGCAGACTGCCTGAAAGTGACGCGCTGGGCGACGTATTTACCGGATGGAACCCAGATTGAAAGGAATCTGCTTGCGACGACACGGACACGATACGATGATATTGCGCGGGATACGAGCTCTTCCCCACTGAGCGAAGATGACATTTACAGGCGCGGGATTACGCGAAATTTCCGTGGATATGGTCAGCGTCCAGGTGGTCCCCCCGGCGCGCCTGGCGGTGGCGGTGGCGGCAGCAGCCCCGGACTATTTGGCACGATTCGCGACACCACTGGCAACATCATCCGCGGAATCGGAAACTGGATTGACCCCAATGACCCAGCAAGTAACCAACGCACCGCGAAACATAATGCGTATTATTACGAGGATGGGTCACCTGCGGCTACGGCTTATCTCGGAATGTACAACGGACAAGGATATGAAGAAGAGTCGCCGTTTTATGGTGCGTCCAAACCGACGAATTACTATTACACTACGAACTATTATTATACGGATGGTCAAGCAAGTGCGGGCGCGGGTGCGGGCGCGGGCGATGCCAGTAACACAAATCCGTCCAAAGTGATGCCATACGAACAAATTATTAATCTATGAACGGAAGTGAACGCGGCGTGAAGCGTAAAAGGATGTAAAACTATTTTGTCATTATTACAACAATACAATAATGACAATTCAATTACATCAAAACATTCATAACAAATTAGCGGTATTCATCAAGAACCGGAAAATCCCCAATATTATTTTTTATGGACCTAACGGATGTGGAAAAACATATATATTAAATCGGTTTATTCAGCAAGTATATGACGGGAATAAAACCGCGATAAAAAATTATGTGATGCGTGCGAATTGTGCGCACGGAAAAGGGATACGATTCATTCGTGAGGAATTGAAGTTTTTCGCAAAGACGAATATTGACCTGAAAGATGGTGCGATTTTCAAATCAGTCATATTGACAAATGCGGACAAGCTGACCATAGACGCGCAATCCGCACTAAGGCGATGTATTGAATTATTCAGTTCATCTACGCGTTTTTTTATTGTGGTTGAAAACAAGGATAGTCTTCTGAAACCAATTCTCTCGCGATTTTGTGATATATATATTCCGCCGCCGCATGTATTTTGTGTTTCCACTACAAACAACACGGGTGGCGGCGGTGGCGGCGGTGGCGGCAGCCCTACCATAAACTTACACACTTACTTCGCAGACCAAGCGTGTGATACGCATAAAATTACGAAAGCGAGAGAACCTCATACATTACAGTCATTGATTCGGATTCATCCGAGTTTTCTATCCAACGAAGGCGCAGGCGCAGACGACACCGCTCCTACCCGCGAAGAATATATAAAAATATTGGATTTGTCCGTATTATTATATGAACAAGGTTATTGTGCGTTAGATGTGATTGAATTCGTCCATTCCTATCCGGGAATGATAGAACTTCGCCGATACGAACTCCTCATTATGTTTGACAAAGTCCGCAAAGAATTTAGAAATGAGAAACTTCTCCTGTTGTTTTTTCTCCATTTTATTGTATTTCGTTGTAAAATGAGTTTAGAAAATATTTCTTTTATGTAGAGCAAGCGTAGCGTAATGGACGATTATTCCGTGACATCATTATATGAATCAAAAAACGAATGGGCGTCTCGTCTTGTCAATATATTAACTCCACTCATTCAAGAAGGATTTCGGTCTATTTTTGATGAAGCGGTAAAGCTATGTGTGGGTTCCAAAGAACCAGACAAATATTTGATGACATTTCAGAATCTTCTCTCGCGAGTTCCCAAATGGAACCCGAATATCATCAAAGACGAGACTTCGCGAATCAAGGAACGCAGCACATGCGGATATTTAGAAGATTTGATTACGTGCGTCCACATCATTCATCTTAAGTGTATGACGGTGATGCGTGTTGGAACCAAGCAGAAGAAAGTGGATATTAAAATCCCGCAACTCTCGGATTTTATTCATAAAATTTACGTCAATAGCGCGCGAAAGTTGTATTCCAATGTGTATATTTTTGAGAAAGGCATACAACCGCTTCATACTCAACGCAATAATCGCGAGTTTGAAATTATCGTGAAGGAGTGTATTTATAATACAATTCGCGATAATATACCCGTGGAAGATTTGATTAAGATGTATTTAGAAGAAACAATTGAAGACGTCGTAGAAGTCACGGAAAATGAAGAGGTTATTAAACAAGAGCCGATTCTCTCGGAAGAAGACGCTGACCTTTCGGCGAAGCGGCGTGCGCGCCACGGAATCACAACGCGTCGTCGTCGTCATCGCGAACGTTCCCGTGTATCAAGTCAAGACGGTGGCGGGGACGACAGTGGCGGCGGCGATGGCGGCGGCGAGAGTATCGGACAACTTGATTTTGTTGGCGAATTAAATGGAAGTAATGCGCCAGACTCAGTGAATCATACAAATAATGAGCTGGTAAATGATACAACCGACGGCAGTAGTGGAAGCGGAAGCGGAGGCGGAGGCACCGGGAGCGGCAGCGGCGTATCATTTGGAGAGAATCAAATCCGCACATTTGAAACTGACGCGAGTGAGAGAAAGAACGATTATATGACACACGACGCCGATGACGCAGACGATGCAGACGATGATGATAGTGGTCGTTTGAATATTGGCGGCGATATAAAACTGGACACATTGGATATTCATACATTAAATGATATGCAAAATATTAACGCACCGCCATTATTAGATGATATAGAAGTGTTGGCATAATTCACATAATAAATATATATATATTATAGATAGTATGGCATCGGCCGGAAGAGGAACCGGAAAAAGAGGATTAAGTCCACAAGATCCCCCATCCGTAAAAGAATCAAAAACAATTATATCAGGATTATCACCTGTAGAATTAAATAAATTATTTATAGAGCAACAGCAATTATATAATGAGTATGTTCCATTAACGATAGATTGTCACGGTCCACTTTTACAGCTCACGACTTATTATGATTGCTTCAAAGTTTTTCAAGGTCCGAAAGTAGTCAAACTCAAGAGACATGAGCAAGATTCTTTGAATATAACCGGTCATTTTCAGTTTCATTCAGGACTTATTGTTAAAAAAATGCAGAAAGAAGAAGTAACCACGGATCGTAAGGTCAATGGTATACATGTAACGTTAGATGATTATGTTGATTTTTTAGAACCATTTCGTAGATCTAGTAATTTGAAAATAAGAGGCGATG
>Ga0078894_10005093_pt1 | contig 10105 bp, 6 predicted proteins | sample LauGreSu1BDMLBSD_2_FD_67506 | JGI IMG/M metagenome (GOLD analysis project Ga0078894, IMG submission 67506) | Freshwater lake microbial communities from Lake Michigan, USA - Su13.BD.MLB.SD (version 4) (version 4) | ecosystem: Environmental > Aquatic > Freshwater > Lake | place: Lake Michigan, USA...
CCCGCCATTAGTGATTAAAAAGACATTTAAGCATTTGAAGAAGCCCGAAGTAGAGGAACCTGTTGTCTTACCACAGACTGGAGTAAAGATTAAGAAGCCACTAAAGAAGCCCGAAGTAGAGGAACCTGATGTCTTACCACCGACAGGGATTAAAATAAAAAAGCCCCCAAGAAAGCCTGAAGTGGAATCATCCACATCCGTTCAATTAGGGGGTCGAAGAGGGTTACATATTGTTACCTCTAGAAAGTAAACGCAAACGAAGCGAGTGGTTTAGAGGGTGGCTCATCTTCCATAAGAGGGGGATCTTGTGGAATGGGGAGAATAACACTTTGAGAACTCTGGGTCTCTACCGCGCGACGACGGCATTCAATCATGTCTTCTACTTCTTCGGTAAGGATATTCAGTCGCATACGACGATAAGAGGGATTATCTGGATGAAGAATTACGAGATACAGATCGGCAACTTCCAATCCATAATAGTTTTCCAACATCCATTTGTACACGTTCAATTGTAGCGTATAATGCCAATAGTTTGTATCAGGTAAATGATCCAATGGAGCAAGACCATTTGAAAATGGATTTTCCGATTTAATCTCTTTTGAACGTTTCCAATCATAAATCACAAACTTTCCGTCCGATTTACGGCGGAATACCATATCAATGGATCCGCATAATTTAATTTTCCGTTCTCCTTGAATGGGTTGAATAGAATCAGTAAATACTTCCCACTCTGAACGATAGGGTTCAAGATCATGACCACAGTCTTTCCAGAATTTCATAAAATATCTCCATTCGGCGGTTTCCTTTACAGCTGGATCAATTTCTTCAGGCGCACCATGAAGAAATTGTTCAATTGCTAAATGCATTGCTGTTCCAGCAGAGGAAGCCTGTTTACCATTGTTGTTCCATTCCGCAATAATCTGTTCATCCGTCATACCAAAATATTTACTGGATGCCCATTTTGGACCACGACGCATTTTTGCGATGGTTTCTTTTGGATCAAAATGTTTGAAGAATTCATGAACAAACCCAGTACATGATATATTGCCCTTACATGAACCATTGACATAATACTTATGAGATGGTTCATGAAAGGTAATGTGGTCATCTCGTGGATGATGATTTAATCGCGATAAATGTTGCCAATGTAATGGAGCCATCCGTAATATGTATTACTAATAAAAATAGTATTTGTTTTAGGCTGTTTGCTTATTAAGTCCGCTATCGCTTTACCAGTCCGCTATCGCTTTACCAGTCCGCTATCGCTTTACCAGTCCGCTATCGCTTTACCAGTCCGCTATCGCTTTACCTTTACCAGTCAAATTTTGCGATTTCCATTAACATGAATCCAAGACGGTTTTCGCCAGTAATGCGTCCTTTGGCTGGACCTGCGATTTCCAATTTGGCAGACCATTCCGATTTATTAGAATCCGGTCCAATATTGTAAAGCAAATAACGATGTTGTTCACGAACTTCCTCAATAATCTTACGAAAGTTTTCATCCTTTTCCCAACGATACATTAACGCATCGTATAAAATGCGGTCACGCATGGAGAGTGGATCTCCGTTGCGAATGGGTCTGTTCCATTTGGCATCATCAAAGATAACCCGTTGTTTATCCGCAAATTCCATCGCAAGTTTTTGTTTTACTTCTTTCACCTCTTCTTCCATAAGTTTGTAGTCATCTGGAGTAAGAGATCCGTATGAAACACGTTTCTCACGCCGCTTCGTAATGAACTTTTGATGGACAGTTGTTCCCATTGTACTGAAGAGTGGAATAACAAGCTCTGGATGATTGGAAGCATGCTGATATTTCATAGCAGCCATATAGTGCTCCATTGTTGGATAGAGAATAGGCTGTCCATCTTTACCCTTCAGATCCCGATCTGGAATAGGGAATGGAGCAGAAAGGCTCAACCATCTTCCCGCATGTTCCTCGCCAATCGACAGAGCAAGCGCAGGGCGTCCTTTCGTCTTTAATGTATCGCGTAGAGCCACGGAGGGACCAAATACGAACAGATCTTTATCTTTAAAGACTTTGGTTGGATCACGTAGAATAGTAAGAAGATCGCGATCATTCTTCTTTTCTTCGTCTTCTTTCTGTTCAACCACAGGTGGCTGTTCGATCACCGCATCCGTTTGGATTTCAGGCGCTTGGATATGAAGAAGAACATACGCAATCTCTTTGACGCGATTTAGAACTTTTTCTTCCTCAATCGTATACTTGCTAGAAAGATAGGTCTTGTTAAAATTCTTTGGGGCTTTCATGATAACATGCTTGATAAGGCGTGTTTCAATCCAATGATCAATCAAAGAATTCACATTTTTGGAATCATTATGAACATTGTCCTCTTTCTGTAGAAACAGATCGATGCTATCTTCTTTGTCATAATTCTTACCACCCCACGGTGGGTCAACATAGAGGAAATCAACTACAGTAGTTGGTTCCCATGTGGTGACATCCTGATTATGCGCACGAATACGATTCTGTTTTTCAAATTTGATAATGTTTTTAACAAGCGCCTCATACGTTTCAGGAACAACTTCAAACGCATCAATGATCGCATTCGGGAATTGATTTGATAAATTGATCGTATCTACTCCGATGTGTGCAGTAGCATCTACAATATGACGGAGTTCATTACGTGCGGGGAACCACTTTTTAAGAGCATCATTCACGTATTTCTTTTCCCATGGTTTCAGCACACTGTAAGGACTAGAGGATACAATACTAAAACGAGCATATGATTTATTATATTTTGTAATACCAATGTCAAACCGTTGATTGATGGCCTCTGCTGGAACAGCAGCGGAAGAAGCAGAAGCAGCCGCCATTTCTTCTTGTGTGATTCCCTGACGTTTGAAGATAAACCAGCGATTCAAGAAGGAAAAGTCTTTTACCACATTTGGCATGAAGAACTTGGATTTCTGTTCTAATTTTGGATCATTTCCGCCCTGTGCCATCTGGTAACTTTGGTCAAATGTATTTGTGCTATTGTCCAAATTCAATTCAGCAAGTTCTTGTGGATTCAAGAGACGAAATCCAACACGTGTCAACTTCTTTTTAAGGAGCTCAAAGGGAACAATATACTCTTTATGGGTCATTCCAATACTAATAAAGTTAACTTCAATACCGAGACCGATAGAATCATCATCATCTGTTAGATAATCTGCTTCATAGTCCTTGGTAATAGACCAAATAGGGATATCATTTTCAGATCCTGTTCGCGTTTCACCACGGGATAAACCCTGTAGAAGCTGGAAGACTTTCTGTCCATCAAAACAGCACCCAATAAAGTATCCACCGATTTTAACGACATTTCCGACATTTTCAATGAAACCGTCTAACATAGTCTTATTTTCAAAGAAGTAGTGAAGAGCAAACATACATGCGGCAACATCTGCTCCGCCGCGTAGCGCCCCTGCCATTTCATTTTGAATATAGGGAGGGACAGGACCTTCGGGTTCGGCTCGTCCAAATACACTTCGTAGAATATCGCGGTCTTCAGGAGTGGCTCCCGCAGAGCCGTCTATAATCGATTGAGAACTATTACCATTCACAAAGACGATCTTCGGCGGTTTGCGGCTTCTTCCTTCTCGTAGAAAGTCCATGTAACGACGATAGGCTCCATCCACTGGATTCGTAATATTATCGGAAGAGACATCGATGCCAAGTACGCGACCCGCATGATTAGTAACCCATTTGTATAAATCACCTCCTTTTCCACAGGCTAAATCCACCACTGATTTATTAAATCCGAGGAGTGTGCGTTTGAGAAGGATATCATTTTTAATATATTTATTATGGAAATCCTGTAGACCCTTGATGAGTGCTAAATTCTCTTTTGGAGCTTTGCGCTCATAGTATTTTACACTCATGAGATCGGTTTTGGCATCCTCTTCCTCACGAACAATGGATATCATTCTTTCTTTGATTTCCTCTTCTGTGGGCTCTTCTCTACCCGTTCGAATCATTGATTCTGTGATAGGATCGTGGATTGAATTCCATACACTATTCGCCACTCCTTCATCATTCATCATACCAGAATACTTAATGGAACCTGCTTCCTTTGACTTTACAATTGCTCGTTGTAGGCGTTCTGTTTTATCATGACGAATACGAGAAGGAACCCATCTCCATCCTGGTTCACGACGAGGATCATATCGCATTTCGATGATACTATTGTGTCGAATGGGCTCTTTGGAGTCTTCAGTCAGTACGTAATCTTCATACGTTTCTGGGTCAGTGATGATGTGAACATAACAAGTGTTTGCCATGGAATCGGGATATTCCGTTGGATGAAAGAGAATCGGACGATACTGAGAGGGTTTCTCACTTTCACCGAGAAGGGGCTGTTGTTGAAGAATAGTCTGTCGTGGATTGGCCTCTTCTTTTGATTTTTTGCCACCCACATAGAGTCGCATCGTTTTATATTGAAGAATCTCGTGTGTATTCGGGTCTTCTGTAGTCTGAATCTTATCCAGAGTCGGATAATCTGGATCTTTATCAAAACTAACCAGAAAGTCAATCGTATTATCTTGTGCGGGTTTCCATTTGAATTGGTGATTGAAGCGTACGCCCGCCGCATCGGGCAGGGGGGCAGAGTTGCTGGTAAGAATAAGACCGTCCGTATGATAAATACGTGGTGTATCTAAGATGAGCGAGCATCCACTCGTGAAAATGGAGTCACCTGGTGGAGCAAAATGAAATTCTTTGATGGCAATTACAAGACGATTCGCGTCAGTCACACCTTTTGCCACCACGGTTACATTTTTATTCCAAAGGGCAAACCATTCTTTGAGGGCGTTGTATCGTGATTTTCCTTCAATGTCACGGGCATCATCTTTGAATGTTGCGAAAGGAAGTTGTGAGACAGATTCCCCGTCAGGGGCATAGTAGATGTCAAATAGGAGAAAGTGATGAATGGGTTCCTTTGATTTCGTGAGTGTAACCCATTCACCATCCACAAGACTATTACGACAATCTTTGTTCTGTAATCCAGTTCGGTAGATGGTAAGACTCTGATCGACCAAGTAGAGTTCTCCCGTCGAGGAAACAAATCCCATGGTTCGCAATCCGTCTGCTTTGTCTGTCACATTGAAACCACTACGAATATTAATAGCAGATTCACTGATTTCGCGTGACATGTTTTTTGTTTCAAGAGTCACAGGGCCAACACCTCTGAATTTTGCTTCTTTTACGAGCTCTTCATATTCTGCCCGAATGGAATGAGAAATGGATTTACGAAGAAGGAGTGAATTTTTCTGTATCGCACGTAAGACTTCTCCTACACCCGAAATAAGCGCTTTTAGGGCCAGTTCAGGAGTAGAGGTATTCTCATTGCGCAAGAGTTCAACCTCCACTTCATAGCGGGGGAGTTGTTCTAGGATATTTTTTTCAAGAAAAGTAGTAGACCAATCAAATTCAGTACGTGATTTTGTCTTGCCTTTTTCGTCAACTTTTGCTTCGGTATTAACCATAACGGATTGACGAACCATCGAGAGATCCATACGAACACCTTTTCCTTCAAAACTCCAACGACGAATGAGACGAAATGCCTTACGTTCTCGTTTCCATTTCTTCAGTATTTCTATAACACGTGGATGATTGCTTCCCAATTCTTCTTCGCGACGCATTTTGAAGCGGATATCATATTCGGCCACATCAATATTACTATTGGGAGCAGCCCGATCTTTTATCATTGCCGTGAATGTCTTATTCGCAATATTGTCGTCTTTACAATAGGATTGTAGGATTCCTAGCCCTTCTAGCGTAAAGCGCATATGATTCGGAGTAATGATATTAAGACGATCTTCTTGAGCATAGGGTTTGAATCCCTTTGCACGAAGTCGCTGAGCAATCTGTAGGAAGGTTGTGGAATCTACTACACCGTCCGCACCGAATGTTGTTTCCAGTTCCATACGTGGATCATTAATCCAGTCTTGGATAAACTTTTTCATTCGGGTAGATTGGTCGGCAGTCAAGTCCATTCTCTAATATGTAGGAAGTGATAAAAGTGCCTTAAGTATAACCTATGATAGCCTATACTTTAGACACGCGTCCACACTTTCAATTTTAATTGAATAAAAAGTGACTCATATCGTATGCTACCGATGAATCACTTGGTATCGTGTATTTTGGGTATGAAATTTCTGTTGAATGACTTGAACAGCATGAACTGGATCAAAAGCCGGATTACAGCAAAACATATCAATATAACAGGACTGATACTCGGGATAGGTGTGAATTGTAAAATGACTCTCTGATAAGACATAGGCATAGGAATAACCCATGGGAGAGAACTGATGGCCGGCTTGAGCAACGACATGGAATTGTAATTCTCTAACGATCGAATCCAATGTAGAGCGACCAGACTCTAAATGAGTGAGAAGCTCCGCATGGGGAACATCGTAAACATTGACAAGAACATGCGTTCCAACAATATTACCTGAAGCCATCATACTACTCATCCTTACTAAAATATAGTTTCTTTTTCATACATTTTTAAGCCCTTAGATATTTTCCATATCTAAGATTTTCCAATCGCGAAAGAGATGAAGAGATAGATATCTGCCGAGTCGTACTGCCAAAATATCTTTTGTTAGTTTTTTATCTCCCTCTTGCCATGTAGAGTGATTTACCAATTGTTCAACAATATCTGTCTTAGTACCATCTGCTTCAGGCCAGTGAATATTCCACTGTTTCTTCTCCATATTAGGGAGCCAATCATAGAGACATCGATGGAGATCGGTGGAATTATCCGTAGGGATTGCTATCCAGCGACAGTGAATGTCCACAATCCAGATAGGACGATTTCGTTTCCAACAGATGGGATTAGAGGAAAAGAGGATTTCGTTCGATTTTGTCTGATCTTTTTGATCGGTTTCCATATTTTCTTGGAGAACACGATTCATTAACACAAAATAGCACTCTTTAAAGTATTCCATCGCGTGAAATAGATCGATATAGTCCTTTTCATCCAATTTAGTGGACTCATTATAAATCGCACCTAATAGTTCATAAATCCGCTTACGCTTACGAGCCAAAGGACCATTACGTAGTTCCTCTGTTTTTTGTTGGAGTTTTGTACAATATTCAATTGTTTGTTGAATACGAATGGAAGGAGTAGACAATGAATACGCCTGTGGATCATCCATACAAACCATCATACTCAATAGGCCAGTAGGTTGTAAATCATATACTGTATATCCGTCTAATCCATAACCCGACAAAGTCGTTTCCTGTGTAGAGGATAACTGTGAGGTTAAAATACCGATCGGAGCAAGTGCCCGAGCCCGATGGGGATTTTGTTTGGAAAAAGAGATCAATTCGTCAAAACGATAATTCTGATAGACTTTCGGCTTACTCGTCATCTTTGCAGTGTATTATCCTATATTATACTAAAATATCTGTCTATTCTTTAGGCTAAAAACGTAAACTATGGATTGACGTCCATATAACTTTCATTTTGTATACGAATGGTTTCTAGTTCTTTCAGACGATCTTCATGCTCTTGACGTGTCCGTAAACAGAATTTGAGATATTCTTTGATTTGTAGAAAGGTGGGTTCAGAGATGAGTGTTAAATCAAAAAAAATACCGTTTGAATTTTCAGTGTAGGTTTCTTTCATGCGACGAATAATGCGGAAGAGTTCTTCCTGTTCGGGTCTAGCTAGTAATTTAATGTCTTCAAATATCTTTTTCTTTTCTTCATATGACGACATATGTGTTATATCGTTTGAATCCTATTTTTATAAAGATATCTACTTCATTCCATCAAGCGCACCGTGGATCTTTTTTTACTAAAAGTTAATTCGCTTTCTCCTCGCTCTCCTCGCTCTCTTCGATCACCTCGCTCTCCTCCTCTTTGTTTTCTTCTTCGCTTTCCTCGTCGCTGTATTCCTCTAGACTGCTATTATTTGTGTTCGTATTACTATCGACATTGGAATCATTATAATCATCTTCGGCTTCTTCTTCGTTTTGATCCTCTTCGTCCGCCAAATCAAGAAACAATCCACTTGCTAGAATATATGGATCATAAATGGAAAATTTAGAGCGTTTAATCACAACACGGATAAATTCTCCAACTTCTACACTATCGTATTCTTGATTATCTAGATGAAGATCGCGAGGAACTTGAATATGAATGGCATCTTTGTAGTTTACGTAGAGACCCATTTTGTTTTTACGGATAACTTCACCAACAAGTTCGTGACCATCTACTGGATAAATCACCCGTCCTTCCATTTTCACATAGTAAATCGCATCACCTGTAAAACGAGCGGATTCAAAATATCCCATGGAACGAGAAATCATCTTAATTGATCCGGGAACAACATAACCATGCTCGGAGCATTTACCCTCCAAGAGTTGTTTGCCCTTTTTAAGAAGAATTTCATCCAGTTTCGTCGTTTTCAGCATATTAAAATCCGTAGGCGTAAGAGGCAATTTCTTTTCAAAGAACACAACGGACTCCATACTGAATGCTACTATGCGGTGATGGTTTTCTCCACAATTAAGAGTTTAGGCTTTAGGTTTATCCTCTAGCCGTCCATCTCATTCAATTTTTTAACGTTTCTTTCCAACACGTAAAAATCCAACATGCCCTGTAATGCTGGCAAATAGAGGTCGGAAAAACCATCTTTTCTGACGCAACCGGATTTGGTCCAAAAACCGTAGAGAAAGATTAAGTAGGGTACATATACGTGAAGCTCCTTTCACTTCACGTCTCTCATCCGCTAAAAGGGATACATTGGTAAGATCAAAATGACCACGACCTGAACTCTCCAGTAACTCTCCAATGTGAATTAGATTGCGAATACGATCCACTTTATTACTCATATTACCGCATTCCATTCCACGTCCTATCGTGCCATCAGGGGAGGGTTGACCTGTCTTAAATGTAATTTCCTTGTTTTTAGAAATAAGAAATCCATACATTGACCCTGTTGTTTGGAGATTGACGGAAAAGGAGATAATCGGATCGGTTTCATCTCGTTTGACCGCATCAATGACAGACTGTTTACATTCATCGCCATTTTCACAGAGATAAATAACTGTATCATGTTCTGGATGATAAAAACGACGAACCAATAATCGACCCATTTGATATTCATTTTCACGAATACATTCCAAAAGTGTTGGATCTTGTCCCAATGAAGAGGAATAAATCAAATACAATTGTTCATCAATCTTTAACCATTCATCCCAAAAATAGAACAGTAATGTCCTACGAAACGCATTCATGTCCTCTTCACGTCTACCTGATTTATGAAATGATTCATGAAACCATTGAACAATTTGTATATTATTTTGATAGCGGTCTAATAGTTCCTTATTACCCAGAGATACGAGTAAACGGCGTTGCTCTAATTCATCTGGAATCGTCGTATATTTGCGGTGAGAAACCAAATCATCGATCCATGCTACAATTGCCCTCCAGACGTCCTCAATAGAACTGAGTGTATTGACGACAGTGTGTTGTTCATCAATATCTGGCAAATCATATTCTATCGGTAAATACATATCGCGTTTGATCGGAAAACGACCTACACGGACAGATAAAGGAATGGTAAGATCCATATAGACATTTGGTTGAAACATATAGTATCCATTACAATATCTGATATATCCGTGCTGATCTTTATAGGTAACCTGAAATGCTTTATTATTTACAATGGATCGAAGAAGATCCACCATGACAAATCGTGGGATATTAGAAAACATTTCCCAGATATCTTCTGAGGAATAAAATGGTTGTTTTTGAAACAGATGTTGAATAATACGACGAATTTTATCAACCCTCCATCGTGCCGCGTATTCATCATAGGTAGAATCGTCTAATTTATCCTGACCAGCTACATCAATCCGAGGTGAGCAAGTATAATCACATGTTTCTATCCAATCACATATTGCAGTAAAGGGCATATCGTTAATATTCACATTTGTTCTTTCTTTTCGCTGACTATCAATTTGACGAACCGATGGTTCCCCACGAATGGTAATAGCCTGATGATTCAAATTACAGTCGATCGCAGATTGTTTCATGATTCGGGTAATGCGCCCAATCGTGACTGCTTTATTAAATCCAAGACGATAACTATAC
>Ga0078894_10005094_pt1 | contig 10105 bp, 6 predicted proteins | sample LauGreSu1BDMLBSD_2_FD_67506 | JGI IMG/M metagenome (GOLD analysis project Ga0078894, IMG submission 67506) | Freshwater lake microbial communities from Lake Michigan, USA - Su13.BD.MLB.SD (version 4) (version 4) | ecosystem: Environmental > Aquatic > Freshwater > Lake | place: Lake Michigan, USA...
GATGCGCATATCGCGGCGAGTGACAAAGTTGATACCGACACCCTTGCGCCCCCAACGCCCCGAACGACCGATACGGTGGAGATAAATATGGACATCCTGCGGCATATCAAAGTTAATCACTGTGCTCACCTGCTGAATATCAATACCGCGCGCAGTCACATTGGATGAAATGAGAACACGATGAATGCCTGCCTTGAAGTCTTGATACGCCTTGTCACGCTCTCCCTTTTCCATTCCGCTATGAATACAACAAACAGGAAAACCGTCAAACAACATCGCCTCGTTAAGGTCGGCAACACGCTTCGTGGAATTACAGAAGATAATACATTGTGAAACTGAAATCGTCTTAAAAAGGTCCTTCATCGTAAGGTATTTCTGAACGTCATCGTCCAAAGCGATATAATGCTGCTGGATACCTTCCAGCGTGAGCTGTTCCGCTTTTACCTGAATGTTCACAGGCGAACGCATAAACTTCTCGGTTAATGTATACAATTCAGGCGGCATCGTTGCGCTAAAGAGAACGACTTGGATATCCGACGGCATATACTGGAAAATGTTATAGATTTGGTCATTGAAACCGGCGGAAAGCATCTCATCTGCTTCGTCCAATACGAGCATATGGACATTGGACCCCTGAATATGATTGCGTCGTATCATATCATATACACGACCAGGACAACCCACGATAATATGAGGAACAGAGGAACGCAAATAGGCCGCGTCGTCGGCGGTGGAAGTCCCACCCACAAGTAATCTGGTGATAAGTCCCGTCATCATTGCACCAATGCCGGTAATCACATCGTGGATTTGTTTCGCGAGTTCGCGAGTAGGGGCGAGAATAAGTGCTTGAGTCTTGGCGAGTGTGACATCAATGCTTTGAAGTGAAGCGACGGTGAATGCGCCAGTTTTACCCGTGCCGGACTGAGCCTGCGCGATGACGTCGCGTTTCTGAATAATTGAAAGAATGGATTTTTGCTGAATATTACTGGGGTTTTCAAACCCGTATGCGTAAATCCCGCGGAGGAGTTCGGGGGAAATTTCGTCAACGTCTTCCCATTTCTTGAATTCGGAATATGAACCAGAGGCGGAGCCGGAACCAGAAGGAATAACGTCACTTGATGACATAGTTATAGAGTAAAATGTAATCGCGAAAAATGTCGGGATATGTCTAATACTGTTAACGGATTATGTTTAAGTCGGTTTGATTGTCCACCACCCCGCCCTGAAATACTCAAACATCCGCCGATCCGTCTGATATGCCCCCCACTTCGTCGCGCGCACAATCGCCTGAAACCGCGGCGAATTTAGCGCAGACACCATCGCCTCACCCTCCGCCGCCGACACCACCGGCAATCCAAACGAAAACTGCCCCATCCCATATTCCCCTTCATAATCCAAATATGGATATAATTTTTCATTGAAGTTCAAAATGACTTTCGCCTTCCCAAAATGCCCTGTCCCTCGTGTCTTCGTATTAGAATACCAGAGTCCGAGTCCCCGCCGCGTCATTGTATGGACAACCGGATAAATAAATTCCCCGGCGTGATATTCAGGCGACATATGTGGGAGATCACTTCCGTAAGCGGAGCGGTCATAGATGACGCGGTGAGGGTCCGGTCCGTTTGGGTCAAGTATTTCGTGAATAGATGTAAATTCTGAATTCGGAAGGAATGGCCAATCTCTCGGAGAGATCATATTCAAAGTATTTCCGTCAGACGCACTTGTGATAATACGGCATTCGCCGCCACCGTCGCCGCCACCGCCACCGTCACAATGACTCACACGAATAACATAGATGTCCATCCTTTGTTGAACACATAAATCCCGAATTGCGGTTTTCTTATCTATCATATGAAGGTATTGTAGGTGACACGAATCTCTCGTCATTTTCTCCCATAATCCGTGAGGACTGTTCGGTTTCCGCCATAAAGGTGGAGTGATGAAGCAAAGAAATCGGTCCTTGCTGCTCTCACTAGAACGGAGTATTCCGAGAGATTTCAGAATAAATTTATCCCATAATGTCTGACCACCTTTACTGCTCATACGCGCAGTTTCTCTCTGAGATTGGAATGGGGGATTGCCGATGATAATGTCCGCGTGCGCGTGCGCGTCCACGGTTAGAAAGTCCCCGCACCGTATATTCACCAACGGCCCGAACAAATCTCTCGTGCGCGCTACATTCTCTTCGTTGAGTTCTACCATAAACAACATATTCCGCAAGATGTGTTCGTGGCGCGCGACCTGGTCAGGAAATACGTCCATCAGCCCTCTCATCAGGCGAATATATACCACCAAACAGAAATTTCCTATACCTGAAGCGGGCTCTAGCCAACGCAAGTCGGGGTCGCACCAGACCCACGCAGGAAGTTGGTCCAGTACATCACAGATATAAGAATACGGAGTGAATACTTCACCATATTTATTCTTTTCAAAGTCGCGCACCGAGAGATTTGCCTTGATGTAGGCATCTACCGCGCCTGCGCCCGCGCCTGCGCCTGCGCCATCGGCCGTGGATTGGCAGTGGAAATCAAATACTTTACTTGCTGGGTGCGCCATATAATTGATATAAAACAATGAGATATATTATAATAGACGCATATACGAACGATTCATATGGCAAAAATAACACATCGTTACGACCTTCCCGATTATGCTGCGTTTATGAATATGGGGTTTGAATTGAAATTACCGGATGAGGTTATTAAATCGGTGTCGGATTTAGCCGATTTGGTGGGTGCTGCTACGTATATCAAAACACCGGTGTTTCCGGTTCGCACAGGAAGTGAATTTCGGTCATCAGGAGGAGAAACTACTGCGGGGGCGACTGGGTATCACGTCGCAGGAAGCAGTGCGAATACATTTCAGAGCCGATTTGGACACGACGCGGGAACCACTGGTAGTATAACGCGGTCTTCGGGAACTTCAGGGTCGGCGCGTTCGCAACAAATTCCAAATAACGAATGGGAGACGATTCTATCCTTTCAAAAGACAGAACTGAAGAAGAAGGAAGGTATTGAGCTAAGTATTGACAATATTCGGTCCTATATCAACAAACTTACGGACAAGACATACGCGGCGATGTTTTCCAATATTCTAAAAGAAATCACCGACTTATTCACCGCATCTATGGATGATACGACAGAAGAGCATAATACGGTCGCTGTAATGAATCGTGTCGCATTATCCATCTTCAATACGGCGAGTTCAAACGCATTCTATTCCGAGATTTATGCGCGTCTGTTTCGCGATTTGATGGCACAGGACTCATCCTCTGGTGACGGTGCGACGGCGAACCCTTACGCGGTATTTCGCGAGTTATTTGAACGCAATTTAGAAACATTTATGTCCCTCTTTGAGACGATTGAATATTGTGACCCGAAGAAGAATTATGACAAGTTTTGCGATATCAATAAGGCAAATGAGAAGCGAAAGGCGATGTCTCTCTTCATTGTCAATCTAATGAAAATCGGGATTGTAGAGAAGACGCAGGTTCTCGCATTGATGCGCCAGATCCAGGAACTGATGTATTCCAATATGCGTCAGGAAGGCAAGACAAATGAAGTGGATGAGCTTGCCGAAAATTTGTATATTATGGTGAAACACGGGCACAGTTTCCTGTCTGCCGCAGACGCAGACGCAGACGCAGACGCAGACGCCGCCGAATCATTTAAGGTTCGCGTAGAGCAAATTACCGAGATTTCCAAATTGAAACTCAAATCAAAGCCAAGCATTACAAATAAGACCATCTTTAGACATTTGGATATGCTAGATGAAATATCTGGAAAGGCGAAAAAATAAACAAATATAGAGGTGTCGCTTGAATAATAATACGAATCGGGAAATATGAAGTTTATTGTATCTTTTACGACGAGTCCCACCCGAATCAATAAATGCGGACCGATGATACATAGTATTCTGGACCAAACGCGCAAACCGGATTTATTTTTATTGAATATTCCAGAAACGTTTGCGCGCACCGGAGAGTCATATGTCATCCCAAAGTATATTCGGAAATCTCTCACTGTGAATCAAATCGCCACGGATTATGGCCCTGCGACGAAGATTCTGCCTGCTGTAATGTATCTACGCGAACGCGCAGGTGACTACGACCCCGAAAACACACGCATTATTTACCTTGACGATGATATTGCCTATCCCAAGCGTATGATTGAAACATATGAAAAAACGATTTCTGCGAAGGACGATAATGTATGGACATCTACTGGTTTTGATTTCGTGAATATGAATCTAAATGGGAAACGTGGACATAATGACACTGCGACCATTGCGGAAGGGTATGGTTCGGTTTGTGTGAAAATGAAGACATTTGGTGATGATTTCGTGGAATATATGACGCGGTATACCGCAACCGACAATCAAATATGCCGTCTCTCAGATGACGTCATTTTAAGTAATTATTACCACCGTCGCAACGTTGGTATTTTTATTATGAATATTCGCGGATTTCTTTCGGTTCACGATATTTGGCAGGAAAAGAAAATCCTGGATTATGGGAATGAGGCGGATGCGCTTCATTTGGGGGCGGGCGGGACATCTGATAATAATGTAGATCGTTATAAACGCGTCATTACTATACTGAATGCTGCCAAGGAACGATGTTTCAAGTTGTCGTTTATTATGACGACAGTGGATACAGAGACGGGTATGAAGCGAAATACGATTGTTTATCGTTGACACCGTGACCCCTAGAGTACACTCGGACGGATGTATGCGGTCAGACCTGTAATTATTATTTATTGCTATATAATAATTACATAACACCCCAGCCACAATGGTGAAATCCAAACTTAACACCAATATCAACTATCACGAGTATTCGCATTTAGAAGAAGAAGACTTCAATTACAATACACCATTATTCCAGGTTCAGTTATTGCGCGACCCGCAAAAGGTCATCATTGGTCTGGGTCAATTGAACTACCATTTCGCGAAACGGTATAGTGTCGTATACGCACCCATTTATTTATTCAATACAGAAATGGAGTTTATGAAACAGATTGGTGTTTATGAAATGCCCTCCACCCAGGTGAAAATGGACGAATCCGGCGACTTGGATATCCATAAACTGACGCCGCTATTATATAGTTTTGTAAATACAGAATTATTACGGAAATCTCGTGCTAAAAAGGGGGACTCTGTGGCCGCCGCCGCCGATCCGAAGAAACGCGCCACCGAGGTCAATGAAATCAAGAAATCTCTCGGAAAGAAGCCGGAGGCAGCGGCAGCGACAGCGGCAGACGCGGATGGAGATGACACGAGTAGCGACGACGACGCCGACGACGCCGAGTATGACACAACATTCGGCCTAGACGCCAGGCAAAAACATCTACTATCCGGCGCATCCATTCTCCCACTTCAAACCAAAGAACAATCCGAAATGGAGCGCCGCCAATATAAACCCAACCCCGCCACCGACCTCTGGATTCAAAAGTATCTCCGGAATAAGTATTTCAATTTCATAGATAATGAAGGCGCCAGCGACGGATTCTTCGCGGTGATTCGCGACGCACTTCTCACACAGGGACGGACGACGACCATCCTTGAACTGCGAAAACAACTCTCTGAGGAAGTCAATGATGAAGTATTTCGGGAATACCGAGAGAAATTCGCAATGTATCACGGCCTTACGCGAACTCAAACGCGAGAGACGAAAGAACTCGTGAATCAATACAATGACGTCAAACGCAGAATATCCGCCATTCACGACCGCGCCCAACAACAATTAATGATTGCGGGTGCGAAGAAACTCGTTGTAGAACATAACCTGAAACACGATGAAATGAAGTATACGAAACTTCTCTCGTCGCGCTACGATTATATGCGTGAAGTCCGGTCCACGCAACAATTAAAAGAACGAATGATGACGTCGCTTTATTGGCCTGATGCGTGGGCCATCGCGACAATGGAGCGCGTGCTCAATATGAAATTCGTGGTGTTTTCGCGGGACGCATACGAAGCAGGTGATATTGATAATGTGTTACAATGCGATAACGGCGCAGGAGGAGACAATGGCGATGGGATTGATGCGGATATTCGCAAACGCGGTGTGTTTGAGCCTACCGCGTATATTTTGATAGGAAAGGCGTCGTCACTCACTATAAACAAGAAAGAGAAAGAAGCGGCCCGCAGTCGTATGAGTTATCCAAAGACGGCCACTTACAATCTTATCACATATAAAACACACGGTGTTCTCGCATTTTCCGAACTGCCGTATGATATCAAACTACTCATCACGACCAAATGCCTGGAAACACAGGCGGGTGCGTTCTGCCTGATTCCACAATTCAAATTATTTCAGCGTGAACTCGGTATACGTGCGGACGATATACCAAACGAGAGCTTGGACGATTTATTGGAAGAAATCCATACAACCGGAACTAGAGCCGAGAAAAATTTGTATACAACTGATATCGTATTCCAGTTTTATGCGAAATCCAACCCGAACGCATTGCCTGGGATGGGTGCTGGCGAGAAAATCCCCGAGACGGAGAAAATTCATTTTCATAAACTCGCTACATTTGACAACTGGCGGCGCAAACTGTCCAACTTCTGGAACGAACCGTTTATGTTGGACGGTCATACGTGGCAGAGTGTAGAGCATTATTATCAAGGAAGTAAATTCAAGAATAACAACCACGATTTTTACCTTAAATTCTCTCTGGATTCTAGGTCGGAATTGTCGGCGGACCCCGTTCTCGCAAAAGCAGCTGGTAGTAAAAGCGGGAAGTTGAATCATAGCGCCATAATTCGTCCATCACGGATTACGATTGACCCCGATTTCTTCAATCACGGGCGAAGCGAACGAGAGATGGAGAACGCGATGTTTGCGAAATTCTCTCAGAATCAGAGATTAAAGGATATGTTATTGGCGACGCGGAATGCGAAACTTGTTCATTATCAGCGTGGTGCGCGGCCGGAGGTGTATCAGCATCTTATGCGGGTGAGACATAAATTACGCACACGCTAGCAAACGCTGACGGCGCTTATGGCGCTAGCAAACGCTGAAATACGATGTAAATATCCCCTGTAATACCGCGAAAATAAACATAATGACGACGATACGGACCCAATCCGTATCAGACGGATTTGTAAAATGGAAACCGGCTATACTGCGGTCGTTGCCATTGCCATTGCCATTGCCTTTTATAGGAGTGCTATTGGCCTCGTGGAATTTCCCAATATTATAATGTATGACGTTTTCAATGATATTTAATACAATAAACACGAGAAACGAAAACACGAAGATATGACGCGTTCCCGGTTTAAAGTATTTATTGAAGATGAGTCCGAACATTCTATTATAATAGTTTTATAATAGTATTATAAAATAGTAATACATACATTCAACGATGTGGATAGAAGAAGAGTTACACAAAGAATCGGCGGGAATCCAGCGAGTCATTCAAACACTTACGAGAGATTACCATAAACAATCGCCGCCAAGTATCCGTTCACATATACCCGAGAATAAAGAAAAGACAACAGAATTTCTCAACCATTTTTATGAAAGACTACGCAATGCGGAATTCTTTGTGTATGAAAAAATGACTGCGAGCGCAGACGCAGTAGAGGCCGACGAACCACTTCGCCCCGCATTCCAACTCACTGAAATAAAAAATTCAGCCAATGACCTTCCACATCCGCGCATTCTCTCGGAATTACAGCGCGCATATGATATACGACGGCGACAACACGGCACCGATGGCGATGATGACAGATATATCCCGTATAAAGTATACGCGTACATCCGAGAGAAATCCGAGTATTGTATCAAGTTTCAGTCCAATATTCACGGACGCGTGATTTCACTTTATTTTATAACATTCCCCGAGTCACATATTGCTCTCTGTAACAAAGGACGCGGCGGCGTATGCGCGTCCGAAATCGCAGTCTATCAACTTTACGCATATAAGGTGTTTATGTGGCTTTCTATCGTGACCAGTATGGCTGATAAAGAATGCTCAGAGAAAAGTCTAAATGTGTATTTTTATATGACTCCGTTTAAAAAACAGAGACCCGCCGGCAACGCAATTCTCTCGGCAATCCACGTAAATACCGGCCTAACAAGAAACTGCGAGACACACGGCGAGATTGTCGTGTATCGCGCGGAAGAATGGTTCAAAGTATTCGTCCACGAATCCATGCATAATTTCAATATGGATTTCATAGATATGGGATTACACGAAGCAAACGAACAACTTCGCCGCATATTTTGTATTCCACACGATGATATACTCTTATTTGAAACATATACAGAGACATGGGCGCGCATCATCAATACAATGTTTGACGTCTATTTTAAAAAAGACCAGTCGTCGTCGTCGTCGTCCACGGCCCGCGCGCATTTCATTTACACCGTGCGAGAGAAATTAACAAGCAATGCGGTTTTTTATGCATATCAAGCAGTAAAAGTTCTGGAGATTATGGGCCTGAAATACGCACACATCACGATTCCGTCGGCGGAAAATACGGAGGTGTGTCGCAAACGATACGCGGAAGATACAAATGTATATGCGTATTATATTTTAGGAGGAATTCTCTCGGTATATACGCTTCCATTTATATCGTGGTGTTGCCAGCATAACCGCGGCGGCGTAGGCGCATTCCGATTCTCACAAACGACAAATCATCTGAAGCAATTTGTTGAATTCATTATGAGCGCGGCGAGAGATCCCGTAATATTGAGTATGGTATTGTTTCTTGAAGAGACGTCGTCTACGCAATCAATCCAATCTTTCGTAAAGAATACAATGCGAATGACGATGGAATAAGTATTCGCATAGACGGGATGTGTAAAATTGAATATAAATCTATATGAATGTTATATAGTATCAAAATGCCGTCTTCAACGTCGCAAACTATCCCCCGCACATCGCTTGGAAAATTGGTTTCACTCTCGGTTGATAACCCTGTATATTATACTCCGCAACAGCAGCAACAGCAACAGCAGCAGCAGCAGGAGCAACAGCAGGAGCGACGTGAAACATCATTGTCACCCCCTCCACCCTTATATCCTATCTCAATGAAACACCATCCGAATAACAATAACAATGTTGACGAACAGACGATGTTATGGCGTAATGTCGCGAGTCTATTCGCAAAATGTGAACAAACGGAAACTGACCTTCAATATCAGCAAGATTATTACAATAGACACACCAGTGAGATGTATGAGGAGCTCCAAGATACGAAGAATGAACTCGCCCAATTCCAAACCGAGTTCAATGACAAGAAAATGCTGTCGGCACACGTTGTCCGAAAATTGAGAAAATACGTGAACAAAAAATGCGAGAGTGTATCGTATGGCGCATTCAACGCAGACAATGAAGTGTTCGCGTATATTGACAAAATACGCACCGAATTTGATGCTCGGATTCAGAAATTGGAGAATGAAAATAAGGAACTTCGTGAAGAATTGTCACAGTGCCGTACCACATATGACAACGACTATGCCTTATTCATTGAACGGGAAAATGACCTGATGGATAAATTCACAAGCGCAATTCAAACAACTGAAAAATTAAATGAACGCGTAAAACAGCACGAGGCGACACTTATGACGCAACTTCAGAAAAGGCTCAATTACGCAGAACAACATCAAGAGAAGATTGCCGGTGATTTACGTGAAGAGTTTGCTCGCGCAATTACACGCGAGATTGAAATGGAAAGCAATGTCTCGGCGAAACTGGTCCAGTCTGTAAATGATGAAATGACTGACCTGATTACAAGGTCAAATGAATATCATACGGCGCGTTATTATGGACTGGTGGAAGAATGGAAGAATATGCGTGAAGTATGTGATACACTGAAAAAGAGTATTGGAATGGTGGATGCTGAATTATCGGATACGAAAGAGACGGTTGATTTCTTGAAAGACGAAGTTGCTCAATCCAGCAATGATGTGTACGATATGAAGGAAAAGCTGGCCGAGTGGAAAGACGATATCTATCACGAAATGGACCGGGACTACTATGACTTGAAAGATTATGTCAAACACCGGATTCATCGTCACGAGAAACAAAAGCACCACGACTCTACGGCGGTACAGGCTGATGCGAATAACGACGCCGAGCCGTGTATTGCT
>Ga0078894_10005095_pt1 | contig 10104 bp, 8 predicted proteins | sample LauGreSu1BDMLBSD_2_FD_67506 | JGI IMG/M metagenome (GOLD analysis project Ga0078894, IMG submission 67506) | Freshwater lake microbial communities from Lake Michigan, USA - Su13.BD.MLB.SD (version 4) (version 4) | ecosystem: Environmental > Aquatic > Freshwater > Lake | place: Lake Michigan, USA...
ATCGAAGAGGAAAATGTAAGGACGGGGGAGGATGGTGTCAACACGCCCCCCGGGAGTGGCCGGGGAAACCCCTGTGAAGCCGCGTTCCCAGCCGAATTACCCCGCATTGATGTCTTCCCGCACCGTGTGGGCGAATCGCCGTTGGCCGGTCCGCGGTGATGAACAACGGCATCCAGGAAAACCGGGTCCTCCGTCCCGAAACCACGCTGTTTCCCGCGACGACATTCCCCCCCCCCACCCCCGAGAGAGCGACCGGGGGCCGGTTTTGCCCCCCGCGGTCAGGCACGGGCTTGGATTCGACGGAGCGCGGGATACCTTACCAGTCCGTGGAAATCGTGTGTTCCGACCGCCTCCCTCTTGGAGCACGGTACAAACGCAGCGGATTTTCGACGGAGACCGCCGCCGCAGCGTGCGGCATACTCGCGCCGGTCTGCGACAGAACGCCAGAACATGGACGGGACATGAAAGCGATTCTTCTCTCTTCTCCAGGTGAACTCGCGTTCACGGATGTCGACACCCCCTTTCCCGGCCCGGGCGAAGTGCGCGTGCGCGTCGCTGCCTGCGGGATCTGCGGCAGCGATGTCCACGGCTTCACAGGGTCCACCGGCCGCCGCATTCCGCCGCTGGTCATGGGGCATGAAGCGGCAGGGACCGTCGATGCCGTCGGAGCAGGAGTCGACGACCTCGCCGTGGGCACCCGGGTGGCGCTCGATTCGACGGTTTTTTGCGGACTTTGCACCCACTGCGCGGCCGGGCAGGAAAATCTGTGCACCGACCGCCAGGTGCTCGGCGTCTCCTGCGGGCCCTACAGGCGACATGGCTGTTTTGCGGAGCATGTCGTCGTGCCACGGAGGGTGGCGTATCCGATTCCGGAGAGCCTCGATTTCATCTCCGCCGCACTCCTCGAGCCGCTCACAATCGCTCTCCATGCCGTTCACCTCGCCAAGGTCGGCCCTGCCACGCGTTCGGCCGTGGTAGTTGGGGCAGGCCCCATCGGCCTGGCGTGCGTCGCGTCTCTCAAGGCCTACGGCGTGCCGCGGATCGCGGCCATCGATCTCGACGAGGGGCGGCTCGCACAGGCCCGCAAGCTTGGCGCGACCGAAACTATTTCCGCCGGGGACGATGCCGGCGTGAAGGCGGCGCGGTGGGGCACGTCGACGACCGACACCGACGGCGCGGATGTCGTTCTCGAGGCGGTCGGGGCCACGGCGCCGGTGCGAACCGCGATCGAGGCATGCACCCGGGGCGGCACCGTCGTGCTCGTGGGGAACGTCTCCCCGCTGATCGAGCTCCCCCTCCAACTGGTGGTCACTCGCCAACTCCGGCTCCAGGGCTCCTGCTCGTCTGCGGGGAGCTATCCGGAGGCCATCCGCCTCGTTGCCGAAGGCCGGGTCGACCTTTCCTGCTTCGTCAGTCGCGTGGCACCGCTGTCAGAGGGGGTGGAATGGTTTCACCGCCTCCACGAGCGTGAACCGGGGCTCGTGAAGGTCGTGCTCACCCCCTGACCCCCTGCCCCCTCTGCCCCACTCAGTCGAGGAGCGATCGATGCCCCACCCCCACCCCAGCGGGCCTGCCCTTTTCGATCTCACGGGCCGCACGGCACTGGTCACCGGAGCCAGTCGCGGCCTCGGTCTGCAGATGGCCGGCGCCCTGGCCCGCGCCGGGGCGGATCTCGTGATCACCGCCCGAAAGATCGAAGATCTGGCTGCCTCCATGGCCGCGCTCGAGGCCCACGGCCATAGCGTCACGCCGCTGGCCCTCGATCTCCGCAGCGAGTCGAGCATCCGCGAATGCGCCGCGGCGGCGATTCAAGCCTCGGGGGCCATCGACATCCTCCTCAATAACGCCGGATGCAACATCCGTAAGCCGGCCGTCGAGGTGACCTGGGACGATTGGAACACGATCCTCGACACGAACCTCCGAGGTACGTTTTTCATGGCTCAGGCCATGGCCCGGCACATGATCCCGCGCAAGCAGGGGCGGATCATCAACATCGGCAGCGTGACGAGCGTCTTCGGCTATGCGGGCTTGACCCCCTATTCCGCCAGTCGCGGCGGCGTGAAGCAGATGACGATGAGTCTTGCCGACGACCTCGGCCCCCACGGAATCACGGTCAACTGCCTGGCTCCGGGGTGGTTTCGCACCGCCCAGAACGACGTCATGTACCGCGACGAGGAATGGATCGCCTACCTCACCGAGCGGATCCCGCTCAAGCGTCCCGGAAAGGCCGAGGACCTCGACGGGGCCGTCGTCTTCCTGGCCTCCGATGCGAGTGCCTACGTCACCGGTCAGACGCTCCTCGTCGACGGCGGGATCACCACCGGTTCGACGCGTGCCCTGCCGCTCAAGAAACCGCAGTGATCCCGCGTGCCGTGAGCGACGCCACCCCGCCTACCGCCACGACCCGCAACGGGGAGTTGTTCCATCCGGCCGCCGATGGTCCGTTCTTCGATTGGTCTCCGACCGATCGCGACGGTGGCAGCGATCTGATCTGTGCCGAGCTTTCGCGACTGGCTTACGCACCTGCGCCGCGGATCGACACGGAACTGCGCCGCATCGGCTTCGAGCTCCTCGCGACCCTCGAGAGCCGCAGGGTGTTCTCCGCGCATGCCGCCGCTGACGGCTTCGTGTGCCACGACCGAGGCTCGGCGACGCTCTATGCCGTCTTTCGCGGCACGGAAACGGGAAACGTCGACGATCTCCTCGCCAATCTGCTCGTCGATCCGGTGGAGTGGCGCCCCGGGGTCCTCGTCCAGCGTGGGTACGGCCGAACGTTCGACGAATTGCGTGCCCCCCTCGACGCGTGGCTCCGTGACACTCCCGGCCGCACGATCGCCACCGGCCACAGCCTTGGCGGGGCGCTCGCCACCCTCTGCGCCGCTGACTTTCCGGCGGTGGACTTGGTTACGTTCGGTGCGCCGAGGGTGGGGACCGACTCGCTTCGCCTCGGCCCCCGTCAACCGGTACGGCGCTACGTGCACTGCTGCGACCTCGTCCCCCGGGTGCCCCCGGCCCGATTCGACGAAGCCGACCTCGAAGACCTCGCCGACGGCCTGCTCGACAACCTCGAACTCCCGGAAGGGTGGCTCGCCGTCGCGTCTCGGGCGGCGCTGCGGCAGTCGGCGCGGATCGCCGCCGGAACCGTTGCCCGGATCGCAGCGGGGCGAGGGTGGGACCACGCCTTCGTCCACCCGGGACCCTTGGTGTATCTCGACCGCCACGGAGATGTGCACCACCGACCGGCCCCCGAGATGGTCGCCGCCGATCAGCGGCAGGCCCGGAGCGATTACCGAGACGCCCTCGGGATCACCGCACAGTGGGCCAATGGCACGGTGCTCCTCGAGACCCTTGCCAGCCTCTCCGGAGCCCTGCTCCGCGGTGACAAGGATGCCCTCGGAACCGCTCGCGAACGCCTCTTTGCCGAACTTTCCCGCAGCGATGCCCTGGGCCGCGTGGTCGTTCGCGATCTGGCCGACCACGCCGCGATCCACTACGTCCGCTCCCTTCTCCGAGCGGAACGGAAGCGGGGCGAATGAACCGGGGCGACCGGGCGCGGTCGGTCACACGAAGGCGTCGGCCGTTTCGGCCGGGGCCGGGCCGTACTTGAGCGGGGCCATGGTGAAGCTCGCCCGCCCCTGGCTCACGCTCCGCACCGCTGCCGAATAGCCGAACATGCTCGCCAGCGGGGCCTCAGCCGTGAGCACCGTGACGCCGCCGCGGATCTCGGTGGCGGTGATGATCGCCCGCCGCTGCTGGAGATCGTTGATGACGTCGCCGAGATGGTCCTCCGGCACGCTCACCTCGACCCGCATCACCGGTTCGAGGAGCACCGAGCCAGCGGCGGCGAGGAGCTTGTCGACGGCGTCGGCGGCGGCGATCCGGATCGCCACCTCGCCGGGGGGTGGATCGGGGATCGGGCTCTCGAGGACGACGATCCGCACGCCCCACAGCGGGCACCCCTTGAGCCCCCCGCGTTCGGCGCTCTCCCGAACCGCCAACGTCATCGCCGCGGCGAGGTCGGCGAGGGCCTCGTTCTCGGGGAACCATCCCTGCTCGACGGTGACGCCCGTCTGCTCGTCCGTCGGCTCGGCACGGATCGTGACGGTGGCAACGAGCGTCTGCCCGGCCACCTGCCGATTCGATTGGCCGACGACCGTGCTTGCTCGCTCGAGGGTCTCCTTGTAGCTGACGCGAGGCTTGTGGACCCGGCACTTGAGGTTGAAATCACGCTCGAGGCGGTGGCGGATGACCTCGAGATGGAGCTCCCCCATCCCGGAGATCAGCGTCTGGCCCGTCTCCTCGCTCTCGCTCGCTCGGAACGTCGGGTCCTGCCGCTTCATCATCTCGAGAACGTCGCCGAGCTTCTTGCGCTCGAGGCTCGTCTCCGGCTCGATCGCCATCGAGATCACCGTCTCGGGGAACTCGATCGACTCGAGGATCACGGGCGCCTCGGCGTCGCACAACGTATCGCCGGTGATGCTGTTGCGGGGGCCGATGACCCCGATGATGTCACCCGCCTCGCACTTCTCGATCTGCTCGCGCCGATCGGCCTGTACACGCCACAACTGCGCGATGTTCTCCTTCTTCTGCCGGAGCGGATTCCACGCCCGGCTGCCCGCCTTGAGGGTGCCGGAATAGACGCGGACGAAGTACAGATCGCCGTGCTTCTCGGCGAGGATCTTGAAGACCAGGCCACAGAACGGCGCCTGAGGATCCGCCACACGCTTGACCGTGACGGGAGTCTTCTTCGACGGGTCGAGCCCTTCCACAGGAGGCACGTCGAGGGGGCTGGGGAGGTAAAAGGCGATCGAGTCGAGCACCGGCTGCACACCGATGCAGTCGAGCGCGGAGCCGCCGATCACCGGCACGACGCGGCGGGCAAGCGTCGCCTCGCGGATCGCCTTGCGGATCACCGCGACGGGAATCGGTGCCTCGGCCATCGCCAGTTCGGCCAGTTCATCCGAGAAATCGAAGAGCGTGGAGACGAGTTGCTCGCGCCACTCTGCGGCCAGATCGGCGATGTCCTCGGGGATCGGCCCCGCGGTGAAGGCCGCGGCCGGCGAGTCTCCTTCGAGGACCTCATCCCGTGGCGGATAGGTGAGGAGTTGCATCTCCACGAGATCGACGAGCCCGCGGAAGGGATCCTTGACGTGCGGCGGCCCCATCCCGAGCGGCACGTGGAGGACGAGCGGCTTCGCACCGAGACGCTTCTCGATCTGGTTGACGGTGCCGAAGAAGTCGGCACCCTCGCGGTCGAGCTTGTTGATCAGGGCGACGCGGGGGACATGGTATCTGTCGGCCTGTCGCCACACCGTCTCGCTCTGCGCTTCCACCCCTTCGCGGGCGGAGAAAACGACCACGGCGCCGTCGAGAACGCGCAAGGACCGTTCCACCTCGGCGGTGAAGTCGACGTGGCCGGGTGTGTCGATGAGATTCACCGTCACGTCGCGCCAGCGGAAACTCACCGCCGCGGAGTAGATGGTGATCCCGCGTTCCTGTTCCTCGGGATCGAAGTCGGTGACGGTCGTCCCCTTGTCGACATCGCCGAGGCGGTGGCTCGATTTGGTGTAGAAGAGCATCCGCTCGGTGAGCGTGGTCTTACCGGCGTCGATGTGGGCGACGATGCCGATGTTGCGGATGCTGGCCAGTTGCCGGCTCATGGGCTCACGATTCCTCGGTGACCGTCGTTCACATCTTGCGGACGGTGCCGATCCCGAGCAATTCGAGCCCCTTCCGCAGGACCCGTCCGGTGAGGTCGCACAGCGCCAGCCTGCTCGATCGCTCCGGCTCGGTGGCTTTGAGAATCGGCAGGCTGTCGTAGAAAGCCGAATAGCACCCGGCGACGTCGAACAGCCATGCGGTGAGGACGTTGGGCCGGTAATCGGACTCGACGTCCTCGAGAACCTCGCCGAACCGGGCCAATTCCAGGGCCAACGCCCGCTCCTTCGGATCGGCAAGCACGATCGACGGCACTGCATGCCGCAGCGCCTCGCGATCGATCCCCCCCTTCTCCAGAACCCCCTCGACCCGGGCCACCGCATACTGCATGTAGGCCGCGGTGTTGCCGGTGAGTTGCAGCATCTTGTCGTAGCTGAAAACGTAGTCGGTGGTCCGATTCTGGCAGAGGTCGGCGTATTTGATCGCCCCGATGCCGATCGTCTCGGCGACGTGGCGACGCTCGTCCGCAGAAAGCCCCTCATCGGTGGCAACGACCGCCGCGGCCCGCTCGACCCCCTCGTCGAGGAGCGACTCGAGACCGACGGTGTCACCGGCTCTCGTCTTGAACGGCTTGCCGTCGTCGCCGAGCACCGTACCGAAGGCCACGTGGACGAGTTCGATTCCCTCCACTCCCCACCGCTTCGCCGTCTCGAACAGCTGCTCGAAGTGCTGCCCCTGCCGATGGTCGACGACGTACAGGATCCGGTCTGGGTGCCAGTGATCGCGCCGCCAGCGGATCGTCGCCAGATCTGTGGTCGCGTAGAGGAACGCGCCATCCGCCTTGCGGACGAGGAAGGGCGGCTTGTCATCGCCATCGAGGAACACGCCGATCGCGCCACGGCTCTCTCGGGCCAGCCCCTGGTTCTCGAGATCTTCGACGACGCCGGCCAGGAGCGGCTGGAAGAAGCTCTCCCCGAGCGTGTGATCGAAGCGGACGTCGAGACGCCGGTAGAGCTTCTCGATGTCGGCCAGACAGGCCGGCATGAACCGCTCCCAGAGGGATCGGTTGTCGGCATCCCCCTCATGGAGCCGGGCCGTCTCGAGAAGGACCTCCCGACCGGCGTCGGGATGCGCGTGCGCGAGCGCGGCGATCGCCGGATCGGCGGCGATCTCCTCCGGCTTGCCATCGGCGAGTTTGCGGACGGTCCGGTAGATCCGCCCCAGCTCGCCGGTGGGGTCGGTCGCGAAGGCAGCCTCGTCGCCGAACCGCTTCCAGCCCCAGAGAATCATCCCGAACTGCGTCCCCCAGTCGCCGAGGTGGTTGTCGGTGATCGTGCGGTGGCCGCGGAAAGCGAGGATCCGCGCGAGCGAGTCGCCGATCACCGTCGACCGGATGTGGCCGACATGCATCGGCTTGGCGACGTTCGGAGAACTGAAGTCGATGACGATCGTGTCGGGATCGGCCACCGGCGTGACGCCGAGGCGGTCGTCGCGGCAGGCCGCCGAGACCGCTGCAGCCAGCGCCCCGTCGAGGATTCGGACATTGATGAATCCCGGGCCGACCGGATCGCCCGGTGGGGCGAACGCTTCCGAGTAGCCGGGGGCGTCGGCGAGGCGACGGGCGATCTCGACGGCGAGGTCACGCGGTTTCTTCCCCGCTTTTTTCGCCAGCCCCATCGCCATCGTGCCGGAATAGTCACCGAACTTCGCCTCGGCCGTCTCTCGCACCTGCTCGAGGAGCGCGGGGATCTCGGCGGCGGCGATCGCGGCCACGCCATCCGCGGCCAACCCCCGGAGGGCGACGGCAAAACAGCCCCGCAGTTTGTCCCGGAACGTCCCCGCGGAGGTGGCGGCACCCGCCCCATCGGCCTCGACCGGCATCACGTCGCGGCTCCCACCGACGGCAGCGGGACACGGCGGGCCTCACTCCAGAGGTGCTCGAGATCCCAGTAATCGCGGGCCTCGGCATCGAACAGCTGGACGACGACGTCACCGTAATCGAGGACGATCCATCGACCCTCCTCGTACCCTTCTCCGCCACGCTTGCGGTCATTCCACTCGCGCTTCATGACCTTCTCGATCTCGTCGGCCATCGAATGGATCTGCCGGCGACTGCTGCCGGTGGCGACGACGAAGTAGTCGAACACCGGCGTGACCTCCCGCAGATCGAGCACGCGGATGTCGGTGCCGCGGGTCTCCTCGGCAATCCGCGCGGCCGCCAACGCCCGCTCGAGCGCCGGTGCCAGCGGTGGGATTGCAGAGGAATCAGCGGATGGTGTCGCCATGGCGTGCCGAGGGGGTCGGGGCAACGGAGCGGGGAGGAGCGGAAGTCTACCCGCTTTTCCATCGGCATCCCACTGCCCCGATGGCGATTGGATGGGGATGTCAGCGGGCCAGGGCCCGATCCGCCGCCAGTGCGATCCCTGCCAACACGAGATCGGGGATCACGGTCGCCCCCGGAACGGCGGGTACCACAGTCTCACTCCATCCGCCGGTGACGATCACCGGCGTGTCGGGCCCGAGCGTCAACCGTGCCCTGGCCACGAGTTCGGCGATCGCCCCCCGCATCCCCCAGCCGACGCCGGCGGCGATCGCTTCGTGCGTGTTCCTTCCCGGCATGGCCGGGGGCTCCGACGTGCCGGAGGCCGCCAGTTCGGGGAGCTTGCTCGTTCCCGACGCCAACGCCCGCATCATCAGGTTCGGACCCGGCAGGATCGCCCCGCCGAGGAATCGGCCGTCGGAGGCGACGCAATCGACCGTCGCCGCAGTGCCGCAGTCGACGACGATCACCCCCTCGGCCGCCGGCTTGATCACTGCCGCAGCGGCAGCAGCGGCCAAGCGATCGATCCCCACCCGGTCAGGTTCGGCGAGGGCCGAACGGATGGGCAGATCGGCATGCCCGATCCGCCGCTGCCGCAGCCGCCGCCTCCCCGTGGCAGACTCCTCGGCCAGAGCCATCTCGAGAACGCCCGCCGCCGCATCGTGGACGCTGGCGATGAGCATGATCGCCGGCCCGGGTGCCACGACCGCGAGCCACTGCCGAAGGATGTCCTTCCGCAGGCCACGGATCTCGATCTCCTGACGTCTCCGGACCGTCGGCAGGCCGCCCCGGCCCCCGATCTCAGCGACCGCCGCAAGTTTGATCCGGCTGTTACCGACATCGGCAAGCAGGAGCGATTCGCCGCGCTCGACGGGATCCACGACCGTCTCGAAAAGGGTCATGCGGGACGGTCCTCGGGGAGGAACGGGCCTGTCGGCGACGGTCACCCGGCCGACACGATCACGACGGCGGCGCGGGATCGCTCACGGGGCGGTCCATCTCACGCACCACGGAGGCGAGCAGTCGATCGAGCCCCTCTCCGGTGACGGCACTGACGGCGATCACCGGTCGGCCGGTGGCCACGCGGAGGGCTTCGCAGGCTTCGGCTGCTGCGGGCAACTCGCACTTGCTCACGACGAGGATTTCGGGGCGATCACCGAGGCGTGGATCGTGGAGCACGAGCTCCTCGCGGATCGCACGGTAGTTCGTCAGGGGATCGCTGCCATCCATCGGTTGCGGTTCGACGACATGGACGATGATTCCTGCCCGCTCGACATGGCGGAGAAACTCGTGGCCCAGGCCGTGGCCGGCATGCGCCCCTTCGATCAGACCGGGAAGATCGGCGAGCACGAAACTCCGGTCGCGCGAGATCGACACCATCCCCAACATCGGCGTCTTCGTCGTGAAGGCGTAATCGGCGATCTCGGGGCGGGCCCTCGAGAGCCGCGACAGGAGCGTGCTCTTGCCGGCATTCGGCTTGCCGACGAGACCGACGTCGGCGATCACCTTGAGTTCGAGGAGGATCCGACGGACCTCTCCCTTCTCCCCGGGCGTCGTCTCCCGCGGGGCACGGTTGGTCGACGACTTGAAGTGGACATTCCCGAAACCGCCGGCTCCCCCCTTGGCGGCGATGAGTTCGTCACCGGGTGCGGCCAGATCGCGGAGCACCAAGCCGGAAGCCTCGTCGATGACGATCGTGCCCGGAGGCACCGGGAGAAGAAGATCGGATGCCGACCTCCCCTTGCAGTTCTGCGGCCCGCCCGACTGCCCCGACTCGGCCCGCCACTGCGTCCGGTGGGCAAGTGCCGCGAGCGAATCGACCCCCGGTTGGGCGCGGAGAATCACACTCCCGCCACTGCCGCCATCACCGCCGTCCGGTCCACCGCGGGGAATGTACTTTTCCCGACGGAAACTCGAACTCCCGCGACCACCGTCGCCGGCCGCTATCTCGAGATGGACGCGGTCGACGAACACGGTGTCGCCTGCCCCTCACGGGCTACGGGGAAGGAAAGGATCGATCAAGCCTGGACGTTGACCCGACGCCCCTCGCGGTCGAACGCGACGACGCCGTCGACGAGCGCGAAGAGCGTGTAATCGGTCCCCATGCCGACGTTCTTGCCGGGGTG
>Ga0078894_10005096_pt1 | contig 10104 bp, 8 predicted proteins | sample LauGreSu1BDMLBSD_2_FD_67506 | JGI IMG/M metagenome (GOLD analysis project Ga0078894, IMG submission 67506) | Freshwater lake microbial communities from Lake Michigan, USA - Su13.BD.MLB.SD (version 4) (version 4) | ecosystem: Environmental > Aquatic > Freshwater > Lake | place: Lake Michigan, USA...
AGTTCGATGAGTGCCGGTAGTGCTTTCTCTGTTCGTGCTCTCCAAACAATATCCGCATATCCTTTGGAATTCTCCGGTTTAAGCGCAGAATAGGCTGCAAAGCGTTCATCCCAATTTCCATCGGCTCCGATTCCTAACGCTTCCAGATACCACCGATCTGTACCATTGTGGCGCATGGCTAAGCTAGCCCAAAGTTTATTCACGTCCTCTCCTGCGAGATGGCGTAAGGCAATGGCTAATTCACGTCTAACCGAGGCATGTTGGTCTTTAACGGCTTTTGTCGCTAATTCAGACCATTCTGCGAATGGCTTTTGCTTCGCAGCCCGAATGGCCATCGCTTTTAAATTAGGATTAGCCTGATCGTAGGCTTTTTGAATAAATTCATTGGAACGAGGGCCTTTATTCAAAACCCAGAATGCGCGGGCTCTAAATCTTGGGTTCTCGTGCGTTGTAAATTCATTTTCCAATACCGCATCAGCCTTGGTTCCCATCTTTTGCAATGCTTGGAATGCAAGGAAACGTGTTTCTAAATTAGGGTTCTCGAGTGCTCTTAGAGCTGATTCGGGGGTGCTGAGATCAATAGGCGCTGTTTTGTAAACGTGTCCTTTGGGGGCGATTCGGTAGATTCGGCCTTTGGCCTGATCCCCTGCTTGATGCCCACCTACGCCTGGATCATACCAGTCTGCTACGAAAAGCGATCCATCGGGAGCTGCTGCCACATCAGCAGGTCTAAACCATTGATCCCGCGAGGTAATTAAATTGTTGATTCTAGCTTCATATCCTGCACCCCAGGGAGTAGTGGCATAAGAACGTACCACATTTGGTCCTGCATCGGTGTGGATCATTTGATTTTGGAAAATGGATGGCAATAGGTTTCCCTCATAAATAATCATTCCCGTAGGTGAACCTGCCCCTGTTTGTAATAAATTGGGTACTACGCCTGGATCATTCAAATGCCAGTGACGTAACGGAATTTCTTTTTCTATGTTTGTACGGTTCACAGACCAGCCCTCGCCAGTCATCTCATCCACATAACCATAGTTTCCATGTTCGAATACGGCATTAATTCGCACACCTTTATTTCCATCATCATCATTATCTGATTGCCAAAGTGCCCCATAGGAATCGACCGCCACTTCAAAATTATTTCTAAAATTATGTCCTAAAACCTCAACTTGGCTACCATCTAGATTGCAACGGAAAACCATACCTTGGCGGTATTTCTTAGGCCCAATGGGATCACCGTCTTGATCCAAAACAGGATTCCCTTTTCCATCTAAAAGCTGTTTACCTTCATTTCCGATATTAAAATACAGTTTTCCATCTGGACCAAAAGTAAAGGCATGCGCTCCATGATCATGTTGATCGCCACCAATTCCCGAAAACATCACCTCTTTTCGGTCTGCTTTTCCATCTCGGTTGTCATCGAACATTTTCCAGATGTAAGGACTTTGGGAGACTATAACCATCGAATCCAAGACAGCGATTCCTAAAGGAGCATTGAGTTCTGGTGATTGATAAAACACTTTCCGACTATCTGCCTGACCGTCTCCATTTGTGTCTTCTAAAATGAGGATGCGATCCCCTTGTGGATTTGTTGGGTTGCCATTGATTCCAGGTCGGTAATTATACGCTTCTAATACCCATAAACGACCTTTCGAATCTACATCGATATTCGTTGGATTAATGAGCATGGGCTCCACAGCGAAAGGTTTGAGTTCTAATCCCTCTGGTACCTGCAAAGTAGCAACCTTTACTTGAACGGAATCAATCACTAATTTCTTAGGCTGATTTACAGATGGGATGCCTAAGCTAACAAGGCTAATCATCCCACCTAGGAATAGGAGCGCTGCGTTTTTAGTCATTTTCATTTTTATTAACGAATAGTGGAGAACGAGGTAGGTTTCATGTACACTGACTCGATTTTCTCAATAATTTTTCCGTCTTTTTCTGAATCTGCAGCTACTTTTTTCCATTTAGGATCATTCACAAAACCTGACCAGTTAGACTTAGCGTCTTCTTCTGAGGAATGAGATATTAGGTAAACTAATTTGCTTTGAACCGCTGGATCCTTTTCGATAGTCGTAAAGTAAGCGATGTTTTTCATGCCATGTTGCTTAAAAAGTTTCATCGTATGATCCTTAAATCGAGCTAGTATGGCCGGATTTCTACCCGGTAATTGTGAATAGGTGCGTAATTCAAATACTTGATCCACAGCACCTCCTGAAGGCTTGATTTTAGGACTAAAATCCGTCGCATTCATAAACACACTTGTCACTTTGGCAACAATTTTTCCAGTTTCTTCTGATTTTTTTGAAACTATTTTCCATTCAGGATCGCTGCTGAAATGCTTCCAGGAGGAATCGCGATCCGCTTTAGATGGATAGGCTAAAATGTAATAAAGTGCATTTTCTGTATTATTAGTAGGAATCCAATAGCCCACATTTGTCATTCCGTGTTTTTCGAAAATCTTCGTGGTATGATTGGTGAATCGTTGAATCAAAGCGTCTAGTCTACCAGGGTGGCAATAATAGATGCGCATTTCGAAATAACGATTGTCAGTTTTTTTTGCATTTACAGCAAAGGAGAATAGACCTGCACACAGCAAGGTCAAAAGGAATAATTTTTTCATGTGTTTAAATAGGTTTGTACGAATTTACGGATTTAATCGTCTTTTCAGTAGTTTGTCGACCATAAAAAAAATCATCTCGGGTTTCAGCGTTCTCCAGTTCGGAATTTGTAGGTTTCCGCCAAAATTGAGGTAGTAATCAATCTTATATTTGGCCCATTCCTGCTCTACAAAAGGGGCAAAATGCATCGCCGCAATCCAGCCATCTTCCACATCTTCAAACCATTCTGCGTAATAATCATCCTCATAAGAGCCATGAAAATTCAACACATTTTCTCCCACTAAAATAAAGTGCTTTATCCCTGCATCGACAAAATGATCCACTACGGTTCTTTTCAAGTGCATGACATCATTATGTAGCGTATCATTCCATTCGCCGAATAATTCGATAATAGTATATTTCGCAGTGTAATCGGTGAATAGAATTTTGCAAAATAGGGTCTCAGAGCCTATATCATCCCATAAAGGGTGAATATAGTAGCCATAAATATCATTTTCATAGGTAGTTTGGGAATAATAGCGACCGAAAAAAGGCGATTTTTTATCCTTAGCCGCTACGTAAATAGATTCCCATTGGAAGGATGGTTCAATGTTTTGCATACCCTAATAACCTAAAAAAGGCTTGCAATCGCAAGCCTTTTTACTTTCCAGTAGAGATTAAATTTAAAGAGAAACGGCCTTCTTAAATGCGCCATTGCCATCGAATTCAATCATGTATTTTTTAGTGGCCACTTCGATAACCACGTGGTAAAACTTCACCACATTATCCACTGAACCACTTACGCCTTTAACAAATGCCCAACCTGCATACTTGCTGTCTAAGTAGGACTTAATTGTGGAAGGTAAGTCTGAAGCTTTCAATTCTTTAATGCCCAAATTAGGAGGATTATGACCCGATTTCCCCTGATGTTGAGTTAGAACCTGGAATTTAGCATCCAAATGAATATCTTTTTTAGTAGTGCCTACCGTAACACCTACATGGTATTCAAAAATCACAGAATCTTTTAAAATAGCCACAGCATAATCTAACTTATATCCCGGGACGTTCGCATTTAAATAGCTAATTAAACCATCTGGTAGTGTTTTTAATTCAATTTTGGTAAAATTGGGACCTTTTGTATTCACCTCTTTTGTTAGTAAAATCTTCCCTGTTCCATCAATCACTAAATCATAAGGAACGCCTAATTTCTCAATACGGATATGGTATACTTCCATGCCTTTAGGATCTTTCACTAAAATGGCTCTCTTAAATGTATACCCAGAAATCGTGGATTTTACTGCCGCAGGTAGATCAATTAAGGCGATTTCTGTAGCTGCTGGTGCTGGACCTTTCTTTCCAGTTTTTCCTTGTAAACCCGTTATTTGGTTTAAAAAAGCACCGGTTTGATCAAAGAATACAGAGTAGTTTTCTTTATTGAAATTTAATTCAACTCTGAAACCTAATTTTTCTCCTTTCGTCTTTTTAAATGCATGTTCAATAGTTGCTCCAGGAAAATTTGTATCTAGGTAGGTAAGTATTGCAGCCGGCAATGCTGATTTGGCAATTTTCACCGCCTCTTCCTTAATGACCCCCTTATTGGAGACAACTACTTGAGCCTCCGTTATGGGTGTAATAACATTAGCAACATAAAGTGAATTAGTTTGAAGAGTTGAAAAGTCAACAGAAGTCGCTTTCGGATACACCTTAGCAACTGCTTGAGTGACAAGAACAGGTACATCTTGAGGTGCAAGGATAGTAGCCACTTGAGGGTCTACATTTTGATCTTTAGTACACGCATTTAATGCGAGTAATGAAACAAACGCAATTAATGAAATTTTTGTTTTCATGATTTTAAAAGTTGACTTGGTTTATCAAACGGTAAATCTGATACAATTATATTGGTATTTTTTGAAAAAAAGAAAAAGTGGAGCAACCTATCGACGAAGAGGTGCATCTAGTATACTGAATTATCAGTTACTTGATAAATTATAGTACCTTGTATTGCAAAGTACCTTTTGTTTTATATCTTTGTCGAAGATTTATCAAACCACCATGAAAAAACGTCAGCTTCTTCTTTTATTACTCGTTTTTTGCAGTTTTGAAGCCATGTCCATAGGCTTCCCACATCGTCTTTATCCTGCGAAGTTTATTAAAAAGACTATCCAAGTTTTTGTTAAAAACTCAAAGAAATAATGTTTAATTTTGGTCGAAAGACTAAAATGCTATGAGCTTATTATTTATTGAGTGGAATGCTGATCCTACCATTATAACCTTATTGGGCTTCCCTATTCGCTGGTATGGCCTATGTTTTGCCTTCGCTTTTTTAGCGGGTTTTCAGGTTGTTAGTTACATGTTCAGAAAAGAGGGGAGACCGGTAGAGCAAGCGGATCAATTATTGATTTACACGATGGTGGGTACAGTAGTAGGAGCTCGAATGGGTCATTATTTCTTCTATGAATTTCCGCTACTACTGGTAGATCCCGTACGTTTTTTCATTCAAATGATTACTCCACCTTTCTCTGGTTTAGCTTCTCATGGTGCGGCTATAGGTCTTTTTACAGCCTTTTATTTATATACGAAAAAAAATAAAGGGCAATCTTATTTATACGTCACTGATCGAATTGTCATTGCCGCAGCCTTATCAGGTTTTTTTATTCGTTTTGGCAATTTGATGAACTCAGAGATTATTGGAAAGCCGACTGATATGCCTTGGGGATTCAAATTCATGCGGGATTATGAGTTCAATCCTAGTGGATTAGCGGCATTTGTCGTGCCTCGGCATCCGTCTCAATTGTATGAGGCATTGTCTTGTCTATTCTTGTTTTTTATTTTACTGTATTTATGGAAACTAAAAAAAGGAAACACACAAGAAGGCTTTTTGACTGGCATTTTTATGATTTTTGTATTTACTCTGCGCTTTTTCTACGAGTTTCTGAAAGAAAACCAGAGTTCATTTGAAAATGGTTTGACTCTAAATATGGGTCAAATTCTATCCATCCCAGCCGTCCTATTTGGAATTGGTGTTCTTTGGTTCGCGCGACGAAAAGCCTAATTCTTGTAGTTGAAACGAAGGTATTCTAAATTAGGTAGGTGTTTTTTTGGACGGTTCACCTCGTAATCGTAGATAACCTGACCAAGGTTTTTGTAGAATGGGAATCCGATGGTATCATAATCGTACTTCTCATCATTAAAGATTTCGTCTTCATTGCAAAGCAAAACCGCCGTCACGATGAACTCAATTTTCTTATCAAAATCCACCAAGTAGGCATTGTCTAACAAGAATCCATAAGCGTCCCCGACCTTATTGAAAATACGTATATTTGGATTTAAAGGGGCATTTTTCTCTGAACCATAATACAAAAATTTGCAGTAAGTGGGAAACTCATCTAGGTACACTGGATCTTTTGATTCTGTTGGATACATGGACATATAGCGGTACAAGAAGGCGTAATCCTCTTTGGATAACTGAAATCGATCTTTCGCCGGAAAGGCCTCTGGTAACATTAATCGTTTCAGAAATTCATGCTGAGCCTCCAAGGGATAGGCATTTTTTAGACTAAAGTCGAGGGGTTTGTCTTCCACTATACCTGCGTCATTCATGTTACCTTTTCCGATCAAGGTGGGAGTGGCAGCACTATAAGGTTTGTTATTAAAGGCCTCTGGTTGATCATATGCCACTTTTCCGGACGCGTCTACTACTTGTATAGGATTCGTGTATTGATTCTCAAGTCGAGGAAGGGGTGTTTGTAAACGGTGAGTAAGTCTTACTCCGTTGAATCCCTTAGATAGCATTGTTTCGTTGAAGGGTCTTTGGCCTAAAAATTCATATAGTCGATTGTAAGCTTCGTTATCAGAGACCAACAAAATCTTTTTGATATAGTGCTCCACGCTGGGTAAACCTGATTTAGCGGATAAATCGGTTTTTACCTCGAGCTGTGATGGGCGGTTTTTTAAGGTATGAAAAGTGGATGATTTATCTATTTTTAGGGAATTCAATTTCTCTAATGCCAATACACTGGCGGCTAATTTTACCGTACTCGCTGGATAAAAATATTCAGTTGAATCTGATCGATACGAATAAGTGGTCAGCGTAGGTTTGTTCTTTAGATCGCGATCAATTTGTGTATAAAGTATTTGAAGGCGGTATTTTTCAGGGTTATCGGTTAGTTTCTTGAACTTATCCGGTTGAGAAAGCAATAATTGCTCCAGGATATTTGAGGACTTTTGAGCGAATGCACTCATGCTGATAAAAAGAAAAAATAGAAATTTAGACATAGCTTTTAATGGCATCGGTGATGTTGTCAATATCTTCAAAAGACAGACAAGTAGGTAAAATTGCCCTGCAAATGGGTGGGGCACTGATGTCTGGATAGGCAAAATGATTCACTAATATCCCCGCTGCTTTCAGATATTCGAATAAGCCTGGGGCTTTGGAACAGAAAGCAGGATAACCCGCTTCAAAGGTCAAGGACTCTTCAAAACCCGCTAGGTTACCTGCGAAGCGATCTGCTAAGATTTTACTTTGATTTCTTTGCTCCGTGTAGACCTCCATCGATTGTAAACCTGCATGGCAAAAAGCAGGATTAGGTGGTGATGAACCTACCCAAAACGAATCTTTCTTAATTTCTTCGATCTCTTTTTCAGACCCTAAAATGACTCCAGCAGGCAATCCGAAAGCCTTGGATAGTGAAGCAGTTTGAAGTAAATGACCGGAACACGGTAGGTGAATTTCTTGAATTCCTACTCGGTGAGATTCATCAACAATTAGAAAATTAGCTGGATGCATCGAGGCCGCAAAAGAGAAATCAAAGCGATTAATCCAAGGGGAACCGATGCCATCAGAAGCCAGGATTTGATCTTTTTGATGGGAGGCTATCCAGTCGGAATAGCTTCCAGCAAACGGTTTATGTGGATGGCGCCACAAAGCCGGATGTGCTTGCGGAGCTAGGTTTAGGTTTAATCCTTTTTGCTGTGCGAATTGGATCGCTATTTGAGCGGCTGCTAGACCGGAGGAACACAGGGCAGCGGCTTCTACTTGAAAATAGGTTGCCAGTGCGCGTTCAAAATCATCCCAAATCGAGAATTGTAAATTGTTGCGACGGGAGCTGCCAAAGTTTTGGGAATATTGTTCAATTCCTTCCTTTAAAGCATTTTGAAAAGTAGGGTGCGTACCAATAGCTAAGTAATTCGTACCTCCCAACCAAAGGTACTCAGCTCCTTCAAAAGTGATTTTTCGTCCAGGAATGTGATTTTCTAGTAGCGAATAACTCATAGTAAAGTGGCGCCAGTTCCGGGTACATGGGAATATGAAACAACTCCAAAATCAATCGTGACTCCTTGAGAAATTTGATCATCTACTAAGAGGCAACCATCCATATCCACATAGTCAAGTAAGGGAAGAAGTTGGGCGATGGCGGAGCAACCGATGGTCGATTCCGTCATACAACCGACCATTACTTTCAAGCCAAGTGTTCTAGCTTTTTTGATCATGCGTAGGGCTGGAGTTAGACCGCCGCATTTCATCAATTTGATGTTGATACCATGGAAATATCCGGCGCATTTTTCTACGTCTGACTCCAGAATACAACTTTCATCCGCGATAATGGGTAAAGTAGATTCTTGGTACACCCGTTTCATGCCTTCCCAATTATCCGCTTTCAGAGGTTGTTCAATGAATTCTACGCCTAATTTTTGCAATTCAGGGGCGAAATAAATGGTTTGCTCGGGTGTCCAAGCCGTATTCGCGTCCACTCTGAAAATGGCGTCTGTTTCTTTGCGCAAGGCTTCTACGATTTCTAAATCGTCGTCTGTACCTAGTTTGATTTTATAAAGAGGGAAAGGGGTCTCTTTCATTTTGGCAATCATCTTTTCTACAGAATCAATACCAATGGTGTAATCCGTGATAGGATTATTAGAGATGTCTAAATTCCAAATCTCATGTAGCGGTTTGTTATGCGTTTTCCCCCAAAGGTCCCAATAAGCCACATCTAAGGCACAAAGGGCAAAGGGATGTTCGTCTAAGAGGGTTTTAGATAGCATCGCCCAAAAATCACTCGGGTGAGGTAATATATCGTGTGGCAACAAGTCAATAATGGACTCAACCTGTGCCTTCATTTTCGCCATGGTTACCCCATAATAGGGCGTCTCTGTCGCTTCCCCAAAACCACTCTTTCCATGCCAACTCAATTCTACAATTAAGGTAGGTTGTACGTCACGCGATTCATGTGTAATCGTGAACGTGTGCTTCAACGGCAGATCGAAAGTATGTAGTTTCAGTTCCATACAGGCTTATTTGAGTGGAATATAGGGCAATTTTTTTGATTTATCACCCGCTTTTTGCCAAACTAATCCATCCGCACGAGACCAGCTAATCAAGTCCCCAGATCCATTATGAGCTAAAACTTCTCCATTCTCCACCGGGATCCATTGATCTAATTCAGCGGATGGTTTAGGTAGGAATTTGATTTCTTTTAGGTTGTATTCAGCCCATTCGCCAGATACCCAAGGAAGGAAATATACCCAGAAACAAGTTAACGTCGAAATGGGGTTTCCTGGGAAAGCAAATACGACTTTTCCGTCAGGGCGAGTAGCCACGAGCATCGGCTTGCCCGGTTTTTGGGAAATTTTATGGAATACCGTTTCGAATCCAGCTTCCGCTAAAACACCTGGTATTAAATCCTTCTTGCCCGCTGAAACACCACCAGACAATAAAATGATATCATTTGATTCTAACGCCTTTTCGATGCTTGCTTTGATTTTTTCTGCTGAATCAGGCAAATGACTTGAGTTTGCTTTGAAACCCTTAGATAATAAAACCGACTTCAGCATCATCACATTCGAACTCCGAATCTGGTGGTCTTTTGGTGTCTCGTGAAGGCCTACAATCTCATCTCCTGTGGAGAAAATATGCACATGAGGCTTCGATTCCACCTCGATATGGGCTTTACCCACGGTCGCTGCTATCGCAATTTCGACCGGGCCAATCTTCGTTCTTTTCTTCACTAAAATAGAACCTGCTGGTGCATCAGCTCCTTGTAAATGAATAAATTGGCCTTTTTCTAAGGGTGTTTTACCGATATACGAAGCTATCTTCTTCTCGATACTCAAGTCTTCGATTTTGATAATTGCCTCCGTACCTCGTGGGGCGGTGGCACCTGTCATAATTTCTAAAGCTCCATCAATTTTTTTGATGGCTTTCACAGGTTCACCTGCAAATAATATGCCCTCAATCTTCCACGTAGGAGCCGTAATGTCTTTTACGGCAATTCCATCCATCATCACGCGGTCAAAAGGAGGGAAGTCACGATCCGCCACAATTTTTTCGGCAATATTCATCCCTAAGGTCTTCGCTAAAGGTAATTTCTCGGTACGAAAAGGGATGGTAATGTTTTTAAGGAGTTCAATTGCTTCTAAAGGGCTGATCATGTTTGTTGTTTTACGTAATTGTTAAATTTCGCTATTTTTTGCTAATTCTCCCGTATTTTTGTGTTCTAAA
>Ga0078894_10005097_pt1 | contig 10103 bp, 10 predicted proteins | sample LauGreSu1BDMLBSD_2_FD_67506 | JGI IMG/M metagenome (GOLD analysis project Ga0078894, IMG submission 67506) | Freshwater lake microbial communities from Lake Michigan, USA - Su13.BD.MLB.SD (version 4) (version 4) | ecosystem: Environmental > Aquatic > Freshwater > Lake | place: Lake Michigan...
CCCATTTTACTATTTTAATTTATATATTATAATGATAATTAGTGTCTAATATTGTTCTCTATATATTATTTGTTACACTGTATAAATCTTACATAGTATAAAATACTTATGTATAAGACCTTTAGGTAGAAACTGGTATTATTTTATATATGTCATAAATATATATTAAAATGAGCGATAAACCAGGTGATAAAACAAAACACAAACTAACAAAAACAAATTCTGATATTGCTGTTCTTATAGAGCGCAAAATTACTTTTTTTCAGGATACCATTCAGCGCACCATTTTACATGTCCAGAATAACAAAATGCTTAATATAATTAACGTTAGCGAGATGAATAATTGTATAAATATTTTATTCGACCTTAGCAAAATACTCAATGAAATTATTGTTGAAGAGCAACATATACTAAAAAATACGGATGACATAATAAATAAATTACAGAATATCAATAATGAATTGTCGACACTGTTTAAAATGGTTGGCACAGAGTTATTTGAGGACTTTCTATGGATTTGTTTTGGAAATAATTCAGTGAATACTTATGCTATTTCAGACATGGATAGGAATAAATTTGAACTGTTGAGAAAGTATTTTCATCCAACGAGCTACCGACTAATTGTGCCTGGAAAAAAGACGGAGACGAATAAGCAAAATAGTTCAGATGATAATTTGCTGACAGAGGCGTCCAAGAATCTGGATAGTGTAGATATTAGTATTAAGAACAAATCATTTCATTTAAAGGTCTATGGTATACAAGTAGTCGTCCATAATCCACAACATAAGAAAAGCCTTGTTATTTCGGGGGTTGTAGATGATGTAATTATAGATATTTTGAATAATAAATTTGTGAATCTGAAAATGAGAGCAGTCAGGGAAAATGTCCCAAATACACAAGAATTTAAAGGTGAGACATTTAACCGTTATATAAGTGCGCTTAGTCTTAAAGATTTCCTTATTTATGAACCACATGAAGTTTACTCAAAGTATGCCGGACATCTAAGTAATTTAAATAGTATAAAACAGAAGCCAATTGGTCAAATAGTGAAGGAGTTTGTAACTAGTGATTTGTTTATGAAGCGTCTAACAATCATACAATTGTTAGTTAGGTCGGATAAATATGATAACCAGTATTTGGCATATTTGTTATATGACTTGTTGTCTAATGACGCAAATGGTAGTGTTGATACACATGAGCAAATAACATTGTTTGACAGTTTGCCGTGGTCTATTAAACAGTGCTTCAAAAATGCGATGAAAAACACAGTCCAATATACGAATGAGTTGGCAAATTTTGATATTCAGAAAATACCATTGGAGCAACAAATTTGTTTATTAAAAGCGCCTGATTCAGTGAAGGAGAAAGCAATGCAAAAGCTCAAAGAAGTGAAGGCGAAGTCGGAGGATTCGGGGTCCAAAGCGCGCCAATTTTTAGATGGACTCTTGAAAATACCGTTCAGTATTTATAGAAAGGAGCCAATATTGAATACGATGGAGACTATTCGTGCGCAATTTATGGAACTGATTCATAGCCCTGAATTAAATACAAATACAAATACAAATAATAGTAATAATCTAGAATTAATAAAAAAAGATTCATATACTAGTTTGGAAATTTTAAAACACCTGAATAAGCTTAAAACTGGAAACATAAGTTCAAGTCCAAAGTCTAATTCTAGTAAAAATTCAAATACTAACACTGTAAAACAAATTATAGACAATTGTGATAAAAATGGACTAATCACATATATTTTGAAAATCAATGAAACTATTGTAAAGAATAAAATTAACATTCCAAGTTTGAAACATTCTAACAAAAAGAAGAGTGAAATGATTAGTCAAATAAATGAATTTGTAGACTTGTGTTTACAATCAAATGCTAATACAAATGCTAATACAAATGCTTATACAAATGCTAATACAAATGCTTATACAAATGCTAATAGCAAGATTGTTCAAGAGGTTTTTAACATTAATACAAATAATTCTACTGATATTTCTCATTCTATTTCTTATTCCATTTCACAAATAGCCAAAATTGAGGATAAATACAATGAAATTAATACATATATGTCAAGTATAAAATCAACATTGGATAATGCGGTTCATGGACATGACAACGCAAAGAAACAAATTGAGCGTATTATAGGACAATGGATTAATGGCCAACAAGATGGTTACTGTTTTGGATTTGAAGGAGCACCCGGTATAGGCAAAACGAGTTTGGCCAAAAAGGGTCTATCTGATTGCTTAAAGGATGAGCACGGTGTTCCAAGACCGTTTGCTATGATACAGATGGGTGGCGATTCTAATGGTTCAAGTATACACGGACACAACTACACATATGTAGGTTCAACTTGGGGCTCTATTGTTCAAATATTGATGGACAAGAAGTGTATGAATCCTATTATATTCATTGATGAAATTGATAAAATATCCAAGACTGAGCATGGTAAGGAAATCGTAGGTATTTTGACGCATTTGTTAGACCCGGCGCAAAATGATTGCTTCCAGGATAAATATTTTTCCGGAATAGATTTGGACCTATCAAAGGCGTTATTTATTTTGTCATATAATGATGTAGATGCGATTGACCGAATTTTATTGGACAGGGTTCATCGTATTAAATTCAACAATTTATCAACAGATGATAAACTAACAATATGTAATAAACATATATTGCCAGAAGTTTATAAAAAAATGGGTTTAGATGGAATGATACATATGAGCAATGAAACACTTAAATATGTTATAGAGAACTACACAGCGGAGTCGGGTGTTAGAAAGTTGAAGGAGATTCTATTTGAGATTGTAGGCGAAATAAATCTAGATATATTGAAGAACTTTGACACCAAATATGAAATACCAATTAATATAACAATTGACAGTATTAAGACCAAGTATTTTAAGGATAAACACGAGCTTAAGATACAGAAGATACATAATGAAAGCAAAGTTGGTGTTATAAATGGTCTTTGGGCAAATGCGTTGGGTATGGGTGGTATAATACCGATACAGGCAAAATGGCGCCCTAGTGACAAATCATTATCATTACATTTGACAGGAACACAAGGTGATGTAATGAAGGAGTCTATGAATGTTGCGCTAACATTGGCCTATAATTTGACACCAAAAGAGATTCAACAAACTATCCAAAATGGTCTACATATTCATTGTCCGGATGGTAGCACACCAAAAGATGGTCCAAGTGCCGGAGCAGCAATAACTACAACTATTTTTAGTTTGTTCAACAACCGGAAAATAAAACGCGACATAGCAATTACTGGTGAAATCACATTGACAGGTAATATAACGGCTATTGGTGGTCTAGACCTTAAAATAATTGGTGGTATTAAAGCAGGAGTAAAGACCTTTTTGTTTCCAAAAGAAAACGAAAAAGATTTTAATAAATTTATGGAGAAGTATAAAGATGATGAACTAACAAAAGATATTGTGTTTAATAGCGTTGAAGATATTCATGATGTCCTAAATATGGTTTTTGAATAATATATATTGTGTAAAAACTACTTAAAGACAAAATTCAATAACTATTTGGAGGCAACTTGTCCGAGTGGTTAAGGAGACAGACTTGAAATCTGTTGTGAAATTCGCGCGTAGGTTCAAATCCTGCAGTTGTCGACAATAATATTATTTTATTTACTAAGTAAAATAATATAAAATACAATAATTTATAAAATAAAAACGCATTTACATACTAGCAAAAGACATAAGTATATTATGGGACATAGTCCAAACTGCTGCAAAGACAATTGCGTGTGTTATGGCAACTACTGTTCGACTGCCACCAGGGGGTAAAGACAGAAGAATACCAGGCGTTAACAAGAAAAATAAGAGAGCTGAAAAAATAAACATAATTATATTCATTCTTCTAAATTATATAATAGTAAAATAAATAAAATTTATAAATAAAAAACACAATTAAATTAATTAATGAAAATTATACAAAATATACAAAATATACAAATATACTCAATTATCTAATAAACACATTTCTTCTAGCATCATATTTACAACAGCATATATCTCGGCAGAGTTCAACGTGCCAATATGATATTTTACAATATCCAGTGCCCATATACTAGCATCAACTAGAGACCATTTATAAAATATATGCTCAAAATCTTCAAGCGATTTAATGTAGCTGTAGGCTTGGACGCATACATAATCTCTATCATTGGCAATCGCATCAAACGCAGCCAATGTCTCACCCTCTTCAAATATATATTTTCCTTCCAAAAACTTGCGCAATTTGTCAATATCACTAGACATATGTATTGACTTTAATTCAGACACACTTAGTTCCACCTTATCACTTGGCTGGTAAACATCTCCATAAGTATCATCAGACCCAAAATCCGATTCAGATTCCAATTCAGATTCCAATTCCATATTCATATAATCAGCAGCAACAGGTCTAATAAGGACTCCATTTTCAAAACAACTAAACAAATTCATTTTTATTAATAAACAAATAGATTTTAAAATTTAACTTTAGACTTAGACAACAAACAATTAATAAAATATTTTGATATACAAAAAATAATTTCAATTTTTTTATGTATTATATCAAAAATGAAAATAATGAATACAGAGTGATTTTATTTTATCAATGTAATATAATAATATAGCAATGTCAATGACAACTTCAACAACCAACAATAACAGTAATAACAGTAATAACAACAGTTCAGGATCAAGTTTTATTACTGGAGGTAACCCTATATCGACAGTATTCCCAATATTTTTATCAAAATCAGGTCAAGATTCGGCATTTAGTTCAATCAGTATTATTTTGTCATTCTATGCTCCAATTATAGTTATTTTTGGTGTATTTATATTATCTGTATTCTCAGCAACAGTATCAAAAGCTTTTATTTTTATATTTTGGCTATTTGTTGCGACAGGTCTAAGACAAATGATTGGAAAAATAACTGGTAGCGCAGATGCTAAAATATCTGGTGATAATATCTGTAATACAGCGGCATTTGGTTCTCTTATGCCAAATACTAATCTAACTTACACTACATATATCTTAACATTTACATTGTTTTATTTTATATTCCCTATGATATTAGTTAATAATGACAATAATTCAGATATGTTTAATTACAGAATACTCTTATTTTTCCTAGCTTACATAATAGCTGATTTACTCATTAAAAAATCTAAGGGTTGTTTAGGCATTATTTCTGGTGTAAGTATATTAAGTGATTTTGTTGGCGGTAGTGCTGTTGGTATCATGATAGCAAGTCTAATGTACTATATTGGTCGCGAATATTTGTTTATTAATGAAACAGCATCTAATGCGACAGTATGTTCAATGCCATCTAAGCAACAATTTAAATGTTCTGTTTATAAAAACGGAGAACTAATTAGTAGTTCAGTTAATTAAGTAAAATAATAAAACAAATAATAAATAGTAAAATAAAAATAATATAGAACTAACAAGATAATTATATATTATTTACAAATGAACCGCGTTGAACAAATGACAAAAATCCAATCAGATGCTTTGGAGTTATTTATAAAGAAAAATACAGATTATGGTGACGCATTTGCGAAATTTGGAGTTATTGGTGTTCTCATGCGCATAGAAGATAAAATCCAAAGGTCTTTATCTATAACCAAAAATGGTGTTAATTTAGTAAATGATGAAGGAATAAGAGACACATTGTTGGATTTACATAATTACGCAGCTATGGCTCTCATGCTATTAGATGAAAAATAAGCCGTCTACAAATGAAAACTAGGTAAATTGCTCATAAGCCACCCTCTTAGTGATTGTAATAATCGACTTCTATGAAATGATTCTGTTAGTAGCTTCATATTTCCATTTGTATTGAAATTTCTGGCAAAATCATTAAATGTATCAATAAGTTTCAATGTGTTATAATATTGTAAATCCACATATCTAAATGGTTTCACGCTACGGCGCTTATTTACCGCATTGTGAAACACGAATAACAGGTTAATCAGGTCTTGTTTATTATTAATATTTTTAGTAACGACATTTGACCAAAATTGTTTGGCGTGAACAGAACATTCCGGACAAGGTAAAAATAAACATATTTGGATAATGTTTGCGATGACTTGCTGACCAATAACAGGAAATTGTTCGTCTTTTATTTTAGCAACTAAGGTATGTAAAAATATCCATGTGGGTGGACCCCATTGACTTGGCGACATATTTATACTAAATAAAATAAATTTAAAGATTAAATGTAAAATATTAAGTATAACTAACAAATGTCAAAATATATAATTGAAGGAGGGATTAATTTTTATGAAGAACTTTATAAGTCTCTTGATAATAATGATACTAATAAGGAAGAAGATAAACTATGTCAAATAACTGGTCTACCATTAGTAGATAACTTTGTTACATTGGAGTGCTCACATAAGTTCAATTATGATTCATTGTATAAGGAAATATGTAAGCAAAAATACGTTTTTAGGACTTACACTGCCGAAACGCTGACAAATAGTGAATATCAGAAATTCAAGGAGTCTGAAAAGGACTATTTTATTAAGTGTCCGTATTGTAGATGTATTCAGTTTACATTGTTACCACATTACCCAGATAGTCCTTATGAGGCAAAATATGGAATAAATTCTTTAGAAAAGACCCAAAATGACATGATTTTTTTGATAAAACCAAATACAACACATAATCATGATTTTACTGCTTATGGATATACTTTTCAACAAGGAGGTTGTTGTCAGACTGTTATTGGGATGAAGGATGGAAAACCAGTATTTTGTCAATCAAAATATACATCTTATATTTTAGAAATTAATAAATCATTTTGTGTTTCTCATATTAGAACACAAGTGAAACAATATAAAATGGAGAAGAAGGCGCTTGAGAAAAAGCAATTAAAAGAAGAAAAATTGGCTGAAAAACAGAAGCAAATTGAGGAAAAACAAAAGAAAAAAGAGCAGAAACAAATAGAAAAGGATATAGCAAATGAGAAAAAACAATTAGAAAAACAAGAAAAACAAAAGAAAGCACCTATTAAAAACACAGTAATAAGTCAAAGTATTCAAATTGGTGAATTTAATGAAACGCCTGTAGTCACAATAGTTCAAGATAAATGCTCTATAATACTGAAGTCTGGAATCAAAAAAGGACAACAATGTGGTTCTAATATAAAACAAAATGGATTATGTGCGAGACACTTTTCTTTATTACAAAAGCAAGAGCAACCACAAGATAATAAAGAGTAAAATATAATATATTATAAATAAACTATTTTAAAATAACATTAATAATAAACTAATAATGAGCGAACAAAATGCAGTAAAAAAGGAGGAGCCAAAGAAAACTACAAAAGAAGAATTAATAAATAATATACGTGAATGGATAAAAATAGACACAGATATTGCTACTCTTAAAAATGATATTAAAAATAAACAAAGTCAAAAGAAACTTCTTACGGAGAATTTGGTAAAGGTAATGAAGACTAACTCAATTGATTGTTTTGATATTAATGGTGGCGCATTAGTTTACAATAAAAGAAAAACTAAGAAACCAATATCAGGTAAATTTTTGCTACAACAATTAGAAAAGTATTATCAGGATCAACCCGATGTAGCAAAGGAAGTTACTGAGCATATTATGAGTAATCGTGAAGAGATGATTAAGGAAGATATTCGGCGAAAAATTAAGAAGTAAAGTAAACATAATAAATGAAAAAAAGATTTAAACAAAGATGAGTATAAGATTATATAATACAAATATGGAAAATGACACTGATACAAATACAGTAAATATTACACAACCAAACTATGAATATTTGATAAAAAATAAAGCAAATCGTGATATTTTGGTTAGTGAAATAAAAAGTCCAATTATACAAATTCTTTGTTATCATGTAACTAGCAAGTCGGCTAAGTATCCATTTATTCAAATAATGCTTGAAAAACAGATATTTTTACAAGGAGTTACTAGAGAGCAATTTAGTTTGCCAACAATACATATGGCTAATATTGACACAAATTTGTCTTTGTATGTTTTAAATAAAATTAAACGCAATTTACAAGAATTAGGATGCGACCCAAGTGTGCTAAGTGACGAAGCATTTCTTGGTGTATTTTATGAATATAACTGTAGTATGTTTTTAGTAGATATTAGTGCTGTAGATATATTTCGCATAAGCAATACAAAACTGAATAATACATGGTTTGCTTTACCGACTGAAATAATGAACACGCAATCTATTTGTAATATACCAATCGATAGCAACCTTAACCGAATGTTTTTGTCAAGACCAGAATTAGGAATTTTACATAAAATAGATACTGATAGTAATTTTTTATTTCAAGATGTATATATTTTGCCAGATGCTGTATACTCTGGGTCACATTTTAAACAGGTTGAATTTAATTCAGTATTTGGCGTCCCTAGGAAACAGGTATATTCCAGCTGTGGAGAATATTTCTATTTTTATAGAATTTTTGAAGATGCTGTAAGAGAAGGTGGATGGGATATAAATATAAGTGAAACAAATGAACCCAATAGTTTAACTGATAATGAATATGGTAGATATATTAGGGGAGGTATTAATCGGTATGCTTTATTTGCGGAAAATTACGCAACCCATATTGAAAAAACAAATAGATTTTCGTTAACTGATGATATTATAAATGGATTTTTGGGGGCAAAAAATACAATTGTAATACAATATGAGAATGAAGAGTTGGATACAATATTGCCAGATTTGTTGGTGAAGGAATATGAGAGTTTTTTGCCCATTTCGTATCATATGTTGAATAAGAGTATATTAGGAGATAAATATGAAATTGACAATCAGGATAAGTATAGTGTGCTATAATCTATAGTAAAAATATAATTATTTATTTCTTAAATAATTATATATGTCTGCCGTAACTGGAATAGGAATAGCTTTAATATTATTAATAACTGTGCCAAAAATATTGAGTTTTTATAATGTATCATTAAGCGCATATGGTCCGTATTTAACCTTTGTAGTATTTATTATAATACTTTCATTTATATTACCACATGATTTTTTAGTAACTGTTACTAAACCCACTATTGTATTTTCTGGCACTACACAAAATAGTTTGGTAATGACTAGTAACAGCTTAGATACTAGTAGTAGCAGTAGTAGTAGTAGTAGCAGTAGTAATATTAATAGAATAGGTTCTGGTCAAATGTATTCTGTTTAAACTGGCAAATCTACATTTGACATACTAATTCTGGCAGCTTCTTTATATAGTTCATCTAGAATAGTGTTTAATGTCTTGACATCTATTTTATCTTTCAGATTATCAATAATTTCACTTTGAACAGGGTCTCTCCCTTGTATTTTATTAAAATCTGTTTTAAATGTAACAACCGCCTGTTTTATTCTGGCATCTTTTTGTGATTTCAAATTCTTCTTTTTAATCAAGTTATCCTGACTAGCCCATTGGTTTCTAAATGATTCCGTAGAAATGAGTTTATCACATATTTCAGGTTTAATAATATCTTCGTATTCAAGGCTATCCTTAAACTTATTTTTAAACTCAGCAATTATTTCATCAGGAATATTTGGACTAGTTTCCATAAGTCGATCAAATTCCTCCTTACACATTTTAAGCATTTGATTTACATGTATTCTTTCGTCTGGATGTCTAGCTAACTCAATCTTAATATTTCTGTAAAACTTATCCCATGCTATGCCGGATACACGATGGGCTTCATTTAACTGCGTAATCTTCAAGAACTGTTGAATAGTTGTAATAATACCAGCAAGAATATTGAAACCACCTACAATCATGACGAAGTATCCTTGATACGCCACAGGTACACGGTCTTGAGCAAAGTTAGCTGTTCCAGTTAAAGTAGATATAACAATCACAGGAATAGTATAGTTATAATTTAGTTTGCTGTATAACGCATGGGCCCTAGAGTGTAACCAACGGAAACACATAGCTTTGTCAGCCCATTCAATAAGAATGTCTTCATGGTCAATCGTCCATTCAATCTCGGGTAAAACCTCGACAGCACCCTCTTCGTTATTTTTATTACCATTTTCATTAGTTGAATTAGTATTTACACTGTTAGTACTCATT
>Ga0078894_10005099_pt1 | contig 10101 bp, 7 predicted proteins | sample LauGreSu1BDMLBSD_2_FD_67506 | JGI IMG/M metagenome (GOLD analysis project Ga0078894, IMG submission 67506) | Freshwater lake microbial communities from Lake Michigan, USA - Su13.BD.MLB.SD (version 4) (version 4) | ecosystem: Environmental > Aquatic > Freshwater > Lake | place: Lake Michigan, USA...
TCAAGCGATTCCGAATGTCTTGCCTTCTCTAATTGCGTAAAGAAGCATGCGCTTTGTCGTCTCTTTGTCTTTGTACTCGGGTAGGTCCAGCTAGTTGTGACAGGTGTGGCTTTGAGGCAGCCGTGTCTGCAGAGTGCCAGGGATGCGCACCACTGTGAACTTCTGGATTCCATTTTGGCCTCTCAGGCCTTTGAAGCCCTCGATCGGCACTTTGCTTGACCCAGTTACGAACCGAATGAACTCTGCGCGCTCCGAATTGTCGAACTCTTGCAGTGCCTCGAAAAGGTATTGGATTGGTTTGCTGGTCGCTGTGTAATTGTCGTAAACAGTGTTCTCCCTCAAATCGTCAATGTCAATATTTTGCAGGCCTGAGATGAGCAACTCGAGCTCCATGCTGTCGAAAAGTTTTAGCAAATCTTTGGGAAGAACAAAGTACAAACCTTTTAGGAACGCTTCTATCTGAGGTGCGATCGCCTTGTAAAGTCGATAGTTCGTGACAAGTTGCACGTACTCCCATTTGTTCTCATCGGTAACTAATTAGTCCTTTCCACCTTCGCAAAGCTCGATTTCCTTTTATTCCCCGAAATACTCAACTGTCTCAACGAAGTAGCTGCTCAACATTTCAACGCCCTGATTGTTGAGTATCCAAGATAGAGACTTGTAAAGCGCGGGATCGTAGTCTTCAAGGTCGTGGTAGGACAGCGGGATTCCCAGCATAATCTTGTAGAATGCCTTCACAAAGTAGCAGTCTAAGAGTTGAAGGTCCCAAAGTGCCTTGCCGAATATTTTGCCAACAAATGTGAACATGTCAAGATGATTTGAATTAACTGTTGACTTTTGATTTGGGTAGTAAGTAGCACCCTAGGCGGACTTGATGAATAGAGCTCTGTCCTCGTTGAAGAAATCTTTGCTCAGGTTACTTAACCACTCCTTAAACAATCCACCTCCGTCAATACCATCCTCACCCTAGAATGTTACGACCATCTTACCTCTCCACTATTTAGCTTAGAGTGCAAACATGCTCGCATAACTGTCTTAGAATGTATGTTCTCGCTTGATCTACAATGAGAAGTTTTCATTTTTGTACTTTTACTGCAGACGCTTCAGCTCAGCTTTCCAAACAATACGCTTCGTGTCGAAGTCTAGAATCTGGGGTATCATCAGTGCAAGTCTGAGCAACTCTTTGTTGATGACGTTGGAGTTAATCTAAATGAAGGTATTGATAAGCTTTCGGTTCTCGATAAAGAAAGAAATTATTGTTTTGAACCGAATGAAGTCTGGTGAGGACGGGGAAAGATGGCTCTCCAAAAGATCCTCAATCGACTAAGGATTATTTAGTGACTTGTTGACCAATGTCTCATTTGTGAGAGTCTAAATCTGGACTTCGGATCCTGAAGCCTGTACACTAATATTAGGCTAAGGATTTTATGTCGTCTCTTTGGGTTTGTTTGCAAAAATGATTCGCAAATTGAACTCGCACAACGAAAATATGAGCATCATAAGTTCCTTAATCTCATCTTTAAAAATGTAAACTGCCCTCTTAGCGCTCTTTTGGTGAGTCTTGTTTGCCTTTTCATCTTCTGATTTTATGATTGTGCTTGTAGATTCGAAAACATCCAATAATAACAGTTCGTCACAGATGTTTTTGTCTTTTAGCTTTTGAATACCACTCGCCACAGTAAAGAGCTCTACTATTCTGTCAATTTGGGACTGAATTGTGTTTTCACTCTAAACTCTTTCGTTCTTGCTAGTTATGAGAGTCATTGCTCGGTTTATCTTCGCTGAAAGCCTGTGTTGGAGATAGTTTTAAATATCATCGACGCTCTGAATATTTGCCAGCTCATTTAAGGTTTCGCACACCTAGTCCAAACTTCTTTTTTATAATCGCAGATCTCGATTGAGAACTAACTCGCATATCTTTGTCAGAGGAAGGGAGAACTGAGGAGCTTACTTTTGTTTCAAAATCTTTATCACTGGCTTAAGCATTTGGCTAAACTAATTCACTACGTGAATCTAAAACTCTGTTTGGACACTTTCTTTTAAGTCACGCTCTGGTATAATCCACGGCTCATCGTGTAAAATCTAGAAATGATCCAAAAGTATCTCAATCAGGATTTCCAGAACTGATTTCTGCAAATCAAAAGTACCAACGTAGCCTGCAAACTTGGCAATAAGCGGATCTTTTCCTAGCTCTTAAATAATTTCAAGAGACTCTTCCGACGCTGCCCCGTACTGATTTTCAATCGTTGTCTGAAGCTACGACACCGTAACAAGTGCTCCTAGTACAACATCAGAAAGTGTAAGTGCTCGGCTTTTGCCATTGCTCTCCTAAAAGTAGAGACTACACACGTAAGGCGCGCACTCGAAGCTAGCTTTTTGCTTCATAACATATTCTCGGGCTGAATCAATCTCATCTCTCGCTTATTTGAGTACGCTGAGCACGAGACATGTTCGCAAATTGGGAATCCTGTGAAGAATCTTGATAGAGTGAGTCAATTGCGTGTCGATGTCAAGATTGAGGTTGATAAACGCAGTCAGCGCTGTTTGAACAGTGCCCTTAATCTTTAAGAATTGCGACTGAGGTGATTCTGTTGGTTAGGGGAGTAATGCTTGTTGAAGAATTAGTTCACTTTATTTGTCTACTTGAGCCACAGCAGGATCCTTTTCGTATCTAGCGTTTAAATCCTGTAAAATTATGAAAAAGTTTTAGATGTACTAAGTTCCTTTGATAGTTACCTCTCCTTTAGCATTTTGAATATTTTATACATTCAAGGCCGATTGAGACTGGTCTGCTGGCCCAAGCATATCAATTGACAGCGAAATCGAGTCTTAAGAAACTAGCCTGTTGCGATTGAAAATATCGGGAAATAGAATTGAAGACGCCACTTCAACTCTAGCTCTTGTCGTTGGGGATTAGTTTTCGCCGGTATTACGCAATTCTGCCTGCGAAGTACTTGCTCCCTAGATCTAGCCAAAAAGTCTCATCAACTCGTCCCGATTTTGTCTGTATAGTTGCCTTGCTTCAGCAAAGATTTCAACTGGAAGATCGCGAGCTATATCGTTTTGGATTTACCTCAAGATGTCCGCCCGTCGTTGTGGCGTGCAACGGCTTAGGTATGTAGATAAGTCCCTGATCATTTCTATCTATGTTGCGTTTTGCGGCAAAATATAGTTCGATTGGTTTGAAATCTATGCGTGGATCTAGTGAGAGTCTGCGATGTTTTGGAGTCCAACAGCCGAAAGTGACTCCATAAACAAAGGGTCCATGCCCTCAATGATTAAAGGATTGGTCTATACAGAGGCTCCGATTCGGGAATTTTACGGCCGCTGACTTGCCTGTACAGGTAGCTAAAGCCTCGTGGCTGGATACATGTGGTCTTTGAAATCGTCAGGGTTCTGTACAACCAAATCACTTGAATCAGCAGTTGCAGAGGAAGTATTCGGTTTCGTTGTTTAATCAGTTCTTTCTAACGGCGGCTAAATCTGCTGCAAAGTTGTAATTTGTTGCATATATAACCCCTCTGTTGCTCTAACTTTCGATTTAAACTATTGAATTGTCCTCTTTAGGTTGAGAATTGAACGGCAAACATTAGCAGTTGAAATTATGGGTTTGAGTCTCGGTGCTAACAAACTGGATGTCATGCCAAACCGCTCTATCCGCTCCATCATACTACCAAACGGTGCTAAAAGCGGGGCGAAAGGCTCAGCAAATATACTGTTTGATTAGCTAATGTTCGCAATCTCGTTTTCATCTAGGTTGAAAAAGTCCTGAGTCATTATCTCGGCTCTTCGCATTTCTAGATTAATTGTCTGCTCAAGACCTGTGAACTGTCCGTGAGAGTGTCCAAAAACAAAAGTACGACGGTCGAAGTTTCGCGCTCTTAAGTTTGGATTATTGTGGTAGTAGTTTTGAAGCTGTGAGTCATTGGAGAATTGGTCTAGTTCATGCGGTGAGTCGTCTTCATAAGACAAGTTTTCTTCTTCCGTAAACTAATCTTCCTCTTCCCCTAGTTAGTCAAAGTTCGATTCGTCGTGGAAGCTAATGTTTTCATTGTGTTCTCCTGCTTCATCGTCATAAGAATTTTCATCTCCTTCTTCTGAATCATCTTCTCTCTCATCGTCGGAGTTCTGCGATCGTGAGTGTTATCGCCTACCCCCACTTGGCCAACTGTTCTCAGACTAGGATCTTGGTGCTCCTGGTTTTCCCGCTGAAACTTTCTATTCTTCTAAATTAATGATTTCGTAGTCTGGATCCTAATCATCTTGCTCAAGCTCACTCATTTCTTCTAATTCATGTTCAAAAGACTCATCTTCGTCCCAGCCATCCTCAATCATTTCACTTTCAAAACTTTCATCGTTCATTTCCGCAAGTTCTGCGACTTCAAGCGGACCGAGGGGATCGCCACTATCGTCGCTGTCACTTTATGAACTATCCATATAATCATTACTTTGTGAGCCCTCCAAGTCAGATTCCAACGACTCAAAGTCATCCAATTCTGAATCTGGATCATAAAATTGCTGCGCGCGCATTTCCACATCTGAAGCACCGTCAATTGAACTATAGTCAGCTGGCTTAGGACCAGAGACTTTAAGAATTTGGCCGAGAGACTGGCTGTTTTCAAATAGTCTTAGGATTTTGGTGATCACGTTTATGGACGTAGCCAGGCACTGATTTCTATTTGTGTCGAACAAGTAAAGTTTGGGATTCTGGAGCGCTTGGCAGAAGTTTTGGATATTTTAGAGCAAACAAAATCTAGGAACTTCAGAGTCTGTTGGCTGCAGGTTATTGCACATAAGTATTATTTGCTTCATAATGTTGCATCGCTAAAGCCTCCAAAACTTATTCTTCTTTTGGTTTATCGCGGCTGTCGGATCTTTTGATTCATCGTCACGCTATTTGACAAGCAAAAACTTGGCCATAATCCAAATTTGAGAATAGTTTTGTAGCAGGCCCGAGGAGACGGACCAAGTGTCATCGTTTTGTGGCCTGTACGCAAGACCCTTCGCCATTTGTTTTACGAACAGCTGGAGTAGCTCTTTCTTAATCGCTTTTTCGTTACGACTGCTTCCGAAGTTTGAAAGAAGGATGTTCGTAAGGAAGCTAATGACTGGGTAAACTCTATCATAGGAGATAAATTGGGTGTTGTCTTTCAGAGTGAGCGCGTGACTTGGTTCACCTTCAATTTAAAGTGCTAGCATTGCGTAGATGTTTCTAAAGATGAACTTTATAGTTTTTGAGTCGTTGTGTCGGAGTAATAGTCCAGTGACACCATTTTTTAGCACTATTATACTTGTCAGAACTCTGAGAATCTAGACTTGGTCAAAAAAGTATATTTTGCGCTCGAGCTTTGTCTCTTTTGCAAGACACACCTTCTGATCGACAACATTCACAAATGAATCAGAAGTGAGAACTGGTTCTCTCAAAGCTTTGAAAATTTCCATTCTGTAGCCTTTAGTTTGAGCAATAAATACTTCTAGAAGTTAGTTTACAACCTCTGAGAGGCACTTTGAAATGTCACCTTTGTAGTCCGGCTTGAGTACTGGTTTTTGCGTCATACCGTAATTGAAGTCAGGATCAGTCAGAAGCTCTTTCAAAACCTGTCGCTTGAGCATGATCTTCATTTCCGAGGTCGGCTCCTTTTGATCGTCTGTTGCTGGCTTGATGATCTTTTTGAGGTAGCAAACTTTTGAGCAAGCAGCGAGAAACACATTAAACTGCTGAATTACGTGCGAGAACATCTGAGAGTTGAAATATTTGACGAAGTCTGAGAAGTTTTGCTCGTTAAGCTCTTCAAACTTTTTCAACAAGCGATTTACTCCATTTTTTGCTGGCAATTCACCTGGAGTGTCGATTTCTTAGAGATTGTCTTAACCCTCAACTACTCCTTGCTTTTTGCTTTGCTTAGATTTTGATTTATTCTTCTTAGTGCTTGATCCCAAACTTTGAGCCTAGCTTTGCTTTGATTGTGACTTTGTGATTTGAGTCTCTCCTTGCTTCGAGGCTGGCTGAGCGTCAACACCCGCTATCAAATACTCGTTTTGGTCTTTTATCTCAGATCCGTTTTCATGCTGCCGCTTGTAGTTTGCCTTAAATTGGAAGAAAAGCTACCTCTTTATTAGAGTCTCGTACCACTTTTACAAATCCCGAGGCGTATTCCACACATTCTAAAGCAGCTCTTATAAGTCCTGGTCAACTTGCTTGTCGTTCTCCCAAACAGGCCTGACATCTGTCCACTCTGAATCAATCATCTTGATTTCAAAAATAAGTTTAATAGCGTCCGCCTGCATAAATGCTTGTCTAAAGTCGAAGCCATCTGCTTGAAAGAAAGATATTTACTTGAGAAGCTTGATAGCTGGACCAATCACATACTTGATAGGCTACTTCACACGTTGTGCAATCTAGCACTGAAGATTAGCCATTTACTTAAACAACAGAATCATGTTATCAAATGACTACTGAACTAGTTAAAGCTTTTCTTAGCTTTCCATCTTGATCATGGTGTCTTCTTGGTTCAGGGGATACTCATTTAACTCCTTCTTTAGCTCATCTACATCTTTGAAAGTCACTGGTTCTTCAAAAGCAGACTTTTCCTCCCTTTAATCAGTGTTAGAAAGCAGATTCTTGATCTATTCAATGTCCTACTGATTTACGAAGTTTGTGATCAAGAAATACATGAGACTTATACTCAAATGGAGGTTATAAAGGCTCTAGGTCGCGTGCTCGATAGCTGCTTCGTCTTTTAAGACCTCTTCGTTGATTTACTTGGGCTATTGATAGTTTTCAGGTCGCATTTTGAAGGCGACCCACGAGCTCATGTTTTGAATTTGGACTTTAAGTCTTGCTGAGAGTGCAAAAAACATACTGGCGATGCTCAGGTTCATGACAGATTGATCTTTAGAGTAAATGAGTATCTGAATTGTGAACATCGCAATTAGCCAGTCTGGTGGGAGGTTCTCTTTTTCTGCCGCCATGCGCAAGACCAGTCTTTCGAGCAGCACCAGACGGTCAGACTGAAATTGCGATTGATTTTGAGTTTTATCTTTGTTTTTTTCTTGGCTAAGCAGCATTTCTTTGAAAAAATTGAACAAGTTATCAACTGCCACTCTCCTCTGCGAAATCGATACCTTTGACATGTGCTGTGAAATTACAGGCAGAAATGTACTTTCGATTAGCTCTAACTGCTCATTCCAAACCAAACTCTCGATTTTTGAATATCTATCGAGATGAAGTAAGTGCTCAGTTGGATCGACTAACTCTTCTTTAACATCGCTATCGGGCGTTGTATCCTTAACCAAGTTAGTAGTCGTATCAATAACCTGAACCTCACTTTAGGCCTGCTAGGGTTGAGGTGGCACGTTTGCAAACTGGCCTCGCAGCAGACAGTTTAATGCACCCTCAAAGTCGTTACCAGTATGCTACAAGGAAGCGACAACTGCATTTCTTGCAAAGCCCATCTATTCAAACTACTCGATCATCGCGTCTGAGGTAACTCTACTACCAAATAAAGCAGGCGGCACCTCGATTTCTGATTCACTTTCAGAAAATGAATGCAATGCAGTCCAACCCCGTCGAAGATCAACTCCTGTCAATTGTCGAGCCTATGTTTTCATGTTGGGAATTGAAAAGAACCCTTAAGGATCCTTGAAGCCTCCCTAGCACAGTGTTTGGTAAATCTTGATTATGTTTTCTTAAATTGGTTGCGAAAAGTGAGTCCAGTTTTATAGTAGTGCCTCTGCGAATACAATTTTACAGATTGGAAACAGCACTTTGGTCTACAACAAATTCTAAGTCATTTCAACGCAGATTGGAAAAAGGGCATTGGTCTGATGCTAAGTTAGCTCTTTCGCCAGATCTTTACGGAAGTATACTAGGAAACTGAATATGTTATTGGTTAGGTATGTTGTTTTCAGCAAAGCCACGAAGAGCATCACGACGTCTCTAACGATAACCTGGATATTTCTAGCTATGAAAAGGCTCTTCTTTGTTGTTTCTGCCTCGTAACTCACGTACTAGTTGACTGCCCAGCCGAGTATCCGGCCGAGCGGCTCCACAATATTTTCTTTGTCAACCAAACTCAGCAGAAAGCCGCCGTTTATTTAGTTGCGCTGCCTCTAACCTAGGTGCTTGGTCAGGTTAGGCAACAATCGTTCAACTAGGAGAGCATGTGTTAGCGCCCGCTCGATGTTAAGTCCCGTCTAATCACAATGATCGGCTATGAATCTTATGTAGTTGGCAGTTGAACTGGCATTGAGAGCATTGAATGCAGGAGCCTGGGTTTCTTGTTTTTCTTTGAGGTGGCACTTTTTCTTGTTAAAACAACCATGCAGCTAAGTAAACAATGACTCAATTTTTTTGTAGCATTTGAAGGTTTGAATCACTCCGATAGTTTCTGGCAAGACAAACTCAAAGGTGGACTTGGCCACCTCGTTAGCAAACCCATTTGTTAAAGACGAAACAGTGTTCTTTTCAAACCGCCAGTATAGGTTTCGGGCGTCCTCGAACTCACTATAAGGCTCATCAGATTCTTAAAAGTTGTCCCAGTTGAAATCGTTTTCGAGCTAGTGTCTGAACTTTTCAACAGTCTCCTCTTTTCGCTTAATTTGGCCCATCACAGCATCAACATAGACATGTGAGTAGTATCTGGTTAGTAAGTTTCTTAGCTGAATCAAGCTACGGTATCCACCAATATGCTTTTACACAACTTTATCGATAAACGATTGATATACGGGTAGTATTCCTAATCGTATGTGGAATTTGGATAAGGTCCCAAGGATAATGAACATCTCGATCAGAATGTGTATCTTGCAAATAGCGACCCAAACCAGGTCTTCAGACTTTAAGCTCTCTAAACTTTTCCTCTGATCTGCTGTCGCCATTGGCTCAGATAAGTCCGTGTAAATCAGCTATTTTGGGAACGTGGAAAGAGAGTCAAGGTCGGTTGTGCCTAAAATCTTGAATAAGTCTGCGAATGACTGCTCTAGCATACCATCGAGGAATATCAAATAGTTCTGAAAGCCATCGATGCCGTTTTAAATCATGTTGATAAGTGTCATAGATTCTTAAAAGTGGTAAATGAAGCCGTCAGCGGCAGAGCAGATAATCGGAGTCCTCATAACTCGGTAAAGCAGCTCATTCGAGTCGTTGCTTCGAATCGTCTTTGCCACGCAAGACTCGTGTGTTTTTAAATCCTCCAAATACTCTAGCTCGTCCATGCAAAAGTAGGAAAGTAAAGCGACTGAGTTTTCAAGGATTTACTCGTAATTGATTTGTTTTTTATCATATGGCTCCTTAAACGGGGCTTTTTCCTCTGCAGTTTTGAGATCTTTGATTTAGGTCTCCATCTTGAAGTATTCGACACTCAGATCCCATGATTTTTGTTAGCTTACATTAAGATTCTCCATGCATTTTTTGTAAATTCTGTCGCTGATCTGCTAGTTTTAATTGGCGAACGAGTTGATAATTTGCCGACAATCAAACATATGATTGCTCCCATGGGCCATTACGAGCATTTTATGGCTCCGGTGATCTAGTGCAAGTCCTAAAAATCGTTCTATTGCGGCACTTTCAACCAATGCTGCCGTTCCTTTGCTATTCAGGTTGAGCATCTAAAAGAACTTGACGACAACTTGTAATAGATTCACCTAAATTGGGATTCTGCGCTCGAGAGACTACAGAATAGCTATTATCATCCCTTAGTCAATCAAGTCCCCCAGTTTTTGAGGCAAATCGTTACCAAGGAAGGTGTAAAGTTACACACAGTCTAAAAAGACTGGGTCGATTACTTTCTCGAAATTAGGCAACGGCGGCTCTTGATTCTTTAAAAATACTAACTCCATTATGCACTCCTCAAACAGGTTTGACTCTAGGATTTTACGTGAGTGGGCGATAAAGGTTTGTTATTGCGTCAAACTGTTCGGGTCGGTTCTAATGATTGAGTAGCACAGAAAGTTGAGTGCAGTGCAAATGAAACGCTGCCTTTGTCGCATCGACGTTGTCATCAAGAATATGTCGTCTTTGGCGGGGTTTGGTCTCCAAGGCTGGAGCTAATTCGGTTCAAGGTCTTCGCCCAAAATTTGGAGCTCTTTTTTTAGACGGTCGAT
>Ga0078894_10005100_pt1 | contig 10101 bp, 8 predicted proteins | sample LauGreSu1BDMLBSD_2_FD_67506 | JGI IMG/M metagenome (GOLD analysis project Ga0078894, IMG submission 67506) | Freshwater lake microbial communities from Lake Michigan, USA - Su13.BD.MLB.SD (version 4) (version 4) | ecosystem: Environmental > Aquatic > Freshwater > Lake | place: Lake Michigan, USA...
GCACCGCACAGCCGAACAAAGCGGCTTCATGAAATGGCAAATCCTTATCCACCTTGACCAATGACCGACGCGACACCACCGCATGATCGGCAAAGGCTGAACAGCCAAGATGATGATGCAAGGGCCGATCCCCGGCATGAACACGGATTTCACCTGATAGCAAAGTGCCCTTCCCATTGGCCGCTGCTCCCGGTTCACATAAGGCTGGCCGACCTTCAGCACAGGGTAGGCAATGGCCGCAGCTTGGCATGAACACCATGACGACATGATCGCCCGGGAAGAGATCATCGACGCCCTCTCCAACCGCCACAACTTCGCCCGCCGCCTCATGGCCCAAGGCCATCGGCATGGGACGCGGGCGGCTGCCGTTGATCACCGAAAGGTCGGAATGGCACAGGCCAGCGGCTTTGATCCGCACCAGAACCTCGCCCGACCCGGGGGGATCAAGATCAATCTCCTCCACCGAGAGCGGCTGCTAGACGGCATAAGGGGCCTGCGCGCCCATTCCGCGCAAGATGGCGGCTTTAACCTTCATTCTTCCTCCGGTTTTCGATAGGGGTTGCCGTTCTCTCATTCAGGCGCATTATCGGATCGCACATGACCAAAACATCTTCCCCCCGTCCAGACTCCGCGCGATCGGGACGCCATAAGCGGCATGACTACCCCCGCTTCCGCCAAATTACCACGCGTTGGATGGACAATGATGTTTATGGCCATGTGAACAATGTCATTTACTATAGCTTCTTCGACACGGCTGTGAATGCCACCTTGATTGATGAAGGGCTTTTGGATCCACAAACCAGCCCTGTGATTGGTCTGGTTGTCGAAACAGGGTGCAGCTACGCCGCAGCACTCAGCTTTCCCGACAGCGTGGATGCAGGGATCCGCGTCGCCCATATTGGCAATTCGAGCGTCCGATATGAGGTCGGCCTGTTTAAGGCAGACGAAGACCAGGCTGCCGCCCGGGGTTTCTTCGTGCATGTCTATGTCGATGCGCGCACCCGACGCCCTGCCCCTCTGCCGGACAAGCTCCGGGCCTTTCTGGAAACGCTGAGGTGACAGCAGGGGCCTATCCACGCCCCTGCCCTTATGCTCGGATAAACCGGCCAGCCCGCCGCTCTGCGACGGACTTTACCCCTTCGGCAAAGTCGGCCGTTTTCTTTAGGTCGCTCTGAAGGGCAGCTTCGCGCGCGGTTGTCTGCCTGATCCGCTCGGCAATATCGCCCCGCACTGTGAGCCGGGTCGCCTCCACGGCAAGCGGCGCATTTTCAGCAATGCTTGCCGCAAAGTCGCGAGCAGCCTGCTCCAGATCATCGGCGGGCACGAGGATATCGACCAAGCCCCAGTCAACCGCCGTCGCCCCTGTCACCCGCTCGCCCGAAAGGAGCATGCGCGCCGCCTTTTGAACACCCAAAAGCTCTGGCAAGCGAGCGGAAATTCCAAAGCCTGCATGAAAACCAAGTTTTACGAAATTGGCAGCAAACCGGGCGTGTTCCGATGCGATGCGGAAATCCGCCACCAATGCCAGACCAAGCCCTGCGCCAATGGCCGCCCCTTGGACAACCGCGATGATGGGTTTGCGGTTCGCGTAAAGACGTGCCGCCTGTTCATAAAGCGCCAGGACCCCGGCATTATCGCCATCATCCGCGAAATCACCGCCTTCGTTAAAGTCCGCCCCTGCGCAGAAGACTTTTCCCTCTGCGCGCAGCATCACGACACGACAGCTATCGTCAGCATCAAGCGCCTCTAATTGGTCGGCCAACGCCGCCAACAGGCCGACAGACACATGGTTATAAGGCGGGCAGGAAAAACGGATCGTACCAATATGGTCAGCGACCTCGGTCTGCACTGTGAAGGAAGCTTCAGCCATGTCTATTCCCGCGTGCCCAGCAATTGACGCGCGACCACCCAATTGTGAATTTCACTGGGGCCATCGTAAATCCGCATTGTCCTGAGCTTTGCGGACATAAGATAAAGCGGCAATTCCCGCGTCATCCCCATGCCGCCAAACATCTGCATGGCGTGATCGACAATTTCATAAGCCGCTTCAGTGCAATAAGATTTGACCATCGAAATTTCGAGCCGGGTATCGCGCCCCTCATCCAGCTTCCAAGCGCAATCATATGTCATCAGCCGCATGGCATGGATCCGCGTGGCAGCGTCTGCGACCCAATTCTGCACGGTCTGACGCGAGGCCAAAGGCTTCCCGAATGTGACCCGCTGTGGCGCATAATCAATCATCATATCCAACGCGCGCTGCGCCATGCCGATGGACCAAGACGCCATTTCAATACGGCGCGTGCCCAACCGAACCTGCATCGGGGCAAAGCCCTGCCCCCGCGTGCCCAACAACTTCCAGCCCGGCACACGGCAATCTTCCAGCGCCACTTCATAGGTTGACGTGCCATCCACCATGGGAATGCGGCGCAGCACATTGAACCCCGGCGTATCGCGGTCCACCAAAAAGGCGGAAATGCCGTTTCGGCCATTTGGATTTTTGTCGGTCACGGCCATTAGGATCGTGAAGTCTGCCTCAGCCGCCTTGGTGATCCAGATTTTGCGGCCGTTGATGATCCAATCATCGCCATCTTGCACGGCAGACGTTGTCATGCGCGCAGGATCGGCCCCGGCCCCAGGTTCTGAAATGCCAATGGCGGATATGGTTTCTCCCCGCACATAAGGGGCAAGATACGCCTCCCGCTGGCGCTCATCGGCGGCGACCATCATCATCCGCAAATTCGGGGAATCTGGCGGCAAAGTATAGGGCACGGCGGTGCGGCCAAGTTCTTCATTGACACCGACCATCGCGACCATCGGCAAATTCATGCCGCCGACTTCTTCCGGCGCATCCAGACCCCATAGACCAAGATCGCGCGAGACAGCGTCCGCCTTTGCCTGTTCTTCCTTGGTCAGATAGCTGCCCTGGCCCGCGGCTTCGCGCGCAAAGACGCCATTTTCCAGCGGCATGAGTTCAGAATCCACAAATTTGCGGACCAACTCTTTCAGCATCCGGTGTTCGTCGGCGAGTTCAAAATTCATCAGCGTTCTTTCATGATCCTGCTGTCGGGCCAGCGTGCGTCTCTTAGTCGGGCTTGCGGCCCGTGTAGCGGTTTCTGACATCATATGTCAGTGCCCTTGTGACCGCGGGATCGCACAGGCCTTCCCAAGTCCAGCCCCCTACCCGAAACTGATTTCGGATCAACTCCGGCTCTTGCACCAATGCTATTTGGTTGCCGCAAATATAGACTTCGCGGCCATTGATGTTCTCAGACAAGGGGGAGCAGAGCCAAGCCAAAACGGCAGCGACTGAATGCGGCTCCGGGACTTCCCCATTGGGGGAGAGCCACTGATTGGACAGATGCGGTATGCCCAATTTCTCAATTTGGTAGGTGATCGTTTCAAACACCTCAGGAATGGCCATTGTGGTTGCCTGCGAGATGGGGCGCACGGCGTTGCACCGCACGCCAAATTCCCCCAATTCTCGCGCCACAGATCGCGTCAGGCCAATCACGCCTTCTTTCGCCGCGCTGTAATTGGCCATGCCCAGATGCCCAAAGCCAGAGGGTGAACTGAGGTTAACAATGGCGCCGCCTTGCTTTTTTAGGTGCGCGGCACCAGCCCGGATCGTTGCAAAATAGCCTTTGAGATTAACGGCGATGATTGTGTCGAAATCTTCCTCGCTCATCTCTGTAATCAGGCGCGGACGAATGATACCTGCATTATTGATGACAAAATCTAATCTGCCAAAATGATCTAGGGCGCATTCGACGACAGCCGTGCCCCCCGCCATAGATGCAACGCTGGACGTTTCGGCGATTGCCGTTCCGCCAGCAGCGCGAATTTCATCGACAACCTGCTGCGCAAAGGAGGCATCCCCGCCACCACCCTGCGGCCCACCACCCAGATCATTCACGACGATCTTTGCGCCCTCAGCGGCCATGAGAAGCGCGGTATCTCTACCAATTCCGCGCCCAGCGCCTGTGATGACGGCAACCTTGCCTTCAAACTGTCCCATCGTGCATTCCTCTCTTATACAGATGCTGGCCCAAGCTTCTTGATTTCTGCATATCTCATTCGTATAAATCCGCTATATATATAATCAATCGTGTTGATGAGGATCTTGAATATGGCCAGTCTGAGCGCAATCGTCCGCAATGTCATGGCGATTGACCCGGCCGCTCCCGCGCTGGAATTTGAGCAGAAATGGCATAGCTGGGGTGAACTGACCAGCATCATTGATGCCATAGAGACGCAGCTTAAGAAGAATGATATTGGCCCTGGTGCGCGCATTGGCGGCATTTTGCGCAACACGCCGCATATGGCCGCCATGATCATTGGCACCATCATCAATGACCGCTGCGTTGTCACGCTCAACCCGACCCTGCCCGACAGCAAGCTGGTGCATGATATTCTGACGTTGAAAACGCCCGTAATCATTGCCCAAAAGCAAGATTGGGCCCGGCCCGAAATTCTCGAAGCGGCCCAGAAGACAGGCGCCCTTTGCCTTGAGGTGACGGGGGATTTGGCCGAACCCGTCAAAGTTATCTTTCAAAAGACGGGTACAGACTTCAACGTGGATGCCAAAGGCGTCGGCATTGAAATGCTCACCAGTGGGACCACGGGAACACCAAAGCGGATCCCGCTGCCTGCTGATAATTTTTCCAAGATGGTGCTCGACGCTGCTGTCTATGAAAAGCGTGATGTGAATGCACCGCCCAAGCTCTCCAACTCAGTCACTATTGCCAACACCCCCTTTTCCCACATTGGCGGGATTTTCGGCCTCTTCGTGACGCTCTCTGCCGGACGCAAAGCCTGCATGCTGGATCGGTTTCGGGTTGAAAACTTTGTTGACGCCATCCAGCGCCATCAACCCAAAGTTGTCGGCGCGCCGCCCTCTGCCCTGCGCATGATCATTGATGCCAAAGTGCCAAAAGAAGCCCTGTCCAGCCTGAAGGTGTTCCGCACGGCAACAGCGCCACTTGATCCCAATCTGGCGGATCAATTTTACGAACTTTACGGTGTTCCCGTCCTCCAAAACTATGGCGCAACGGAATTTGCGGGCGGCGTTGCGGGGTGGACGCTACCGGATTTTGAAAAGTATGGCGCGGAACGTCGCGGCAGCGTCGGGCGCATGAACCCCGGCATTGAAGGCCGTGTTATCAATCCAGAAACAGGTGAGCCTGTGCCCTATGGCGACAAGGGACTTTTGGAACTGCGCGCAAAACATCTGGGTGATGGCCAGAATTGGGTCAGAACAACCGATCTCGCGCGGATGGATGAGAAGCAATTTCTTTGGATCCTCGGCCGTGCTGACAATGCGATTATCCGCGGTGGGTTTAAAATCATTCCTGATGATGTCGTGAAAGCAATTGAGTCTCACCCTGATGTTCTGGAAGCCTGTGTGGTTGCGCTTCCCGACCCCCGATTGGGCCAAGTTCCAGCTGCAGGCTACAAAGTACGCGCCGGTCATTCTCTGACAGAAGAAGATCTGCGCACCTATCTTCGGGAGCGGCTGACCGCCTATCAGGTACCGACCAAGCTGCTGAGCGTGGACGAATTCCCTCGCACACCCTCGATGAAGCCCAGCCAGCCGGAACTGAAAAAGCTCCTCGAAGCCGCCTGAGGTGGGTTTGCTGCGTCCGGGGATCGTCCTTTGAGCTATAGGCCGCTCCCCTTCCGAGCCCATAATTGCCGCTTTGACGTGCGGGAGGACGGCTCTTGGCTGATTACGCCGGGTTATCCTGTGCCGACGCCCTGGCCGTCTATTCCTCATCTCGCCCTTGATCGGGCGAGCCGCATTCCCGGTGCGCCCTTAATTGCGCGACGGGAGTTGCTGACAGATGGCACACGCGGGGAGTGGCAGCGCCATAGCTATGCCGATATTCTGGGCAAGGCGCGACGTGTGGCGCAGGCGCTCCTCAACATGGCGTTTGAACCCGGACAGTCCATCATGGTATTGTCGGGCGCGTCGGCCAATCATCTGATCGTCAATCTGGCTGCCCAAATGGCCCGCATTCCCTATGTGCCCGTTTCCGTGAATTACACGCTTGCGGGTGGCGCATTTGCCCGATTGCACCATTGCGCGGACATTTGTCGGCCCAAACTGATTTACGCCGATGACTGGGAGCAATTCTTGCCTGCTCTGCGCGCGCTCAAAGGATCAGGCGATCCTGTACTGGTCACAGATGACCCAGCACCAGCGGGTGAAACAACGGCGCTTGCATCGCTGATCGACACGCAACCGACAAACGCTGTTGATGCATCCATTGCAGCCATCACACCCGAAACCCACGCCAAAACAATTTTCACCTCTGGCTCTACGGGCAAGCCGAAAGGTGTCATTCAAACGCAATTGATGCTGACCGGCGTGGTCGCGCAGCACGACGCCATGTATCTGCATGAGGACAGGAGCTTAGGGGATCGGGCCTATCTTTCTTGGATGCCCTGGAGCCATGTTGGCGGCAACAACACGCTGATGGCAGACGTGCTGAACGACGGTGCTTGCCTCTATATTGACGATGGGCGTCCAGTGCCGGGGCTTTTCGACGAATCCATCCGCAATTTGCGCGAAATTGCGCCATCTGAATTCAATTCAACACCGTCCTTTTACTCCGAATTGGTGAGCGCGATGGAAGGCGATCACGATCTGCGTGATCGATTTTTCAGCAAGCTCAACTATCTTAGCTTTGGGGCCGCTGGCCTTTCAGAAGATGTGTTCCGTCGCCTGCAAGCCCTATCCATCGCCGCAACGGGAGAACGGATCCCCGTGATTGCCAAATATGGCACGAGCGAAACACAAGGCACTTTCGCCACGCCCTGGCCGATTGAGGCAACCGGGCCGATTGGCCTGCCCTTTGCAGGCAATGTCGTAAAACTTGCGCCGGTTGGCGATAGCTTTGAAATTCGGGTCAAAGGCATGACCGTCTGCCCCGGCTATATGAACGATCCCGACGCGACGACGGCGGCTTTTGATGAAGACGGGTTTTACCGCACCGGCGATGCCGCGCGCTTTGCAGACCCTGCCCACCCGGAACAGGGTGTCCTTTTTGACGGCCGCTTGTCAGAGAATTTCAAGTTGCAATCGGGCACTTGGGTGGACGTCGGCAATGTGCGCCTGGCGCTTCTCGATGCGATGGAGCCTTTGCTTCAAGATGCCGTCATCGTCGGCGAAGGCATGGCGGACGTTCGGGCGCTTGGCTGGTTGCGGATTGCCGATGCAAAGGCTTTAGCGGGTGCGGCTTTAGCCACTGTCGATTTGGTAGCCCACCCCCGAATCATAGAACATTTCCGTGACGCACTGCGCCGCCACAATGCAAAGGCGGGTGGGCAGTCCCGCCAAGTTTCAGCCATTCGCATCCTCACAACACCGCCTGCGGGAGATGAAATTGCCGATAAAGGCTATATCAACCAACGCGAAGTCGTGCGCAGACGCGCAGAAGATGTTGCTGCTTTATATTCAGATAATGCCATAAAACAGGCTTAGGATTTATCGGGGAGAGGAATGAGCATGACCGACACGACAGCCCCTCTTTCCAATGCGGCAAAGCTTGGCATGTTGCTTGCCGCAACCATGGCCATCGCAATTGGGGGAACACATTTCCATGTTCTAGGCGCGATGATGCGCCCGCTGAGCGAGACCTATGGATGGTCGCGAGGAGACATTGCCTTTGCTTTGACTCTCGCCAGCATCATCAATCCCTTCACCAATATTGCAACGGGCCTGCTGGCCGACCGATACCCGGTTCGACACATCGCATTGCCGGGCATTTTCGCCTTTGCCCTTGGCACGGCCTCGCTGGGCCTGATCACTAGCGAGATTTGGACATGGTATCTGGCATATGCCTTTTTTACGATTGCTGGGTCAGGCCTGAATGCCGTTCTGTTCACCAAGCTGGTCGTAGTACATTTTTCCAAGCGACGCGGTCTGGCACTTGCGACATCGCTCGCCGGATCCGGCATCATGGTGAGCACGATCCCCCATATTGTTTTAGCGTTAGAGACGATGGCGGGCGTCAGGGCGGTTTATCCCCTTCTTGCCTTATGCACCTTGGTGCTGTTGCTCGGCCCATTCTGGCTGTTTTTGCCGCATGAAAACAAGGTAAGCCAACGCGTCTCGCCTGCGACCAAAGCCGACGGCGACTGGCGAGTTGTCATCGGCTCTTCCGTGCTTTGGAAGATTGGCCTGTCTTTCTTGCTCATCGGATCGTGCATTGGCACCTTCATCGTGCATTTCCAGCCTATGCTTGCAGATGCGGGCCTCAGCCGCGAGGACGCAGCATCGGTTGCGCTTTTCGTTGGGCCTGCGCTGATTGTCGGGCGGCTTGGGACCGGTTTTCTCTATGATCTTTTGCCGACGCGATTGGTGACAGCCAGTGCCTTCTCCCTGCCCGCCATTGCTTGCCTGTGCATTTTGTATCTGCCCCTGGATTTCACGACAGCCGTCGGTCTTGCCATTCTTATCGGGCTTGGAATGGGCAGCGAAACAGATGCCGTCGCCTATCTGTCGAGCCGCTATTTTGGGATAACTCACTATGGGCTGATCTTTGGAATTCTGATCAGCGTGTATGGCTTTTCCATTGGCGTTGCATCTTGGCTGGTGGGCCTGATTTTTGATGCGACGGGCAACTATGACCTTGTGCTGACATCCTTGATCGGCGGCGTGGTGATCGCAATTGGGCTTATGGTCTCTATTGGCAGACCACCACCGCTTAAGACAGACGCTCTATGATGATCGCAGGCGCCATGCCGCCAAAGGCGCACATGGTGATCAACGCATAACGCCCGCCAGATCGTTCCAATTCATCCAGCGCGGTGCCGATCAGGATAGATCCTGTCGCACCAATGGGATGGCCAAGAGCAATTGACCCGCCGTTGATGTTGACCTTCGACCGGTCAAGGCCAAGGTCGCGGATCGCCTTTTCGGTGACGACGGCAAAGGCTTCATTAATTTCCCACACATCAATGTCATTGACGGTCAGTCCTGCCCGTTCCAGCGCCTTGCGCGCGGCGGGAACAGGCGCGTTGAGGATGAGCGTGGGACAATCCCCGACATTGACCGAGGTGACAATCCGCGCGCGCGGCGCCCATCCATTTGCGGCCATTGCCGCCTCAGAGGCGAGCAGCAAAGCAGCCGACCCATCAACCACGCCAGAACTGGTGCCGGCATGATGCAGCGGTTCCCATATAAGCTCTGGATATTTGCGCGCGATCATCTGGCGCATGGTGGTGCCATCCGGGCTGGCCGCAACCTGCTCTATCGCTGTGAAGGCAGGTTTGAGCGCGGCGAGGCTTTCCGCTGTTGTGTCCGGGCGCGGATATTCATCATGATCCAGCGCCAGCGACCCGTCCCGATTGTAGACAGGAACCAGACTCTTTTGGAAATGGCCCGCATCAATCGCCGCTTTGGCTTTGCGCTGGCTTTCAACGCCTAGGGCTTCAAGCTCTGCACGGCCAATGCCTTCCATCGCTGCAATGGCATCGGCTGCGACACCAACATGGGAAATTGGGTGGTCAAGGTGCAGGTCATAATTGCCCCGCGCCCGGCCGAGTGCGGCATATTCTGTACCGACTTCCCATGCGTCACATTCGGCATGATGGCTCATCATCTCAGTACCGCCGGCGATGACGATATCTTCAAAGCCGGCCATGATCTGGGCCGCTGCAAAGCCCACAGTCGTAATCCCGCCGCCGCAATAACGATCAAGCGTGACGCCGCTCGCCTTGAGGTCATAGCCCGCCCACAATGCAGAGAGACGGCCCAAATCGCCCGCCTGCTTGCCGCGTTGCTGGCTGGTGGACCAGATGATGTCATCCACTTGCGCTGTTTCAAGCGCATTCCGATCCCGGATCGCGCGCAGAACGGTCGCCCCCAAATCCTGCGGATGAAGATGGGCAAGCGCGCCCTTCCCCTGTTTGCCAATACCGCGCGGCGTGCGGCAGGCGTCAACGATATAGGCGGTAGACATCATCTGGTTCCAATTGATCAGCGCGGGGCCATGCGGATGGCGCCATCCAGACGGATGGACTGGCCGTTGAAATAGCTATTCCGCACCAATTCCAGTGCCAGGCTGCCAAATTCTTCGGGCTTGCCCAACCGCTTGG
>Ga0078894_10005101_pt1 | contig 10101 bp, 8 predicted proteins | sample LauGreSu1BDMLBSD_2_FD_67506 | JGI IMG/M metagenome (GOLD analysis project Ga0078894, IMG submission 67506) | Freshwater lake microbial communities from Lake Michigan, USA - Su13.BD.MLB.SD (version 4) (version 4) | ecosystem: Environmental > Aquatic > Freshwater > Lake | place: Lake Michigan, USA...
GTGACGGGCGAGATGTTTAAGCACCATCCGGTTGAGGCCGGTGGCTTTGAAGTTGCAAGCGCAGAGGGCAGCGGAGAAGGCGGTGCGGCGGCAGAGCCGGCCATTGCGCTGCTGATGCAGACGGCCGACGTGACCAAGGGTGCGGAAGTTTTTAAGAAATGCGCGTCTTGCCACACGGTGAATCAAGGCGGCGCCAATGGCATTGGCCCCAATCTCTGGGCGACGATGGGCAAAGGTGTGGGCAAGGCCCATCCCGGCTTCGCTTATTCCCCCGCTTTGTCGGGCCATGGTGGCGTTTGGGATTATGAGAATATGAACCTCTGGCTGAAAAGCCCGAAGAAATTTGCCGATGGCACGAAGATGAGCTTTGCTGGTCTGTCCAAGCCGGAAGACCGGGCCAATGTCATCGCCTATCTGAATGCGCAGGGCTCAAACTTGCCGCTTCCGCCAGCCCCTGCTGCGGATGCAGCGCCAGCAGAAGCTGAAGCTGCCAATGCAGCAGCTCCGGCTGAAGGCAATGCAACGGCTCCAGCCCCTGCGGCCAAATAAGCTTTGCGATATCGCTAAAGGAAAAGGCCCGGGGCAACCTGGGCCTTTTTCTTATAGGCTATCCGCCTCATAAAAGGTGCGGACATGCGCCCAAGCCTCCTCGGCTGTTTCAACATACTGAAACAGGCTTAAATCCCGCTCGGCGATCACGCCATGATCAACCAAGGCTTGGAAATCGACGACATCCTCCCAAAAGGCGCGGCCAAAGAGCATGACCGGGATCGGTTTGACCTTGCCTGTTTGGATGAGCGTCAACAGCTCAAACATTTCATCAAAAGTGCCAAATCCGCCGGGAAAAATAGCAACGCTACGGGCGCGCAGCAGGAAGTGCATTTTGCGCAGCGCGAAATAGTGAAATTGAAAGCTGAGCTCTGGGGTCACATAGCCGTTGGGCATTTGCTCATGCGGCAGCACGACGTTGAGGCCAATTGAGTCAGCGCGCAAATCATGCGCGCCGCGATTGGCGGCTTCCATGATCGACGGCCCCCCGCCGGAACAGACGACAAAATGCCGCCAGCCCGCCTCATCGCGCGGAATGCCGCTGGTGATTTGGGCCAGTTTACGGGCTTCGTCATAATAAGGGGATAGGGCCTCAAGCCGCTTTGCGACTTTGGGGTCGGCATGGCCAGAGGCGACACCCGGTGCTGGAATGCGGGCCGAGCCGTAAAAGACAAAGGTGGAGGCGATTTTGGCTTCGTCCAGCAAAAGCTCTGGCTTTTGCAATTCCAATTGGAAGCGCACGGGCCGCATATCATCGCGCAGCAGGAATTCTTCATCCTGAAAGGCAAGCTTATAGGATGGGCTGTTTGTTTGCGGGGTGGAAAGATTTTTCTTGGCGCTTTCCGCGTCCTGTGCGGCATGCGCGAAGACCCGTGCGGGTATTTTTCTGTCTGTCATTTGGCTTAATCTAGGAGGGTGCGGGCTCAGCGGCAATAGGGGCCCCGGCCCAGATCAAAGTGGAAATGATCCCGATGGGCCGCATTATAATCGGGCGTGAGAACGGTTTGGAAGCGTTTGCAGGCTGATTTGCGCAGCTCACGGAGGAATTGCGCGTCCTTATTGCCCGCCGACCAGCCCGCCAGAACCGTGATGCGCCGGCCATTGGCCAGAACAAAGCCGCCCACATCAATGGCATTGGCATAGGCATGTTCGGACATGTTGGTGGAGGCAACGCCGCGCACCTGCCGACAGGCATAGCTGCCCATGGTTTCAACGCGGACCACGGGCATGCCATAAAAATCCCGCGCGGCCTGTTGCAATGGCCCGCGCACCCAGGCGGCAAAGCTGCGGGCGAGCGGACATTGGGCGGCGCGCAAATTTGTGATGCTCGCCCCGGCGCTGGTCAACAGAACAGAGTTGATTGCCGAACATCCATTTTGCCCCCGATAATCGGGCAGAACTTTATATTTGGCGCCCAGTCGATTGAGGTCTGCTGTGCATTGCCGCATCAAAGTGCTGCTGGGCACGGGCGGCTTGTGGCGGGGCGCCTTATGTCGATCAAGGGGGCGGGGAATACATCCCGCAAGCAGCAGCGCCAGCAGCAGGAGGGCGGGCATAAAAAAGGGGCCACGACTGAGCATGGCCCCCTTATTGCGCGGTCTTTCGAAGAAAAACCAGTAAGCGTTTAGGCAGGTAGGCCGCTGATCGATTTGACTTCCATAAAGTCTTTCAGACCAAAGAGGCCGCCTTCGCGCCCATTGCCCGATTGCTTATAGCCGCCAAAGGGCGTGCCGGGGGTTGGGCCCCATGCGTTGATGGCAACCATGCCCGCCCGAAGCTTGGGCGCAACGCTGGCCGCCTTGGCAGGATCGCCAGAGATCACCGCCGACAGGCCATATTCGGTGTCATTGGCAATTTCGATCGCTTCATCCAAATCTGCATAAGTCATCACAGCGGCGACCGGACCGAAGATTTCCTCACGCGCAATCCGCATGTCGGGCGTCACGCCGGAAAACACCGTCGGCTTTACATAATAGCCGCGATTGACGTTGGCGGGCAGGCCCGTGCCACCTGTTTCCAGCGTGGCGCCTTCATCAATGCCGGATTGGATCAGGCCTTGGATTTTTTCATATTGTGTCTTGTTCACGACGGGGCCGATATGCCCACCTTCCTGCAAGGGATCGCCAACCGGGACGCTGGCCATCAAATTCTTGATGACGCTGACGGCTTCGGCTTCCTGATCCTTATGGACGAGAATGCGCGCGGGCGAGATGCAGCTCTGGCCCGAATTGATGAACACGCCGGAGACGGTGGCGGGCAGCACGGCGGGAAGGTCAGAACCCGGCAGGACGATATTGGGGGATTTGCCGCCCAATTCCTGATGCACGCGCTTCACGGTGTCGGCGGCGGCCTTCGCCACCAAAATGCCCGCGCGGGTGGAGCCGGTGAAGCTGACCATATCAATGCCGGGGTGCGACGAAATGGCTTGGCCAACCGTCGGGCCATCGCCCTGCACCAGATTGAACACGCCTGCGGGCACGCCTGCTGCATGCAGGATTTCCGCAAAGATTGCCGCATTGGCTGGGCACTCTTCCGAGGGCTTCAGGATCATCGTGTTGCCCGCCGCAAGGCAGGGCGCGACCTTCAGCGCAATCTGGTTGAGGGGCCAGTTCCAAGGCGTGATCAGGCCGACAACGCCAATGGGCTCATAGGCAATTTTGGCGCCACCCATTTGCTCTTCAAAGGCGAAATTTTTGAGCGCCTCAATCGTGCCCATAAACCCGCCAATACCTGCACCCACCTGTGCGGTGGAGGCAAAGCTGACAGGCGCACCCATTTCCTTGGCCATCGACACGGCCAAGTCCATGGCGCGCTTCTTATATTCTTCGATGATGCGGCCCATCAGTGCGATCCGCTCTTCCCGGGTCGTCTGGCTGAAGGTCTTGAATGCGGCCTTGGCAGCGGCAACTGCGGCATCGACATCCGCCTGAGTGCCCAGCGTGATCTCGGTCGTTGGCTCTTCGGTTGACGGCGAAATGACTTGGTGGCGCGTGCCGCCAATGCTGTCGACCCATTGGCCGTTAATGTAATTTTTTAGATAGCTGTCCATGTGCATCTCTCCTTGGGACTTTGCGAGTCGGTGATTTTATCTCTTCCCATTGATGTGGGGCTTTTTACGTTAACGTCAATCGGCAATGCGGCGCTTTTCGCGGGCAAGACGGGAAATGAGGATTGCGGCCCGCTTGGCCTGCGTCTTGATGCTCAGCAGATCGACCGTTTCGCCCGGCGCATGATCCCCGCGGCTATGGGGCCCAAGCCCGGCCAGACCATCCACATCGGATGCCACGAAGGAGATATCGCCCGCGCCGCGCTTGAGGGGGTCAAGCACGGGCATGTCGGGCAGGCCAAGATCGGCATTCACTTTGTTCAGTCGATCCAGCACCGCCTTATTGCCTGCCGTCGGTGCCATCGGCGGATAGCCTTCATCAAAGGCGATGGTCGCCGATGTGAGGGGCGCGTGATCTTTCACAATCGCCGCCATCTTGGCGCGCACACGGCTGGTCTGATCCTGTGACAGGGTGCGAAAGTCGCCGCGCGCAATGGCGATGCCGGGGATGATATTGGTTTTGCCCTTGGCTGTTGCGCGCACGCCATCGCCATCCAGTGCTGCTTCCTGCCCGCCGGTGATGATGCCGACGTTGAAGGTGAGGTTCTGTTCCGGCAATTCGGTGCGGAAGCGGCTGATAATACGGGTCAGTTCAAAGATTGCGCCATCGCCTGCGCTGGCGCTGAAAATGCCAGAGCTGTGGCCAGATTGGCCAGTGGCGGTGACGACCCAGCTGTTGGAGGATCGGCGGGCGATGGAGCCCATGTCGCGGCCCACATCGCGCACCAGCCCTTCAAAATCGAGCGCAACATCCGCTTGCTTGCCCGCCGCAATCAGGTCTGCGCGCGCGAGCGCAATGGGCTCTCCGCTATCTTCCTCATCGCCCGTCATATGGATGTCGATATTGGCATCTTTCAGCGTGCCGGCCGCCTGCATGGCGCGCAGAGCCGCGACGATGGTCACCAGTCCGCCCTTATCATCGCCAGCGCCGGGCCCTTCGGCTTCATCCAGGCCCGGACCCGTGCGGCGCACAAATGTCTGAAAGGGGGAGTCGGCTTCAAACACCGTATCGAGATGCGCGATCAAAAGAAGGCGTTTGGCTGTCTTGCTGCCTTTGCGCGTCGCGATCAAATGCCCGGCGCGCTTGGTCGCGGACATATCCTTCCACACGACGCGAAAGCCCAAAGGCTCTAGCTCGGCACGCATGATCTTGGCGACCGCCTCGACGCCCGCCAGATTCATCGACCCGCTATTCTGATTGACCAACCGTTCGAGCAGGCTGACTGTCCGTTCATAGTCTGCATCGACTGTTGCCGTCATCCGCGTTTCAGCCGGGCTCAATTGCGCCCAGACAGGGCTAGCAAGGCCAAGGGCTGCAAACGCCATCAGGCGGCCAAGGGGCAGGCGGGTCATAAACATCTCCATCACGAGTTCGGCCCGGTTTTAGGCGCGCCTGTGCGCAAGGCAAGCAAGCGCATACAAAAACGCCCGAGGTCTCCCCCGGGCGCTTCTGGTGTCCGCTTGGCGGAGAGGCTCTCAATTAAGAGCTGTAATACATATCAAATTCAACCGGCGACGGCGTCATTTCCCAACGGGCGACGTCGGCCATCTTGATGTCGATATAGGCATCAATCTGATCCTTGGTGAACACGTCGCCCTTGAGCAGGAAGGCGTGATCGGCTTCGAGCGATTCCAAGGCTTCGCGCAGCGAGCCGCAGACGGTCGGAACCTGGGCCAGTTCTTCCGGCGGAAGATCATAGAGGTTCTTATCCATCGCATCGCCCGGGTGAATCTTGTTCTGAATGCCGTCCAGACCCGCCATCAGCAAAGCTGCATAAGCGAGATAGGGGTTGGCCATCGCATCGGGGAAGCGGACTTCCACGCGCTTTGCCTTGGCGCCCGTGCCATAGGGAATACGGCAAGAAGCCGAGCGGTTGCGCGCTGAATAAGCGAGCAGAACCGGTGCTTCATAGCCCGGGACGAGGCGCTTATAGCTGTTCGTCGTTGGGTTGGTGAAGGCGTTCACGGCCTTGGCATGCTTGATGATGCCGCCGATGAAATAAAGGCAGGTGTCCGACAGGCCCGCATAGCCATTGCCAGCGAAGAGCGGATTGCCCTTTTCCCAGATCGACAAGTGGGTGTGCATGCCCGACCCGTTATCTTCCTTGATCGGCTTCGGCATGAAGGTTGCCGATTTGCCATAGGATTGGGCGACCATGTGCACGACGTACTTGTAAATCTGCATGCGGTCGGCGGTCTGCGTCAGCGTGCCGAAGGTCAGGCCAAGCTCATGCTGAGCAGCGGCCACTTCATGGTGATGCTTGTCGCAGGGCAGGCCCATTTCGAGCATGGTCGTGACCATTTCGCCGCGAATATCCTGTGCTGAATCGACCGGAGCAACGGGGAAATAGCCGCCCTTTGCGCGCGGACGGTGGCCCAGATTGCCTGTTTCATAATGGGTGCCGGTGTTGGTCGGCAGCTCAATATCATCCAGCTTGTAAGAGCTGGTGTTATAGCCATTTTCAAACTTCACATCGTCAAACATGAAGAATTCGGCTTCCGGACCGACATAGACGGTGTCGCCAATGCCTGTGGTCTTCAGATAGGATTCAGCACGCTTCGCGGTGGAGCGCGGGTCGCGGGCGTAGAGTTCGCCCGTCGATGGCTCAACAATGTCGCAGAAGATGATCATCATCGGCGTGGCTGAGAAGGGATCGACATAAACGGCGTCCAGATCCGGCTTCAGGATCATGTCGGATTCGTTAATGGCTTTCCAACCTTCAATCGACGATCCGTCAAACATCAGGCCATCGGTCAGTTCATCTTCGCCCATGACGCCAGCGCACATGGTGAGGTGCTGCCACTTGCCCTTGGGGTCGGTGAAGCGGAGATCGACCCACTCGATTTCCTGTTCTTTGATCTGCTTAAGAATGTCTGCCGGAGTGGCCATGTTATCACTACCTTCCTTGATTGGACTTTGGGGTGGTTTTTACCGCGCGCCGAAACCCCGTTCGGCGGTGGAAATTCAAAATGCGTTAAATGGCGTCGCTGTCCTTTTCGCCGGTGCGAATCCGCAACGCGCTTTCGACGGGGATGACGAAGATTTTGCCATCGCCAATGCGTCCGGTTTGGGCAGCGGCGGCAATCGCTTCGACCACGCGGGGGGCGAGCGCATCGTCCACGACGACCTCCAGCTTCACCTTGGGCAGAAAGTCGACGACATATTCGGCACCACGATAGAGTTCGGTATGGCCCTTTTGACGTCCAAAGCCCTTGGCTTCGGTGACGGTGATACCCGAGACGCCGACTTCATGAAGGGCTTCCTTCACGTCATCCAGCTTGAACGGTTTAATGATTGCTTCAATCTTTTTCATGGTGCGGGGCAACCCTTTGCGGTTTCGCTTCAGCCTTCAATAATCGTGCCAACTAAGGGCGCGCAAGCGAACGCTCAATTTAGGCAAGTTGCTGTCTGGAATCTGGGCAGGGCGCGGGTCATATGCCCATTTATTAGGCAGCAACCGCCTGAAAACTAATCAATTGCCCTTGGGATTGGAGTGCGTCCCTGTCGAGTCTGCCCGTGCGTCTGCGCGACTCGGCCGAGTCGTTCAGGCGGGGCTATGTGGCAGGTCGAGGCCCGAGAGGCTTTTTGTGAAGATTTCGCAGCCCGTGTCGGTGATGCCAATCGTATGTTCAAATTGCGCCGACAAGGTGCGGTCCCGCGTCACCGCCGTCCAGCCATCTTCCAGAACCTTGCAATCGGGCCTGCCGATATTGACCATGGGTTCAATGGTGAAGAACATGCCAGGCTTCAGCTCTGGCCCCGTGCCGGGGCGGCCGACATGGACAACTTCGGGTGCATCATGAAATAGGCGGCCAATGCCATGGCCGCAAAAATCGCGCACCACGCCATAACGTTGCTTTTCCGAATGCACCTGAATGGCATGGGCCACATCGCCCAGATGGTTGCCGGGTTTCGCCTGCGCAATGCCCAGCATCATCGCTTCATAGGTCGTCTCGACCAGCCGACGCGCCTTGATATTCACCTCTCCGACCAAATAGGTGCGGTTGGTATCGCCATGCCAGCCATCGAGCAGCGGGGTGACATCGACATTGACGATATCGCCTTCTTTCAGGGCCTTTGGCCCGGGAATGCCATGGCAGATGACATGGTTTACCGAGGTGCAGCAGCTGTGCGTATAGCCCCGATAATTGAGCGTTGCGGGAACAGCGCCACTATCAAAGGTCATGGTCCGAACCAGATCGTCAATGGCCTGCGTCGTCACGCCGGGCTGAATAAAGGGCACAAGCGCGTCGAGAATCTGGGCGGCGAGGCGGCCTGCCTTGCGCATCCCGTCAAAGGCGTCGGGGCCATGCAGGCGGATGACGCCGGAGCGCAGGGGAACGGTGTCGTCGGTGACAATCTGATATTGAGTCATTGCGATGATATAGGCGAGATGCGCGAGGGCCGCAAATCGGTGCCATCCCGGATGTGACCAGTCTGGCCTTTCCGCTCCAGCCCTGCCAAAGGCGGCGCATGGCAGCGCCCGTCCCTTCCGGCCCCTTTGTGCTTCTGGATGATGCCCGTGCAGGCGGTGCGCCCGCGCGTCTTTATTGCGACCCGCTGGAGATTGTGGAGACGCGGGATTCGGCAGAGGTGGCGGATCTGGTGACGCGGATTGGCGCGGGCGGGGATTGGGCCGGTTTTTTGAGTTATGAGGCGGGTCTTGCGCTGGAGGATCGGCTTGCGCAGCGCGGTCGCACACCCAATGTGCCGCTGGTCTGGTTTGCGCGCTTTGCGGGCTATCAAGAGGTTCCGTCGGATCAGGTGGCGGACTGGCTGCCCGATGCGGCTGGCGGCTGGGTCGATGCTCCGCACCCGCGCCTTGGCCGGGCCGATTATGCCAAGGCGCATGACCATGTGCAGGCACTGATCACGGCGGGCGATATTTATCAGGCCAATTTGACGATCCGGGCTGATGTGCGCACGGCGGGCCATCCGCTCGCCATTTATGCGGGGCTGCGGGGTCGTGCGCAGGCCGGCTTTGGCGGCGTGGTCTGGACGGGGGAGGATTGGCTCTTGTCGCTCTCGCCCGAACTCTTCTTCGCCTTGAAGGCGGGACGGATCACGACCAAGCCGATGAAGGGCACCGCCGAACGTGCGGGCGACCCAGCCGAAGATGCCCGGCGCATCGCCCATCTGCATAATGATGCCAAGCAACGGGCCGAAAATCTGATGATTGTGGATCTGCTCCGCAATGATGTGTCGCGCGTGGCGCAAGCGGGGTCGGTCGCTGTGCCGGATTTATTTCATGTGGAAAGCTATCCGACCGTCCATCAGATGATCTCGACCGTGACGGCGCAGCTGGACCCGGGCAAGACGGTGGCGGATCTTCTGCGCGCCATTTACCCCTGCGGGTCGATTACGGGTGCGCCCAAGATTCGGGCGATGGAAGTTATTGGCGATGTCGAGCCAGAGCCGCGCGGTATCTACACGGGTAGCATCGGCCGCATTGATGCCAATGGCGACGCGGCATTTAATGTCGCGATCCGCACATTGCATTTGCCCAAGGGTGCGACAGTCGCAACGCTCGGTCTAGGCGGCGGCATTGTGGCGGACAGCCAAGTGGATGAGGAATGGGCCGAGTGTCTGGCCAAGGGGCGCTTTGTGGCGGACCCGCGCTGCTTTGATTTGATTGAAACAATGCTGTTCGACCCTGAACAGGGGATGCCGCTGCTCAACCGCCATTTGGAACGGATGCAGGCGAGCGCCGATGCGCTGGGCTTTACGCTGGATCGGCATGATGCGCGAAACCTGCTTCAGGCCGCGACGTTCCGATTGGACGCGCCGAAGCGGATCCGGCTGTTGCTGTCGCGGCAAGGTAAGATGGCGGTTGAAGCCGCAGATTTGCCTGTGCGGGCGGCAGGTCCGGCCTTGGTTCAGCTCGCGGCTTTGCCCGTTGACGCCGATGATTTCCGCCTGCGCCATAAGACGACGGACCGGGCCTTTTATGATCAGGCGCGTTTGAGCGCGGGATGTTTTGAAGTGGTCTTTGTCGATCCCGATGGATTTCTAACCGAAGGCAGCTTCACCAATGTTTTTGTTGAACGCGGCGGCCAATTGCTGACGCCACCGCTCAGCCGCGGGCTTTTGCCCGGCGTGTTGCGGGCCGAGATGATCGACAGCGGACAGGCAGTGGAGGCGGATCTGACCGCAGCGGATTTGGCGGGTGGATTTTTTATCGGCAATGCGTTGCGCGGTTTGATGCCCGCAATTCTTGCCTGAACTTGCGCTTTTTTGGGCGAATTTCTGGCCGAAACGCCCCTTGGGCGGTTGCCCCTATGTGATCGAGTCCGTATAGGCGCGGCTATCGCCCTCGACTGTCCCCTTGCCAGAGAAAGCGCCCAAACCATGCGCACCACCTCCGCCGCACTCGACCGTATTCAGCCCTCCGCCACCCTTGCGATGACGAGCCGGGTGCTCGATCTCAAGGCCAAGGGCGTGGACG
>Ga0078894_10005103_pt1 | contig 10100 bp, 12 predicted proteins | sample LauGreSu1BDMLBSD_2_FD_67506 | JGI IMG/M metagenome (GOLD analysis project Ga0078894, IMG submission 67506) | Freshwater lake microbial communities from Lake Michigan, USA - Su13.BD.MLB.SD (version 4) (version 4) | ecosystem: Environmental > Aquatic > Freshwater > Lake | place: Lake Michigan...
TCTTTCAAGTTCCTCTAATCTTAAATCAGCTTTAATTAACTGACCATCAATCTTTTGATTTTCTTGGATTTTGTCTTGAATCTCCTCCCACCTTTTAAGTTTGTCCTTAAGAGCGGCTATTTTTAAATCACAACTTTCAACAGAGATCTCATACTTCTCTTTAACAAGTTTGTTTTTTTCATATTCATCAAACTCTTTTTTCAACTGAACGAAACTTTGTTCTTTGCGGGATAAATCCTGCATAAGTGTCGTTTTTGTGGTTTTTTGCACGATTAATCCATCTAACTCCGCAATCTTTGCGTTTGTGATCGCCGCGTTCATTAACTCAATTCCACAGTGTTCACACTTGATCCCTCCTTCTACTTCAGATTTTAATTTATTGATTGATGAAATTTCAGTATCAATTTTTACACTTTCCTTATAAACATCGTTGTATTGTTCCTTAACCTCATCGTGTTTGTCCTCATGATAATACTCACTTGGTTCAACCACTTTAAGTTCGTTGATTTTAGAAATGTAACCTTTTTTTTCAAAATCAATCGTGTTAATTTCTTCTTGAGTTTGGGTTGGGTTTAATCTACTAATTTCTTGATCTATGTTAGAGTGTTTTTTCTTTAACATATCATCACGGTAAGACTTACCTTTTAAAATCGCATCCTCAACATTTAAAAGTTCAGTTTTACTTTCCTCGATTTGAGTGTTCAGTGTTTGAATCGATGTCTCGTGAGTTGTAATATCATCTTTTAATTGTTCAGATGAATATATGTTGGAGAGTTTTTGTTTTGAGAACTCGCCATAAATTTCTTTTGCAACTTCCTCCTTTTTCTTTAAGAACTCAAGTCCCATGAATCGAGAGAGTACTTGACCTCTTGCCGTTGGTTTTGACTCTAATAATTCTTCAAGGTTTGATCCTGTTGTAAGAATTGTCATTAAAAAGTCTTCTTTAGTTCCAATTGAAGTTTTAATAAATGCCTCTGTTTCTCTTCTTTGTTCTCCGGTAAAATTCAATAAGGTTCCATCAGATAACTTTTTAAAGAAGTCTAATTCAGTTTTAACATTCCATTCATTTTTTTTAGACAACTTCCTCTCAATATTTCTAACGATTACATAATCTTCACCGTCAATTGTGATTTCACCTCTGACATGAACTTTGTCTTTGTTTGAGAACCTGTTGAATATCTCTTCAGCCTTTGTCGTTTTAGTTGTCTCGTTAAAGAACAAAAACATTAGGAGGTCAACAGTCAATACCGTTTTCCCCCCAAAGTTTGGTGGATCTGATTCAACTACCACAATACCATTTAACTTATCAAAATCTAACTTTTGATTTTCACCATATGATAAAAAGTTTGAGAACTCAATGTTTCTGATATACCACTTTTTAAACTGAGATTGGTTTTCTTCATCACCATTCATTTTGTTTTCAACCATTTTATTGATTGACAAAATATCATCAGTCTTATCCTTTTGTCCTTTTGACTCTATGAAATTTTTTAATAAATCCAATTGGTAGTTAGCATCACTGATGTTTACAGAAACATCAATAGATTGCATATCCTCAGTTTGAGTTGTTTTAGCCTTTGTTAAAACATTTACATTGGTCGTGTTATACTTTTTTGAGAAGTAATGTTTAACACTTTTTATTTTATCCTGTGTAAAGTTTTCCGGTAAATCTTCCCATACAACTTGTATAATTGGGTTTTCATATATAGAAAAGTCCAAATCTTTTATCATAATATTGTAATTAAATAATCTTGGTGGATTGAATAAATCCATTTTTATTCTTCTGTTGTTTGCTCCTCTTCAAATTCTTTATTAATCTTTGCAGACTCTTCTTCATTTGGCACAAAACTAAATGCATGATCTACTTTTCTTTCTTCAACAACCTCAAAGTCAAACTCTTGGTCCCCAACTTGAGCTTTAAGGTTTTCTTCATTTTTCATGTTTTCAATTTGTTGTTGAAGTAACATGTCAAATGCTTTTTGCATTCCAGATTTTTGTTGTTTAATTTTTGCATTTCTTTTTGCAACTTTTTTTCTGTGTTCTTTTGCGGCTTTTCCCATTTTGTTAATTATTAATTGTTATTTGGTCTATTTTCTTCAAACCATTCTATTACGCTATTAATTGCCCATACAGCACCTGCAGACAACATTCCATCAAAGAATATGGAAATATATTTATTAAGTCCAATCAATTCGTGCCAAGGTGCAAACAATGTTAAGGATAAAAAGAATCCTACCCATGTGCCAGTACATAACATACACTGAATTAAACTCGATACAAAAGCAAAGATTGGTCTAAAAATTACCCACCCAATATTTGGTTGTGCGTTATTATGAATCCAATTCCTTAACCCATTAAAGATTGATCCGTAAACCAGAATGTTTGTCATTCCGTAAGCGGCGATTACCCACATTAAAACTATCATATTCGTCTATTTAAATTTGATCCCCTCAGAAGGTAGGCGTTATTTTGGTTACCATTCAAAAAGTCTCGGTTTATTTTTTCTAACTCCCTTATTTGTTCATTCTTTTGTTGTAATTCACCTCTCAAGTTTTGGAGTGTTTCTTGGAGAAGTTTTGACTTGTCATTATTATTCTTTTCGTCTAAAGTTCGTCTAAGTTCATCTAGTTCTTCATTCTTTTTAGACATTTCATTTTGGAAAAAACTTTCGTTTTCTGTCGTTTTAGTGGAAAATTCTTCTTTAATTGTGCCGATTTCGGTAGTTTTAGTAGAAATTTCTTGTCTAAGTTCGTCTAGTTCTTCATCCTTTTTAGACATTCCGTTTTCCAACTGTTGTATTTTTAACAACAGTTCATTTACTTGAGTATCGTCAGTTATGTAAACTTCCTTTTCAACTACTCTTTCTATTGGGACTTCTTTAATAACCTCTTGAATTACAACTTTTTCTACCGGTATTTCTTTGATAACCTCAACTATTTTCTCAACCACTCTGTCTACCGGTATTTCTTTGATAACCTCAACTATTTTCTCAACCTCCTTAATAACTTCAACAGGTACTTCCACTCGTTTTTCAACTATTACCTCAATTTCTACCTGTTTTTCACCAACAATACCCGTTTTTAAGTCTTTTTCACCTTCATTAAGTGTTTTTCCCAAAAGCCCATATCGTTTGATATCAAAACCTTGTTTGAAGCATAGGTATATAAAATTATCAACATCCTTAATTTCTTGGGATCCACAAAACGCAGACACCGTCTGCATCATGTCTTTACTAAATATTTTGGAGTTTTTCGGATCCATTCTCAATATCTTCAAATGATTTTATGGAGAACTTCATAAAAGGTTTTGGATTTGGTAAATCAACATAAGAGTATTCTTTTGTTTCAACATCATAAATTCCATAACCATGTCTTCCAATACTTTCACCGATGTTCTGTTGAATTGGTGAACCGATCATATAACCTTTACCGGTTTTGAATTTGAATTCTTGTCTTTTATGAATATCCCCACATAACACCGTTTCAAGCCCATCAAACTTTTCAACATCATATGCCTCTTCGCCAAAATCAAATCCAAGATCTGTTTTCATACCTTGTATTGGTCCATGAAATAATCCAATTCTTACACTTTTAGCATCCGTGATATCAGGTGGGATATTTCCTTGATATTGTGAGTATACACACCAACTAATATTTTCATCCTCATAAACCCCTCTGTCTTTATAATAGACAATATTTTCACTATTTAAGGAATTGATAATTGGTGATAGTGCGTCTAACCTCTCAGTGTTATTTACCAAGAAGTCGTGATTACCAGGTATAATAATTGTTTTTGCGATGAATGAACATTCGGTTAATAACCACCTAACCATCTCAATAAGTTCAGGTGTCATTTGGTTTTTAGAATGAACCAAATCGCCCGTAAAGACGATGCGATCAGGTTCTAACTCTTTCCATTGACTAATTGCAGTTTCCAATATTGACTTATAAAGATCGTGATCTTTAAAAAGACGAATGTGTAGGTCTGAAAAATGTATTAGTTTTTTAACCATCTTATTTCTCAATTCTCATGTTTGTATTTGCAATTGGGGCTCTGAACACAGGAATTGATGCGTATGATTCATCATCAACTTTTTGCATGACTTCGTAAAAACCAAGTTCACTACATTTTACCGTTGATATATTTCCATAAACCTTAAACGATTCAAGTTTATCGTCAAGGAGTGTTACTTTTTTTGTTGTTGTGTTAAAAATTAATGTTTGCATTTTAATCGTTTAATTGTTGTTTAGTTTCGCAGTAGATTTCGAATGGTGGTTTATAAGGGTCGTCTTTAGCGGGAAATGGATTGACCGGTATTGGTATCCTGTAGGGTTCTGCAATACCGATTTTTGGTTCATCGTTAACTTCTCCCATTTTTTCAACAATTGGTGTAATGTCAATATGTTTACTTTCAAGTTTACCATAAAGGTAACCTTCTAACCAAATATAAAATTCTTTGTGTGTCATGCCATTTCTCTACAATAAAGGTTTGCCAATATGAATCTAGCCAACTTAAATTCTTTAGCTCGGTTTAATCTCAACCCATAACTTGATGCGATACTTTTCAAGTAAGGTGTTGCCTGAGATATTGTCATTTGTCCTATTTCCATTAGTCTATAAATAATTCAAAATCTTCGTTAACATGACCACACTCATTACACATATAGGTTGGGAACGGTACAATTGTGTCTTCATGACTTCCTGTTAATAATGCTGGTACTTTTTTTAACATTGTTACTTCTTTGAAGAATCTTGATTCACATTTTTCACATTTGATAGTCTCTTGTTCTTTCAAATTAATCTTTGGTCTGATAATATCGTCGCTCATTTTTTTTATTTTAATTATAGTTTATTTTTTAAGTTTAGTCAAATGTTGTTTTATATCCATTTCTAAAATAGTATTAATTGTTGTTTTAGATACTCGGTGTTCATGATATTCTCTTTCTTCGGTTATTAAAACAATAATACAACCCAAAAGTGGTATTCCTTCATATTTGGTTCCTTCTAACATTTTTAAAATTAATTTACCATAAAAAGGTAACTGAGTGTTGTAGTGACCTAAAGCATTATCGGGTAAATCTTCAAAAGGTTTTTTCATTTTTTTCGTATAACGAGTAACCACAAAGTTCTTAGGTTTGTTTGATTTCCAGTCAGTTATTAAAATACCAACTTTACCATTTGTTCCAACAACCAACCAAACCTTATCGGGTTGTCCTGTATAACCAAGTTCGGGATGTCCTAATACAATTTCAGTATCGATCAATACACATCCCCTTTCTTTAAGGAGTTCAACATACCTTTTACCTGCAATGATCATTGTATCACTTTTGATGATTTGTTCTGCGTCACAATCAAATATTGGTTGACGAACTACTTTGTTAATTCCAAATTCTTTCAGTGTGTGTTCCTCTAAAAAATAGTGACAACGAGATCCAAGATTTGTTGATTTTCGACCAGCTTCAGCCCACTCTTCCATTAATCTTTCTGCCTCATCAGGATCCCCACCGGCTTTACTAAATGCTGCTTGTTCTGTTGGGAACTCCTCATAAAATAATTTCATAACTTTTGAAACTGATGGGAAATCACTTCTTAGATCTCCTTTGTCATCCAACATTGTGTATTTATGACTTTCTTCCTCAAAAGTTAATTTAAACTCTTTTTGTTTTTCAGATAAGATATCTCGTATTTCTTGTGCAATTTTTTTTAAATCCATTAGTCTTTTATTATTACATAATAGGGATCAATCTCTCCCCTAAGATCACAAACATCCTGATCAATAGGAAGTTTGAGAATTTTTATTTTTTGATGTAGTTCTCCACCATTCAATTCATGGTAAAGTTTTACCGCGTTATTCCATGCGTCTCCATCCAAACAGATAATTACATTACCTTTAGCTTTTTGATAGATGGTTTCAAATAACAGTTCTGACATATGTTTCCCTAACATCGGGATTGAATTTTCCAAAAACAATCCGTCAAAAGCACCCTCAACCAAAAAAATATCTTTATTCCAATCAATCAGATTTTCCCAAAATATAATTTTATCTTTTTCAGCTTCAGGATTTTTATATTTAGCTCGAGACATTGGGTTCCAACTTCTTGCAATATAATAGTTCAACTCACCCTTATTATCATAAGAGGGAATGACAATACGACCAGCATGATCACCCTTATCACAGAACCCTATTTGATATTTTTCAATCATATAATCGGAAATTCCCCGATTATGTAGGTAATTTATCGCCTGTCTTCTTACAGGATACACCTTACTTGAATCTTTGAATAAGGTAAACCCGTCAGGTAACTTTAAAGTTTTTTTCTTTTTTTCTCGTTTAATTACCGTTTCAGGTTTAAGAACATTATAGAGTTTTTTTTGTTTTTTATTTCCGTATCTATCAAAAATTTTACCTAATACACCATGAGTATTCTCGCTATCACCGCAGGCCCAACACTTATAGACATTATCTATGTAATTAACCTCCAAATTGTGTTTATTTCTCCCGTCGTCACATACTGGACAGTTGAAGGAAATTTGACCGCGATTTGGGTAATGAAGTCCGTGATCACCAAGAACTTCCTCCAATAACTCAACTAATGCCTCGTTTTCATCCATCCTTTATAATATAAACATAAACTTTCAATCAATCAACTACACAAAGTTTTATAAGTTTTTATATTTATTACTGATATGCCAAATCAAATAACTATTACAGCCTTAGCAGGTTTACCACCTTTCGATGTTTACACTTGTGATACGGGGTACACAACCTGTATTTATATCGACACTATTGGGTTAGGTCAAATACCTTACACTTTTAATATTCCAATTGTATTAGATGGTATGTCATCTTGGGGTGTAAAGGTTGTAGATAGTAATGATTGTATATTAGACGAAATTTTAACTTAAATATGTGTACAAGTATTGGTTTTTGGTATTATGATGCGGGTGTTTCTAACATATGTGGGAATACTCCAAGAAATGTAGAGTTGTTTACGGATACAGGGAATTATACTGTAGGTTCAATAGTAGGTACAGGATGTCCACTTACAGACTTTCCAGCTTCTTCTGGGTTCTATTCTAACGGTATTGATGTCATAACAGTTGATACAAACCCAACTCAACCTGAGGTTTTATTGGTCACGCCATGTCCAACTTCAACACCTACCCCTACTCCAACACCAACTGTAACAACAACTAATACGGAAACTCCAACACCTACACCAACTAATACGGTCACTCCAAGTGAGACACCAACAAACACACCAACACCCACACAAACACCGACATTTACCACAACACCTAGTGTAACACCAACATTTACACCAACACCAACATTTACACCAACTCCGTCATCAACACCTGTTGGTGATTATTGTATAATTAATACAGGAACTTATGATGGTAATTACGATATCGAAGGTGTTCATAATAGTCATTACTTTTACACAGGTACAACAGGATTCATATTCTTTTCACTAACGGAAAATAGATGGTGTTTAGCGGCAGCTTTAGACGATCCTTGTGTTCAATTTGGACCTTATGGTAGTACATCTACAACACCAGATTTAGATGATACTGTAATGTATTCAGGAATATGTGTAACGACAACAACAACTACCGATGTTTGTGCGGCTTTTGATTTTGACGCAATATTTGATTGTTACATACCTCCAACACCGAGTATGACCTCATCACCAACCGCAACTCCTACAGTAACACCAACACCATCGGTAACTGATCCTTGTGGTGGAAGATCTATGACTGTTACTTTAGATAAAGTTACTCCGAGTGCGACCGCAACCCCAACTGCAACACCTTCATCAACACCTGAAGTTACAAGACCATATAATTGTCCTGGAACTGTAATATTCAACACTATAGATCAACTTATTGAATGTGCGAATAGTAAGAAATTTAAAGACTGTTTCACGGGTATTGATTATTACACTTCAGATCTTGTTTTAGTTTCAGGTACTACACAACCTAAAGAAGGTTATGTTTATAACGCAACAATTAATGGTTTCAATTATTGTGTTGTGTTTGAAGGTTTATTTGAAAACATTAGTGGTGTTGATAATATTGTATTAACAAATGAAGTAGGTCCTTCTAATTTAGGTGCTTGTTTAAACTGTGATCCTGTTACTCCTGAACCAGTTTTGGAATGTATAATTGTTAACTCTGAATGTGGTAATGTAAGTGTTTCTCCAAGTGGGTTCTTTAATGGTAAATTATATTATGTATGGTCATTCCCTGGTAATCCTCAACTATATAAAATTTATTGGGACTCATTAAACAATAGATGGGTTGCCGCTAACAACACAACAAGTATGCCGGGGTCTTATTTGGAAACTGATAGTGAGTTACCTGTTGGTTCTGTAAGTGATTGGGTTGATTCAACATTCTATATAACTTGTATTGATAGTAGTTATAATTTCTATACAACATTGTTAAGTGTTCCGTGTCCAACTTTATCACCAACACCTACACCAACACCAAGCCCAACTCCTTGTTCACAATATCAATACAGAATTACAAACAATAGTCCGTCTAAAGTTTCTGTTCAATACAAAATTTGTGGTTCAAAACTTTTCCAAAGTATTAGTTTAAATGGAAATGCATCTATTGTTATTTGCTCATCGACAGTACCTACATCAAACAATCCTCAGAATGTTAATGTGGATTTACTTCCATATGTATGTTAAAAAAAAATATCGGTCGTAAAACCGATATTTCTAATTATTGGTATTTTAGACGATATTATTGCCAAATAGTTTTAAATCTCATAAATCCTAATGCACAAGTGTAGGCATCTGTTTGGTCAAAGTTTTCTTTCTTAAGAGTGTTATTTTTTGTGTATAACCATTTAATTTGTGGTTCTCTTTTTGCAACTTTTTCCCATATAACCATTTTTTTATCTATATCTTTTGGAAGACCTCCAAATAACACAAATTTCTTTTTGTCGTTTTCTTGAACTAAGTCAGGAAATGCAAATTTTCTTGAGTTGTAAGTTGAAATAAATTCAGGAACAATTCCTAATATATTATAGATCTCTTTAAACACAAAACTGTTAAACCTTAAAAGAGTTTGGATTGTATATACATTATTAGAATTTAATAATGGTTCTTCAATAACAACTCTTACAATACCTAAGTTTTTATACTCTTTTAGTTTTTCTGCAAATATCTCAGACTTTAATAAAAGTTCTTTTAATTTATCCTCATCCTTATCAACTTTTGGCCTTGGTGATACATGAGTTAATTCAAGTAATTCTTGAGTTTGGATATCAAATAATGCCCACCCTATTGTTTTGGTAGAAATATCAAGTCCCAAAACTTTGGGTGAGTTCTTTAAACTTTTTGCCATAAAAAATGTGTTATTAATTTAATATATAATCAGAAACTTTTAAAATTGTAGTTTTCTTAGAAATCTAACTTTATAACATACTGTTGTATGCCCTGTCTTAAAACAGGAGACTGTAATTTAGACATAACTAATATGTCTTCATTTTCATCTAAAAGGGCAATTTCACTTACATAAGAAGCAGTACCAAATGTCCATGTTGGGTTTTGTGAAACTAAAAATTCATTAGAACTCAAATTGATTTTGTACTTCATTTCATAGATAGTAGCTTGGATGTCTGTTTCTAAATTTCCATAAAAATAATACTCATCACCAAAATTTAATTGTGGTCCTGTTGAGTTTAAAGGAACTAACTCTACAAAATTATTAAGATTATAAAAAGGTGCTGAAGAATAATTTTCAGATGTAATAACAAATGTGTTAGATGTTATTGATTGCTCAGTCACATAACCATTTATAAACATAGAACTAATATCACTTGTAAAGTCAATTAATCTCCAATTTTCAGGAACAGGTCTTTGTCCTACAGGTACTTTTTGAGCTAATACTTGGAATTTAGTTGCGTAGAATCCTTCAGGTACCACACATGATGGACAATATGTTGTTGTAATTGTCACAGGGGTAAATATAGTTGTTGTTGTGGTAGTAACAGGAATATATCCCGGTTGTACCAAACAAGGGAATTCTCCCCCAAATCTCACTCCAACATTTTTAGGTGTGTCAGGTGAACAAATATTATC
>Ga0078894_10005104_pt1 | contig 10099 bp, 10 predicted proteins | sample LauGreSu1BDMLBSD_2_FD_67506 | JGI IMG/M metagenome (GOLD analysis project Ga0078894, IMG submission 67506) | Freshwater lake microbial communities from Lake Michigan, USA - Su13.BD.MLB.SD (version 4) (version 4) | ecosystem: Environmental > Aquatic > Freshwater > Lake | place: Lake Michigan...
ATCCATTAGAGTATTACAGCATGTATCATAACATTGCGTGCACAATATTCAATAATTCAACCTGGAGAGAAAATGTAGACTGGCGCCGCAGACACTGCCACACCGGGTGTATTTATTGCTCGCCCACCGACATTGGGGTCAGCACTACCAGCGCCGGGTCTACCATGTTTGTTCTTGAAATGAACAACGATGAAAACAGGATCATGGGCGTAGGAAAAATCATTTGCGGCGCGGCTTCCGCTGCGAGCGCCGAGGCGGGAAACCGGTTGGCGCAACGCAAATTCAACGTGTACGAATATCGTAGTTATAACCGGTACAAGTTCATTGGAATGGAGCGAGTAGACCGCCAAACGCACATTGACTCGAACCCCAAACTGGCGTCCATATTCAAACGACTGGACTGGATGCTGTTTCGAACCTCGCGACACGCCAAACGTGGCAGGGGGATACAGCGTATTCCGAAATGGATCACCGAAGTCGCAGAACGGCGGTGCAACTACACACTCTCTCGGTTCTTTGACCAGCTGTTTCGAAACGTTTTATAAAAATTTTATAAACATTTTATAAAAAATAAAAAATAAAAATAATTTTGTTTATTTTTGTTTTGGTCTTAATGCATTGATTAAAAAAAAATTGAAAACCAAATGCGTTTCGTGAATGGTAAAACAGCAGGAACCTGTAGAAGCGAAAAGATAATGCGAACAACTGACGTGACTCTGAACCTGAATATGGGTTTCTTGGATGGAGAAACCGAGAGAAGAATGACGCGGAAGGAAATGGAGTCCAAACTGGTGGAATTGAGGTGCCACATGTGCGATATATTGCCCGAACCTGACGTATTGGGCCTGGAAGAAACGATTCAGCGGATTGCATTCAAATCCCTGGAATTGGGCGAATGGACAGCATGTGACGTGGGAGCATGGGTTTCATTGACCCCGCACCCCCCCGTAAACTACGGCATGCAGCTCGTGGTGTCAATTCAGCACGAAAACCCCCTGTCTTTCACAACAGTGGCGGAGGTGATCAATGCTATCCATGACAACGGCGCATCGTTTCCAATCACGTTTGAGGAAGACGAAAACTACTTCTTGTACCCGTTCAACTCCGAGGTTTCAGACATGGACGACAGAATCTGCCCGGGTCACTAAAGGGCTTCAGAGCTTCAAAGGCAATGGTTGAAAGGTAAGCATTGTGTGTGATTGTGTGTGTACCCTAATATTTTTATATTTACCGCGATACCATCAATATCATGTAAATATCATGTAAATGTAAATACCATCTAAATTTAATATTTAATATTTTAATATTGTCTGAATCAAATTATTAAGTATTCTAATCAAGTTCAAGTTCAAGTTCAAGTTCAAGTTCAAGTTATGGATGCCGAAAAGTTCAACGCGAATAATTATAGCGTGCAAGAGCTGCTTCAGCTGTTGAACCTTCCTCCCCGGATTCAAGAAGTTACCGAAAACGATATTACGCTCATAACAACTTCAAATATAACCAAGTACAACGGAAAGGCGGTAAGCAAACGGTTAATCGCCCCGCGCGAATCGGCCCAGTACATGCAACTGTCGCTGTTTTATAGAGAGATTCAAGTTAAACTCGTGCAAGCGGTAAAGGCGTACAACATTGAAAACCCAGACCCAGGCGAGACGCGAGCCGCGCGCGCGCGGGTAGAAGCCGCATCCGGCGCCATCGGCCAATGGGACCCGGCGATTGCGCGGGCCAACTCCGATGCCAGTGCCGCAATTCGCGAACGGTCCCGTATTGAAGCCGCCACCGAAGCCGCTGCTCAACAACAACAACAGCAACAACAACAACAACAAGAGACGGAAATATACGACCGGCAACAAGAAGAGTATGCGCAATTTGACAAGAATTCCCGAACCAGGTTGCGCGTGTTGTCCGATCCCAACGAACAGCTGCGCTGGGAGCGCAACCAGTACCTCCCCTGGGAACCCGACTACATGGAAGACACCGTCCAAATTACGGTAATGATGCTAACCGGAAGCTCTGCCGTTGGACAAACGCTCATGTTCAGCAATGGAACCACGGCGGAGGTGAAAGAAGTGCTAACGACGGCGGCCACAACGAGTGACGGGACAAATACAAATACAGCGACGTTAAACGTAACAACCAGCGGTATAATCAACGCAAGAAGTAAATTTGCCGGAGTCGAACCGGAATGTTCGGGCACGGTTACCAAAATAGGGTCATTAACCTCAACCTCAACAGACTCATCAGCCACCCGCGAACGCGAGTATCGATCGTCACAGTCCCAGCTAGCGGCCACAAACCGCCAGAACCAGTTCGAGCTGGCGGTAGACGAAAACGGGCACTACATTATGAAACAGCGGCAACTGAATATTCCGAGCGCGTACAATGTGCCCATCGCGCAAGGTACCATGAACCCGACGCTGCGCAACATGTACACGCGCATTGTGGTCATCAACAGTAAACGCCGCGCCACGCTGTTCCCGCATACAACGGACCCCGTTGGCGCCTCATCCAGCACGAATTTCAATGTCCAGTTGAGCGAAGAGTTGAAAAACGTGGTGTCGCTTCAAATGTTGTCGATTACGATGCCGTATTCGTGGTACGCGGTGGATGCGGCCACAGGAACCAACTGCTTCCACATAACCGCCACCCCGATCGATCCCAGTAACCCTACTGTCGACAACACGGCGGCCAGCGTTACCACCACGATTACGGTTGCTACCGGAAACTACACGCCGCTGGCCCTCATTGCGGAAATTAATTCGCGGTTGAATGCCACGGATGAAAGCTCGCTGATAAAAAATAACCTGGAAGCCAAGTATGTGGACGCCACTGGTAAATGCCAGTTCGAAAACAAGTCGCCCATTACCGTGAAATTCAAGCTGACCTTTTTCGATCCCAAACGTGTGCTGGATTGTGGAGCCAGCTGTCGTCAAAGCAATAAAATCAACAACTGCCTGGGTTGGATTCTGGGCTTTCGAAGTAACAGCGTGTATACCAGCGTGCTGTACAACAGTTTTGCGCTGGACGGAATGGTCTATGACATTCCCACCCCGTTTGGAATCAACCCGCTCACGAGCGAAGCGGTGATTGACACGTACGGTCCCAAATACTTTATGCTGGTTCTAGACGATTATAAAAATAACCGCATTAATGGCGGGGTAGTGAGTGTCACCAATACGGAGACACGACTCGACCAGCCGTACTATTATGACAGCGATATTCCGTGCGAGAGTATTCCGGACCCGTTCGGAGGGCCAACAGATAAAATCACAGTAAACATTCCGTCGGAGCCCCGCACGTTGACGGAAGCGCAGCTGTACGCCGTGAACGAAATTCGCCGAAACCGAGACCTTACTAGGGTGGACCGGGTCGCAGAACCCACATCGTCCAACGTGTTTGCAATGGTGAATTTCAATAAAAATGGCCTTGCGATCGGGTCGACCATTAGCGATTCGGGACTGGCGCTATCCACATTCACGCGCGACTACTTTGGGCCCGTTACGCTGCAGCGGCTCAAAGTAACACTGGTGGACGATAACGGTTTTGTTGTGAATTTGAATGGCAATGATTGGTCGTTTACATTTGCAGCAAAGGCGCTGTATGAGTATTAGAAAATTAGACGAATAATAAATAAGTAAATAAAAATAAAAAGGTTGGCGGTCAAATTTAGTAAAAATAACACTAAAAATAAAAGTAAAAACACATTATATAAATACACATATAAATACTAAAAATGCCAAAAACTCCACCACCAGCAAAACCAAAATGCACAAGCCCCAGACCCTACACACCGAAGCCCCCTAGTAAACCTAAACCCTACTCTATCGGGGGCAGTCGCCGCCGTGGCTCCAAAAGCCAGAAGAGAAATAGACGCCATACTCGTCGTTATTAATAATCATTAATTAAAAATAAAAAAAGTTGGCTATCTACTGCCATTTTTTTATTTTTGTTTTGTTTTTGTAGACCAGTTTTCAGACTTGTTTGAGTTTGAGCTTGTCGCCGAGCTTGTCACTAAGCTTGTCACTAAGCTTGTCGCCGAGCTTGTCACCGAGTGTGCACACGAGACGTTTGACAAGGCAATCGAGCTTGTACAACCCGTCGGCGATGGTTGGCGCGAGCGATCGGAACTTGAAACTGCATACACGTTCCGGGGAAATTGCGTATGTGGCCGGCAATACAAATATCGCCAGACCAATGATTCCACCGAAACATTTCGCGGAGTTCACAATGAGACAGGTGATACAGGTAACAATTGTCGACGACGCCAGGTGAAACGTCACTAGCCAGAATAGCATGATGGCGACACGTACCGAAACCTCTTTTGCTTTGGTCTTAGCCGGTTCCTCTTCCTCTTCCTCTTCTTCCTCTTCTTCCTCTTCTTCCTCTTCTTCCTCTTCTTCCTCTTCTTCCTCTTCTTCTTCGCTTTCTTTGAGTTCCTGTTCTTCTTCTTGTTCGTATTCGTATTCTTTGCATTCGTCTTCTTCGTGTCTTTTGGGGGACACAGAAACGGCTCCGGTTCCACTGGTTTCGGGACAATATGACATTTGAATTTTTGGTAACGTTTGGCACTGATAACACTTCTACGTGATATTGATTTTATATTTCAATTTTTTATCATCATCGCACTACAACAAGTGGGTAATTGCACCGGTCGGAATTCGATACGGAAAAGTATTGGGTTTTATCACCGCGTATAGGGGTAGGAACTACTGAGGCCGCGGAACATGACCGCCCAACCGTTTTTCCCTTCAATTTTGCCAAGTAACGCGCATACGACCCGTGTTTCACGTCCACCCCAGATCCAGGGGCGCTGCACGCTCCCGGACGTGCCCTGGTTATCGTGGCGTGTGCGGAGTTAACGCCGCGAGACGGCACATGTGAATGAACGACGCCCGCTACCGCTCGGTCGCTCATATTGTTCCATGGCAGCTGTCCGGGTGCGGTAGCGTCATAAACCGTCTGCGGGACCAGACTGTTCACGTAGTCGGAACTTGCAAGGCGCACCGTTTTAAGAATGCGTTTTTGCTCGGATCTTGGGTATGGAGCGGTTGAGTATTTGCGACCGGCGAAGTAGGTCGACGGGTCAACGGTTGTCGAACACGCCGACACGATACAGCCGCGTTCGTCGCGAATAAGTGGTATATTTCTAAGAGGCATGATTGATATGTATGTATTATATGTATGTATGTGTATATACCTATATCAATAAAAATAAAATAAAATAAAATAAAATAAATGAATAGATAAACGAATCGAAAGAGTAAATAAACCAAAATAAAAAATAAGATGACCCCGCAAGACAAATGGGGGATTCTATTTATGTTAGTTTTATTTGGGGCAATAACTGCATTGTCCGTTTATTATTATATTGGAAGCACGCTGGCGTTTGTTATCATTATGATATGCGTCGTGGTATTTTACATCGGAGTATTTCTTGTTCGACCGTCAAAACACTTTGAGCCTAATGTAGCATTAGTTTGGATTTTGAGTAATGCAGGTTCCATCATTGCTACAGTTGGAGTCGCGTCTATTCTACTTATACTAGGTTCACCGGTCATGAAACGCCTGGTCATTTCCGGAATCGCGGTTGTCGCGTGCTGGCTAATACTGTTACCGAATTTTGTACGGCGTGAATTTGGAAGGTTACTTAATTCCAAACTCGACACCGGGCTTAACCCGCCATGGACGGATATCGTATATGGGGTTATTGGCGTAGGCATGTTCGTCGGGGCGCTCGTACTGCAGCATTACCTGGTTGATAACGCCGCAGCCGAATCTGAATGAGTGTCCGATGTTGTTTTGATATTTTTGAACGCGGCCTTTGCATCCCGGTGGCTGTACGAGCGACCGCAGTATGTGACAACTTCACCTAAAAATATGTCACCGTTCTTGAGTTGTCGTTCACTAGGGATGTTAGACTCCGTGATTTCGGTAACTAGAACCTTGCGACCGTCCGGAGTAAGGTAGAGCGAGTACGGCGGGCTTTCAATAACCTGCCGCTGACCACAAGTGCGAGTGCGTAATGATGCATGATGATACGTGGGATTGTCGAGCCGAAGCTGCTGAATTGCCGGGCAGTACCACCCGTAGTATACGCGCTTCTCTTGATTATCCATTATTACTCAATATACAATACTCAATATACAATAATACATTCATGTAGTATTGTATCATAATATCAATTTTAATCGAGGGGGCGTCGCCCCCTCCTCAATATAACATTAGTTTTATTACAGTAGCCCCGAGTGCAAGAGCGCCCGAAAGAAATTTAAATGGAGTTCCCAGATCCAACACGAATCCCGTACCAAGAGCCGCGATAAGCATTGCAGTACAAAGCAGGGAGTACGAGTATGTCATTGGAAGCCGTTTCATGCAAATAAAAAATATAAAAACTACACTTATTCCTAGGATAATTAGCATTAGTTTCGTTTTTTCGGACTCGTGTATCATGTATAATACTCCCACAATACTCAATCCAATTATGGTACCAAGAAATACAAATAAGAAGGTTATCCTGAATCCAGTCCAAATCGCGGGGAGACTGCTGTCGTCTTCGCCGGCGCCGCTCATTTAAATTTCAATTGTATAACTGTATTATAGTTGTATTATAATTGTATTATATGTATTATAATTGTTTATTGTATATCAATAATTATTTTAATCTGTCTGTTATATTAATACTAATACTAATATTATTATTATAATTGTTGTATATTGTTGCAGTATGCAAAAACGCACTACTACAGCTGTAACCTGGATAGTTGGACTAGCGTTGGTGATCGTCATATTTGGCGCACTGGAAACCGTGAGGCGCGCGCTCGAACATGATGAAGACAACAACCTGCGACAAGCGATAAAAGACGAGGTTTTGAAACGGGTTTCTAGTAATGCGAATCATGCGAATAAGTTAAGCGTAGAAGAAGGTATGATTGGCGGATTAAATGTCACGTCGGATGATTTAGTCGGGTACGGCGAGAGCAATGTGTATAGTGACAAAAGCGATTCGAAAATATACAGCGACATCGCATGGAAAATTAGAAACTGTTCTACGATAACCGCTGCCGATTTGAATCGCGCAGTCAATGACGCAGTTTTAAAAGTACAACGCGACCAGGCAAGCAACTGCAAGTGTTAAAACAACATTAACCTTAAACTACGTTCACTCATTCGTACATGCATTCAAACACGATCGCCATGCTCCAGTCCATATGATTCAAATTGAGGACGCGCCCAAACTCGTCCAGCACCGTGATGCGCATTTTCTGGATATCCACGGGTCCAAAGTAAACGCGCGTTCGGAAATCCAGCTGTCCGCTGACCCCATCGTCTTGTCCGATACGGTACACCTGACCCGACTGCTGCATGTTACTCAAATTCAGTCTCGCCACCACGTTGGGAGACGAAACTGAGTCCTTGTACGCCGAAATAAAGTAGTTGTTCACGTTGTTATTGTAATCATCAATGGCGATAAACGCGTACTGCGGGCCTCGAATGGAGCACACGCCCTCGGAAATCAGCGACATTGCGCTCGTACCGGTAACTGCCTGGGCGCCGCTACCGACCCTCGAGCTGTTATACGCCGCTGCTCGAAAGCCCATACTCCATCCCAAAAAGGTAGGCAGCGCCGCATTATCCACCGTGTTTCCGGACCGGTCCACGTTGAACGTGATTGTGAACGGGATCGGAGCCCAGTCGGCAGCAGAGATGTCCTGGGCGAATATGCTGCGCCCGCTTACCCGGTCCACCGTGTACCGAAGTCGAAGCAGCCCATCGTCTCGTCCCGACGAGCACGCGCGCAACAGGGTGTTTACAGTAACTTCAATCGTTGCCAAGCTGGTATCGGACACGGATTCAAACGCCGTTTCATAGTTTCCGTCGGGGATGGTAATAATGTCGCGATGCCTGCGAGCTTCTTCGCTTATATCGGGCGTGATTGTATCCCGCCAGTCCACGCGAAATGTGTTGTTACCGAGTTCCGCGCTAATCGCGTAATATGTGAGCGGCATTTCTACCGCCGCCACTCGGAACCCGACCACCTTTTCAAACTTGTATGGCAGCGTGAGTTGAATGTCGGTGCTTTTCGTGGACGCATAGCTGGGACGAAACCGCGTATCCACGTTGAGTGCGCGTCGAACGGTGCGTCGGTACAACGGGTTGATGATTCCGCTGGACGAGCTGTTAAAATCGCCGGATACGGCACCCGGACCAGACACGGTACTGGCACTCGCATTCGCACTCGCATTCGCACTGCCGATCGTAGAGTTATGGATCGAGCTGGGATTTTGAATGAGAAAGTGCTCGCCCTGTTGAACCACGGTGTTCTGCATGGTGGCAAATGCCGTGGAAGCGGAATGAGGTGCACGAGCCGGGGGCAAAAACGCTCCTGCTGCCGGATCGTACGGGTTATAACGACCCCCGATGGAGCCAATTCCGGGTCCGGATCCAGTTCCAGCGCGCGTATACGCGTTGATTCGATCACTGGCCTGTTCTAAAAACGATTTTATTCCGGCCTTTAATTCAACGGGCAGAGACGGATCTCCGGTGAGTTTCCGACATAAAGCGTCGCGCTTTCGTTCCACGATCGTGGAATCATAAATCGGCACACCGGACGACCGTCCCAGCATGAAAAAGTCCTCGAGTTCATCGATATTGTAGTTGTCAATATTGAGGTCAAAATCCATGGTTACAACAAATAGATAAAAATAGGTATATTATGGGTATATTATGTATATTATATTATTCTATTATTATATATAAGATAATATAACGTAATAAGTTAGTTAATAAAATAAAATGGCAACAACGGCAATGGCAAGCCTCTGCGCATATAACGCGGATATTAAAGCCGAGGAGTTGAATCATGCTGGATTTCTGTATCCGATAAAGTTCAAACATAACAGTAAATCATTTCTTATTGTGCGCGGAAAAATTTTCGACTATCCTTCGAAAAAAAAAGACGATGCTGTAAAAATTTTAGAGTTTATACCGTCCAAGTACTATCGCGATAACCCGCCTGCGCAGGAGGCATTTTATAGTGCAATGCAAAAGGCAGTCGTAAAACCAGCTAATCGTGTTAATATCCTGGACTCGGTGTCGTGTTTATCTAGATACATTGATAAGGACATTTGTAATATATTCGACGGCGCCATTGTTAAAATGTTCTGTGTACAGCATGATCTAGTATCTAGGCTACGATTCATAATGCTTTGCACATTTGGCATGCTGTATAATTTTGTAGACCAGACCAAGTTCAAACTGTTGCTGCGAGGCGGTATGGCGTTACGAATGAATTTATTGTATTTTAATGGTGGCGATTTTCGCCGCCGACCCGATATTATGCGCATTATGGCTCAGATAAGTCAAATGATAGAGGAGTCTCCGCAAATTGACATGGATGCCGTAGTCATTGTAGACCCATCCGTTAGTCCGGATGAAATGGCGGCCTTTAAAACCGTGTTTATTAAAGTGTTATTGCATTCGATACGTAAAGTAACTGCGGAACGCAGGTATGATATAGTGTGCGCGTCTGCGACCGGGGATGCCAATACCACAAAGGTAAAGATTCAAAGAGGAGGCGACGAGCATAGTAGTGAACTGGCAGATATAAGTTTTAAATATGCAGGCGATCCGGTTATTGCGGGGTACGGAGAGTATTCGCAACAGATGGACTTCTCTTGGCACACACCATTGGTACCTGAAATTAGCGACCTTGCTTTCACGTGGAAGTATCCAGGTATCGATCAGCTGGAGACGGAATACGCGTACGTAATTGATAAGTTGGAAACACAGCTGAAAGATCTCAGTGACGATCCACAAAAATACCTATTTACTCACGATTTATCAGCGCTTCTAAAACGAAATAAATATGACACGGATAGATTCACGTCCAAACGAAGCATGGTGAGGGGCGTAACGGCCGCAAGAGCAGCACAAGCAGCGGAAGCAGCGGCACAAGCGGCATACGCGGAAGCACAAGCAGCGGAAGCAGCGGCATACGCAGAAGCACAAGCATCGGCATCAAGACCTGGCAGGCGGCAAAGTAACCGCCGTCGCGGCAGCAGCAGGGTTCCCTACGATCCCTCTAGTGGCGGGGAAAAAA
>Ga0078894_10005105_pt1 | contig 10099 bp, 7 predicted proteins | sample LauGreSu1BDMLBSD_2_FD_67506 | JGI IMG/M metagenome (GOLD analysis project Ga0078894, IMG submission 67506) | Freshwater lake microbial communities from Lake Michigan, USA - Su13.BD.MLB.SD (version 4) (version 4) | ecosystem: Environmental > Aquatic > Freshwater > Lake | place: Lake Michigan, USA...
TAAATCTTCCGTCCCGCGCGGCCGGCAAGCTCCACGGTATAATGCCATGCAATCCGGCCTGAGCGGCCGCCGCGCCCTTGGGCAAAACCCAGCGCATCTGCTTCGTCCCAGTCCAAGTCGAAATGGCTGGCGTAGCTGCTGACCATGTGCAGATACGCGTCCTGATCAGGATATTGGAAGCCCATTTTAAGGCCAAATCGGTCAGCTAAGGCAAGACTGTCGTCGATGGAATCGCGTGTGTTCATGGCGTCGGCCTGTTCCTTGCCGTCGCGCTCAACGATGTTTCGGCGGTTGGATGTAACGCAAAGCCGGACATTGTTCGGACGCGCCTCCACACCGCCCTCAAGCAATGACCGCAATAAACGCGCATTTTGGTCGTGCGGCTCGAACGAGATATCGTCTATAAATAACAAATAACGCCGACCCGACGCGCCCAATTCTTCAAACAACGCTGGTAGGCTCGTTAAATGACTTGAGGCGGCTTCGACCAACGCAATGAAGAAACCGTCTTCCTGCAGTGCAGCCACCACAGATTTAACCAAGGCCGATTTGCCCATGCCGCGGGCGCCCCATAACAGGACATCATGCGCGGCTGCACCCGAGGCGTGTCGCCGGCAATTTTCATATAGATCCGACTTTTGCCGGTCGACCCCAACGATGAGGTCAATCGGTAATGGCTGGAAATCATGCACCGCTGCCAAGGCCGTTCCGTTCCAATGATATGCAGGCGACGACGATAGATTGATTGGCGGCGCTGGCGGGGGTGACAGCCGCTCCAGCGCTTCGGCGATACGTTTGAGCGTCTGCTCGTTCAAGCAGCCAGTTCCTCCGCATCAAGGGCGTAGAGCAATTCCGCCCCTGCCATCGATGTGCCTTTATGGGCGATAGCCTCTGGCACCATGACGTCCAGATAATAACGGCAGGCAGCGACCTTGCTGCGCAAAAATGCGCTGGTGTCGCCATTGGCGATGTCGGCTTGCGCAGCGCGCAGCTGCTTTAACATCAACCAACCCGACGTCACGACCGCCATCATGTTGGTATAGGCGTAGCTGCCTGCCAAACGGTCATCAACGTCCGCGCCGCGCATATATTCGGTCACTTCAGCGGTAGCCGCGCACAGCGCAGACAGGCCGGAATGACCCGCCGCGTCCGCCGAAATCGAGGCAAGATGATTGCGGATGACGTCGCCGCCTTGCATCGCCAGCTTGCGGCCAACCAAGTCTGCGGCTTGAATACCATTGGTGCCTTCGTAAATCGCTGCGATGCGGATATCGCGATAATATTGGGCTGCGCCGGTTTCTTCGACAAAGCCCATGCCGCCATGCACTTGAATGCCAAGCGAGGCGATTTCGCTGCCCATGTCGGTGCCATAGGTTTTGGCCAGAGGCGTGAGGAGATCGACCATTTCCTGCGCGCCGGCCTCGCCCAGTGTGGCGCGGTCAACATAGCCGGAGGCGAGATATAATAAAGCGCGGATTGCTTGCGTCCCAGCCTTCATCCGCATCAACATGCGGCGGACATCGGGATGCTCAACAATTGCTACGGGTTCGCGTGATGGTCCGCTCGCCTTGGCTGATTGCACCCGCTCGCGCGCGAACCAGATCGCCTTTTGCGTCGCGGCCTCGGCAATTTGCACACCTTGCAGGCCGACATTAAGCCGTGCGTTGTTCATCATTGTGAACATCGCGCGCATGCCACCAAATTCGGGGCCAATAAGTTCGCCGATGCAATCGCCCTCTTCGCCAAAAGCGAGGACGCAGGTAGGCGAAGCGTTAAGGCCCATCTTATGTTCGATCGATACGACCTTGATATCATTGGCTTTGCCGATGCTGCCGTCTGTAGCAACCTGATATTTGGGCACGAGAAACAGCGAAATGCCCTTTGTCCCGGCGGGGCCATCTGGGGTGCGGGCGAGGACCAGATGGACGATATTCTCCGCCATGTCATGGTCGCCAAAGCTGATATAAATTTTCGTGCCTTTAATATGATAAGTGCCATCGCCGCGGGGGGTTGCGGTTGACTTCAGCGCGCCGACGTCTGAACCGGCCTGCGGTTCAGTCAGGTTCATCGTGCCTGAATAGGCGCCCGTTGACAGCTTGGGCAGAAACAATTCTTTCTGCCGGTCAGTGCCATGATGGTTTATCGCTTCAATCGCGCCCACCGACAAAATGGGGCAGAGTGCAAAGGCCATATTTGCGCCGCCAAGCGAATCCAGCGCGACTGTCGCCAGCGAAAAAGGCAGACCCTGGCCACCAAATTCCGCAGGCGCATTGATCGCGCCCCAACCATTTGCGACATAAGATTTATACGCGGCGACAAATCCATCGGGCATCACCACTTTGCCATCCATTAATCGCGCACCAACGGTATCGCCAATGCGGTTCAGTGGTGCAAATTCCCCTTCGGCAAAGGCGCCAATGCCCTCAAGTATGGCCTGCACCATATCGGGCGTCGCATCGGCGAAACGCGCATGCTGCGCCAGCGCATCGATGCCGACGATATGCTTGAGGACAAAATTCTGTTCTGCGACAGGTGCTGAAAACGCCATGTTGAATAAAAATTCCTGTTAAAGCGGGTCTGCATCCGCCTATAGCCGTTAATGATGTTTGGCTCAAATACCTTGGGGAATGGCTGGGTTGTACCCGCTGATGACGCTTCGATTGCGGCGGCGGCGCAGCTTCTTCACGCCGGACAGATTGTCGCGATTCCCACAGAGACGGTGTACGGCCTTGCCGCAGACGCGCAAAATGCAGAAGCCGTCGCGCATATTTATGCGGCAAAGGGGCGGCCGGATTTTAATCCCCTTATCGTGCATGTTCGTGATCGGAAAGCCGCAGAAAAGCTTGGCCTGTTCAACGCTACTGCGCAGGTACTGGCCGACGCGTTCTGGCCGGGGCCGTTGACGCTGGTTTTGCCGCTAAAGCAGGGCGCTCCCGTCGCCCGCGCGGTGACGGCAGGGCTGCCCACCATCGCCATTCGCTGCCCGAACCATCCGGTGATTCAGGCATTGCTCCTAAAAAGCGATTTAAGCCTCGCTGCGCCCTCTGCAAACCGGAGTGGGGCAATCAGCCCGACACGGGCGGATCACGTCTTAAAAGGGCTTGGCGGGGCTGTGCCGATGATTTTAGACGGGGGACCATGTTCTGCAGGTTTGGAATCGACGATTGTTGCCGTGCGCGATGACGGTTGGCAGGTGTTGAGGCCGGGGCCAGTCAGTGCCACGCTAATTGAGCAGACGCTCGGATACCCGCCTTTATCTGTGCCCATGAGCGCGATTGAGGCACCGGGGCAAATGGCTAGCCATTATGCGCCATCCAAGCCCGTCCGCCTGAACGTCACGGTCCCAGAAAAGGGCGAATATCTTATTGGTTTTGGCGCAATTGCGGGCGACGTCAATCTTTCGGCAACGGGCGATTTGGCGCAGGCCGCAGCGAATTTGTTTGAGGCATTGCACAATGCGGATGCGAGTTTGGCCACTGCTATCGCGGTCGCGCCCATTCCGCATGAGGACATAGGCATCGCTATCAACGACCGGCTATCGAGAGCGGCTGCTTGATGGGGATTGCTGTGCCGGTGTTATCCATTTCTGCACCGATCAAACTGTAAAATAAGTTGCATATTAAAACGCTATTTCATCCTTTGGATTATTCAACTATCATGTGCAATGGAACCGCGCAGGGGAGGGCCGTTTGCCAGTATCTTCAAAATTTCTGACCGGCCTATCGTTGCTCATTGCGCTTGCTGGCTGCAGCGACAGTGCAAGCGAGACCAAAGTCGCGCCCAAGGCTGCCTTACCCGTTGAAATATTCATCGTCGGAAATCAGAGCGCAGAGCGGGAAATAAACGCCGTCGGTACGGTCCGTTATCGCCGCGAAACACCATTAGGTTTTACAACTGCGGGCAAGGTCGCTGTCGTACGTTTTGAAGAAGGCGACGTTGTAAAGCGCGGCGCGTTGTTGGCTGCGCTCGATACGACAAATGTGGGTGCGGATATGAGTGTCGCGACTGCCGAGCGTGATCGTGTTAGGGCAGAATTTGACCGTGTCCGCGCGCTTTACGCCGATGGTTGGATAACCAAAGCGCGGTTTGAGGCGGCTGAAGCGACTTTAAAAGGCGCAGAGGCGCGCGTGCGACAGGCCGGTTTTGCTAGCAGCACGGCGCAGCTTTATGCCCCATCAAGCGGCGTTGTGTTGATGCGTAATGTGCAGGCGGGGCAAGTCATCGCCGCCGGAACGCCCGTGCTTATGTTGGGTGAGGCGGATGAGGGCTTTGTCTTCCGCGTTCCAATAGTGGACCGCGACGCTTCGAAATTGCGCGTGGGCATGGCCGCAGACATTTCGATTGAATCCGCAGGTGAAGCACCGCTGACGGCAACGATATCGGAAATTGACGGTCGCGCAAATGCCGGGACTGGCGCGTTTTCTGTGCAGTTTCGGCTTCCCAATCTACCGACATTGCGGTCGGGGCAAATCGGAACCGCGATCATTACCTTGCCAGGGTCAGAGGCTGGGGAGCAATTACAAATTCCGGCAAGTGCTTTGTTCGGCGTGCGTACCGGTGAAGGTCTTGTCTATGTCGTGGATGCTAAGAATCGCATTGAAATCCGCAATGTCATTATACAGCGGGTCACCGACAAATTTGTGCTTGTATCTGGCGGCATACGGCCGGGCGACAAGATCGTGACATCCGGTTTGGAAAAACTGCGCACCGGGTCTGCCGTTCGTATCGTTAAGGGATTGCGCTAGACCATGCATATCGCGGAGTTGGCAATTCGGAGATGGCAGCTTACGCTTGTGCTATTCACGCTGCTCTGCGCGTTAGGTTTTTCTGCATTTCAGCAAGTTCCGCGGGCGGTTGACCCGCATTTTTCGATGCCTGTTGTGTCAATTGTGGCAGCGCAGCCAGGGGCAGATGCGGCCGAGATTGAACAAACCATCACGAAGCCGATTGAAGAATTGGTTCAGGGTCTTGAGGACGTCCAAAGTGTCGTATCTTCTAGCAGTGACGGTAATGCGGTAATCCGGGCCGAGTTCGACTGGTCTGGCGATCCAGATCAATATTTCAATGACACCGTGCGCGAAGTTACGGCCATCCGTAATCAGCTTCCAGCAGATCTTCAGGCGCTGCAGTTCGAAAAAATCCGCACGACAAATGCGTCCATTCTCCAAATTGCACTGCTGAGCGATAGTGCGAGCTGGTACCGGATGGAGAAATATGCCCGCGATGTCAGCGAAGCCTTGGGACGGTATAAGGAAGTCCGTCAGGCAGAAATATATGGCCTACCACAAACGGAAATCAGCGTTGCAATCAATTCGGGCAGGCTTGCCGAACTGCGTTTACCTGCCAGCGTTGTGGTAGATGCGATCCGTGTTGGCGGCGCGGATGTGCCCGCCGGGGCGGTCATCAGCGGTGCGCGCAGATTCAATGTGGAAACAGGCGGCGCGTTTCGCGATATAGATAAAATTCGCAATCTTCCCATCCGGACCAACGACGGATCGATAATCCGTGTCGGAGATGTCGCCGATGTGAAAATCAGTGCGGCGGAACAGCGCACGAAGGTCAGCCACAACGGCAAGCGTGCCGTCTTCATTAGCGCCAATCAAAAACAGGGTACCGATGCGACCAAATTGCGGAACCAGTTGGTCGCAGAGCTTGCAAGGCAACAGGAGTTATTGCCGCCCGACATAACGGCCGTGATTCAATTTGATCAAAGCAAGGATATTCGGAAACGCTTGAACGAGCTAGCGCGCGACTTTGCAATTGCCCTGTTTCTCGTGCTGATCACCTTGTTGCCCTTGGGGTGGCGGGCGTCGATTATCGTAATGATTTCCATCCCTCTCTCGATTGCATCGGGTTTGCTCGCTATATCGGCTTATGGCTTCAATCTTAGCCAATTGGTGGTTGCAGGTTTCATCCTAACATTGGGCTTATTGGTCGATGACTCGATTGTTGTGGTCGAAAATATCGCCCGGCATTTACGCATGGGGAAAAGCCGAAGCGAAGCGGCGATCGATGGTACCAAAGAGATTACAATGGCGGTGTTGGGGTCGACCGGCGTATTGGTCTTCGCCTTTTTGCCCTTATTCTTTTTGCCCGAAGGTGCAGGCAAATTCACGCAAAGCTTCATCGGGACCATTGTCGCGACGATCACAGCGTCGATGATTGTATCGCTGACCATCGTACCGTTTCTGGCGAGCCGAATATTGAAACGCGATGAGACGGAGGAGGGTAGTCCGTTATTGCAATGGTTGATGCGCAAGATTGACCGTTTTTACCACCCGATGCTCCATTGGGCGCTGGATCGACCTCGCCGATCCGTATGGGGCGCTTTGATCGTTACAACTGCTGCATTCGCGCTTGTGCCGGTACTTGGATTCAGCCTGTTTCCAAATGCCGATACATCTTATTTCCGCGTTACGGTCGAGGCCGAGCAGGGCGCGAGCGTTGCTGAAACGGGCCGCATTGTCGCCCAAGTGTCTGCGATATTGAAAACCGAACCTGCGATCAAAGTGCGTGCAGAAAATGTCGGTAGCTACAATCCGCCGGTTTTCTACAATGTATTTCAACGCGGAGAAAACCCGACCCATGGAGAAATTCTTGCCATCATGGACAATTGGCAAGGCGCAAAATCGCGGGCGATGGTGGACAGGTTGCGCACACAATTGGACCAGATCTCGGGCGCGCGTATCAAGCTGGTGCTGTTTCAGAATGGAGCGCCCATCAACGCACCTGTCGAATTTCGCGTTTATGGCCCGGATCAGGACGAACTAAAACGTCTCGCCGGACAAATGGAGCAAATTTTACGCGAAACTCCTGGCACTAGAGACATTAACAACCCCGTTGCATTCGATAAGGTCGATTTGGACGTCCGCGTTGATGATGCCAAAGCGGCGCTGCTGGATGTACCTGCGGGCGCCGCGCGCCGCGCGATAAGGCTTGCACTCAGTGGCGAGCGCGCCGGTACCTATCGTGACACGGAAGGGGACAGCTACCCGGTTGTAGTCCGCTTGCCGCTTGCAGAGACGCAGCCGGTTTCGGCGCTGGAATCGATTTATGTGTCGAACCGTAGTGGGCAAGCGGTGCAATTGGCGGAGATTTCAAACCCGACTCTAGAATCCACGCCTGCCGCCATTTATCGATATAATCTACAGCGCTATGTTGGCGTCACGGCCCAGATCACCAATGATGCTGTCGTGTCCAAGGTGAATGTGGATGCGAAAAAGCGTATGGAACAGATTCCGCTCGAGCCAGGCTATTCCATCGCGGTTGGCGGTGAGGCAGAGAAAATCAATGATACCTTCGCGGGCTTCGGCCCAGTGGTGGTGGTGGCCTTGTTTAGCATATTCGCCATTTTGGTGGCGGAATTTGGCCGATTTAAAGAAGCTTTGGTCGTCGCTGGGGTTATTCCTTTGGGCACCTTTGGCGGCCTTATCGCATTGCTGGTCACGGGAAATAATCTGTCCTTCCTTGCGATCATTGGATTTATTGCGCTGGTCGGGATCGAGATTAAAAACTCCATATTGTTGGTCGACTTCACCACACAGTTGCGACAGCGCGGCCTTGGCTTGCGTGAGGCGATTGAGAAAGCTGGCGAAGTGCGCTTCCTACCCGTTTTGCTGACGTCCGTGACTGCCATTGGCGGCCTTATGCCACTCGCCTTATTCGGCGGTAGCCTGTATGGGCCCTTGGCAATCGTGTTGATTGGGGGCTTGATTTCGTCCACTTTCCTATCTCGTATTGTTACGCCTGCAATGTACCTGCTGGTGGTGCGCGGGGATGCGGCGAAGGCCGCAAATGCTGCCCAAGTTTAAGGATAAGTTCATGCCCCAAGAAGAAGCCATTTTTGCCGGAGGTTGTTTCTGGTGCACCGAAGCCGTCTTTGGCCAATTGAACGGCGTCAGCGGCGTCGTTAGCGGCTATATTGGTGGCCACATGGTCGATCCGACTTACAAAGACGTGTGCAGCGGAAATACGGGACATGCCGAGGCAATACGCATCGTATTCGATACTGATGTCATAGGCTATGCCGATTTGCTCGAAATATTCTTTGCAACGCATGATCCGACGCAGCTTAATCGGCAGGGCAATGACATTGGCACCCAATATCGTTCGGCAATCTTCCCCTTGTCCGACGAACAGCGCGCAAATGCCGAAGCAGGCATTGAAAAGGCCGCCGGCGATTGGCCCGCACCTATTGTGACGACAATCGAAGGGCCCGCAACTTGGTATCCCGCCGAAGACTATCACCAAGAATATTGGGATGGCGAAGGGCAGCGTAACCCTTATTGCCTCGCGGTCATTCCGCCAAAATTGGCGAAGTTGAAAAAAGGATTTGCCGCACGGATTGCCAACTCTGCATAGACTTTGTTGCTTCACGCGTTAATCAGATATCATGACACATAAACCCGTTCGTAAAGCTGTTTTTCCTGTCGCTGGATTGGGAACCCGTTTCCTGCCCGCTACGAAAGCCATTCCCAAAGAAATGCTGCCGATTGTCGACAGCCCGCTCATCCAATATGCGGTGAATGAGGCGCGCGAGGCCGGCATAGAGCAGATGATTTTCGTCACCGGTCGCGGCAAAAGCGTCATTGAGGATCATTTCGACATCGCGTTTGAGCTTGAGCATACCATGACCTCACGTGGGAAAGACGTATCAGTTCTGGCGAATACACGGCTTAGTCCTGGTAATTGTGTATATGTTCGGCAGCAGGAGCCCTTGGGCCTTGGCCACGCCATCTGGTGCGCGCGCGATATCATTGGCGATGAGCCATTTGCCATCTTCCTGCCCGATGAATTTATGCATGGATCGCCGGGATGTATGAAGCAGATGGCTGATGCGTATCACCAGATTGGCGGGAACATTATCAGCGTGCTTGAAGTGCCGCCTAATGATGTATCAAGCTATGGTGTGATTGCGCCCGGCGCAGCGAGCGGCGCGGTGACCGAAGTATTGGGCTTAGTTGAAAAGCCAAAGGTTGAGGATGCGCCATCGAACTTAATCGTGTCTGGGCGCTATATCCTTCAGCCGGAGGTTATGCGCATACTTGAAGGACAGGAGAAAGGCGCAGGTGGCGAAATCCAGCTAACTGACGCCATGGCGCAGATGATTGGTAGGCAGCCCTTTAACGCCGTAACATTTAACGGCAACCGTTATGACTGCGGGTCAAAAGTGGGATATATTGAAGCAAATTTAGCACTAGCACTGCAGCGACCAGACATGGCAGAGCAGGTAAGAGCGATTGCATTGAATTTGCTGAAGTAAATTGTTTCTGGAAGGATGTATTGTGGGACGGAATGTGCGTTTGGTATTGGCGATTGCGCCCATGATCTTGTTGCAAGGGTGCGCCGCGTCCGTAGTCACAGGTGTTGTCACAGATGTTGTTGGGGCACCTGTGAAAATTGTGTCCAAGACCGCTGACATTCTTACTACCAGCCAGTCTGAATCTGATGAGAAACGTGGGCGCGAGATGCGCAAGCATGAAGAGAAGTTAGGAAAACTCTCCCGGCAGCTGAAAAAAGCTGAAAAGCGCTGCGCTGATGGCGACAGAGATGCCTGCAAAAAAGCCAGAAACATTCGCGATGAAATCGAGGATGAGCGGCGCGGCTTATAATTACGCCGCTTTTCCGCTAGCCTGTAAGAAGTATCGACAAACGGCTGAAGCGTAATCCGTTTTGCGGATTATGCGAGGCAAACTCTTTAACGTGACCGCTTCATCTACGCAGGGACATGCATTGGGCATCCAAAGGCAGTTTGTGAACCCTTAGCGCGGCTTGAAACTGACATTGTTGGGTTAATTTTAGGTCTCTACACCAACATTATTGCCAGCAAAGCGAGCCAACAAAAAACCCGCCGGAATTGCGTCCGGCGGGTTTTTGTTTGTCTTAAAAGCGAAGTTTACTCTTCTTCGCTCGTGTCAACGACATCGTCGATAGCTGCGTCGGTGGTGGTCAGGTCATCTGCAATGACCTTAGCCAACACATCGTCGCCAATCGCGGCTTCAGCACCTTGTGCCAGTTCGGCAGCATGCTCTTCAGCCGCTGTCTCTGGCGCAATCAGGCTTTCCTGCAGCTTCTTGTAGCTGGCACGAAGCGCAACGTC
>Ga0078894_10005106_pt1 | contig 10098 bp, 8 predicted proteins | sample LauGreSu1BDMLBSD_2_FD_67506 | JGI IMG/M metagenome (GOLD analysis project Ga0078894, IMG submission 67506) | Freshwater lake microbial communities from Lake Michigan, USA - Su13.BD.MLB.SD (version 4) (version 4) | ecosystem: Environmental > Aquatic > Freshwater > Lake | place: Lake Michigan, USA...
AAATCAATGGTTGTTTCATCACCATAAGAGTTCATTCCATCATAGTTTGGATCTGTTTCTCTCGTACCGGGAATGATTGAACCAAGAAAAGGACCACTACGCGAAACATTTCTTTGATCAATTGCAAGCCAATCTTTTGCTTGTATCAGACCAGCAGTGAATTTGAAAGCAAATTTTTCAGATATTTTCTTTGCATATCTAACATCCCAGTTATAGTAAGGTGACGGAGTTCTGTTTTTCCCATCTACATTCATGATACCAGTTTTTGCCTGAAAGGACAATCCTTGGTACTTAAATGGATTTTTACTGTTGATCAACAAGGTACCATTCATACCACCTGAACCATAAAGAGCCGATGAGGCTCCCTGTAATAATTCCATGTTGTCAACATCTAGTTCACTTAAACCAACAATGCTACCAACAGCAAAGTTGAGACCAGGAGCTTGGTTGTCCATTCCATCAACTATTTGTGTGAAACGTGTATTACCACTACCAGCAAAACCACGTGTAGTAACTGTTTTGAAGGTTAAACTTGAAGCAACGATATCAACACCCTTCAAGTTTGTAACCATGTCAAAATAATCAGCTGCAGGTAAGTTTCTAATAGCGGTATTGCTCAAACGTTCAATTGAAACTGGCGATTCAAGAATACGCTGAGGTGTTTTTGTAGCAGATACAACCACCTCTTCACCAAGGGTTGAACGAGATTGCAATGATACTTCTACATTTTCACCGGCAGATGAAACCGACACTTCCTTGAAATCATATCCAGTCGAAGAAAAAAGGAGAATTACCGGAAATTTAGTTGTTGAAGGAAGTGATATTTTAAAATTACCATTTGGGTCTGTAAAAGTTCCTTGATTAGAATTTTTCACAGAAACGGAAATGGAGGCCAATGACTCCCCTTCAGTTGCACCTTTCACATGTCCAGATACCGTAACTTTTTGTGCTAAAACAATAGCTGGCAGCATCATTAAAAAGAGCACTGCACAGTAAGCTAATCTTTTCATAAGCAATAATTTTGGTCAAATTTTTAACAAATTAAACATTGTTCCCCTCATAAAAAAATTTCTAGATTAAAAATTGAATTAACCTCCCATTAAAAACTTGGAAGTATCGATTGGCAGGGGTATTTTAGCCTTATGAATTCATTTAATTTCTCAGGTCAATCTGCATTTTATTCCGGCAAGGTAAGAGATGTATATACGATAAATGATAAGTATCTTGTTATGTTAGCGAGTGACCGGATTTCTGCATTTGACGTAATACTTCCAAGGGAAATTCCCTATAAAGGGCAGGTTTTGAATCAAATAGCGGCTTATATGCTTGAAAAAACCAAGGATATATGTCCCAATTGGCTGATCTCTGTTCCAGCGCCAAATGTTTCAATAGGTTTCAAATGCCAACCTTTCAAAATTGAAATGGTGGTAAGGGGAAATCTGGTTGGCCACGCTTGGAGAACCTACCAAGCAGGAAAAAGGGTATTGTGTGGTCAGATCCTCCCAGAGGGAATGAAAGAAAACGATTTTTTCCCTGAGCCGATTATAACCCCTTCTACAAAAGCCTCTGCAGGACATGATGAAGACATTAGTGAGCAAGAAATTATTGGTCAAGGACTTGCAACACAAGCCGAATGGGACATCTTAAAGAACTATACCCTACAATTGTTTCAAAGGGGAAAAGAAATTGCATTAAAGCAAGGACTGATCCTAGCAGATACTAAATATGAATTTGGGACACTTGATGGAAAGATTGTCCTCATGGATGAAATACATACACCTGATTCTTCAAGGTATTTTTATGCCAATGGTTTTGAAGAACGACTTGCTAAAGGTGAACGTCAGCTTCAATTAAGTAAAGAATTTGTAAGAGAATGGTTGATCAAGAATGATTTTATGGGCAAGGAAGGTCAGGTAGTCCCCTTAATGGATGACGACTGGATTCAAACTATTTCTGATAGATACATTGAATTATACGAGACTGTGATCGGTTCAACATTCAAACCTGAAAAACTATCAAACGAGGAAACAACTAAAAAAATTGAAGAATCGTTAAAGAATCTTTGATCAGAAATGCTACTTTTTTTTAGTGATCAACTCAATATTTTTTTTCGATTTATTGAAAACATTCCTACCCTTATCTATTCCTTTCCGAAGTTTTTTTTGAGATTCATTATCCAATAAGGATATGGATCTGCAATCTTCACTACAACTGCCATTGTATGTTTTGCTACATTCATCGCATTGAATAAAAAGCATATGGCAACCACTATTAGCGCAGTTTACATGCGTATCACATGGTTTCCCACATTGGTGACAATTTGAAATCACATCTTCGGTAATTCTTTCACCAAGCCTTTCATCAAACACAAAATTTTTTCCTATGAAGTGGTTTTCAAGATCAGCATCCTTTACCTGATTGATATAATTGATGATCCCTCCTTCCAAGTGAAAAACATTTTTAAACCCATTGTGTAACATCCAGGAGCTTGCTTTTTCACAACGTATTCCACCCGTACAATACATTATTATGTTGCGTTCCTTTTCTTGTTCAAACATATCAACTGCCATTGGTAGTTGTTCCCTAAAGGTGTCACTTGGAATTTCTATTGCAGTTTTGAATCTGCCAACCTCATATTCATAATGATTCCTCATGTCAATAACCAATGTGTTGGGGTCATTAACCATTTCATTGAATTCACTGGCATTCACATATTTTCCACGATTATTCATTGAAAATGTAGGATCCTCAATGCCATCAGCAACTATTTTTTTTCTGACCTTTATATCTAGAACATAAAAGGCATTGTTACTATCTTCTATTGCTTTATTCAACCGTAAATTTTTCAAAGCCGGCTCGGCATAGATGAAGTCCCTTAGTTTTTCAAAGTTTTCTACTGGACAACTAATTTGTGCATTCAACCCTTCATTAGCAATGTATATGCGACCCTTTACTTGTATTGAATCAAGATAGATATACCATTTATTCCTAAATGCTGTTGGATCTTCAATTTCAAAATAACAATAAAATGATAATGTATTCCTGGGTGTGTTATCAGACGCAAGTTTTGCTTTTAATTCTTTCCTTGACACCCTATTGTGCAATGTTGACATAAAATTTTAATTCCGGTTAAGAAAGGGAATCCCGTTTGCATGACGGGCAAAATTCCATAAACAGTGCAAAGATAATATGTTATCTCGTTAAGAAGAACTTCCTCAAATCAAAATATTATTTTCTGATCAATATGGATAGTGACCTAGATGTAACTGCTGAAATCCCTGCAACTAAACCGCCTAATAAAGCTGTAAACAGGATCAATAAATTTGGATCATCTTTCTTCAATACCAATATTGAAATACGATGAGCAAGAATATGATCATTTGCTACACTAATAAAAGTGGCGAAAGATCCCCAGAAAATAAATACTGCAAAGAATGCTGACAAAAAAGAAAAATATCTTTTTTGAGGGATAAGAAAGGCAGGGATGAATCCTGCAATGGAAATTGACCACCATGGCAATACAAGTCCCATTGCAAAAGCCAACAATCCGGTAGCGACCAAAGAAACTATAAATTTCTTCATATACTTAGTTAATTTAATTTGAAGTAAAGCTCATTTTCCACTTTACATTTTTGTCTTGGATATCATTATCATTCATGACCCAAAGTTTATAATACTCCCCCTTTGTCCATTTATCTATGAAATTATCATAGAACTTGCTACCGGGATTACCACTCTGACCACCGGGATATACACCATAAGCATTCGTAGGAGTTGTCATTTCAATCACCATCCTCCAACTTGGTCCATGATCGTGTTGACTTGCATTGATAATTCCGTTTCCACCACCATTTAGTAAACCTGGTCTTGCAAATGCCATTGCATTTGTTTTAAGTAAATGATATACAGTTGTATTTTTGAATTTACCCCATTCCAATTTATTTTCTTTTTCTAAGGAATCGAGTTGTGTACTTGCTTTTTTTAATGCAGAAGTAACCTGCATCACCAACGTTTCAATTTCTGGGGTTCGCTTATCATCTACAAATTTGAATGCACTATCTTTTTCCAAGGCTTCGAGTAATACAAATTTTTCAGGTTTTATAAGTGGTATTTCCCCCATATTCAAATCATCACTGAATACATTTGCATGCAATGAATCCCACCATGCAATAAAACACACTGTTCCCTTTTCATTTGGGTCATTTTGCAGATTCCAATTTTCTACAAGGGTGAGGTATTTTAATTCATCTTGAGACAAAATCGATTTATCAACATATTGAAGTAAAATTGGCCTTGCTTCTTCTGCAAATACATTGTAATTATTATTTTGTAATGACTGCATATCTTCTGCAGTTACATTATACATTTCATTTAATTTTCTATTGATCGTAATGGCCCTGTATACCTCATAACTACCAGGAATGAAATAAGGATAAGTGGAATCTGCGGCACGTTGATTTGCACTGCTGAGAAACCCTTGTTCAGGATTCAAACTATGTGGATTTTGTTCTTGGGGAATATAACCATGCCACATATAGCTACTATCTATACCTGGCATCACAAAGAGTCCTTGGTCTTTCCAACGTAAAGGGAAATTAGCTTGTTGCCATAATGCTATGTCGCCAGATTTAGAAGCAAACATCATATTTTGTCCAGGAACATTAAAATACTTAATGGCATTTAGGTAGTCATCATAATTCTTTGCCCTATTAAGCAGAAGCCACATTTTTAAAATATTAGATGTATCGTGTGCAACCCATCTAAGTGCATAGGATTGATTGTCAGTTAAGGCAGTTTTAAAACTTTTATCATACGTAACCGGACCAAAGACCGTATATGAGACGGTATCAAAGACATCTTTAGAATCTTTAATGCCAATTCGCTCAATCCGTTGATTGGCCTTTTCCCATTTGTTGTTGAATAGGTATTCTTCGCGGCTATCATCCTTAAATTGAATCTGATAGTAATCCTTAACATCCCTTCCAGCATTTGTAAATCCAAATGCAATGCTGTCATTGAAACCAATTACAACACCAGGAATACCAGGAAAAGAAACTCCATATGAATTGTATTCAGGGGTCTTGATTTGAATTTCATACCAGATCGCGGGTAATGTCAACCCTAGATGAGGGTCATTGGCTAAGATTGGTTTTCCGCTTTTAGTTCTAGTTCCAGATACAACCCAGTTATTACTTCCATTCGCAGGATTGGGTTTATATTCTTCTGCAATCTGAATTGTATCAGTTCTTTTAAAATAAAGTGAATCTGCAGTTGCAGGTATATTTAATGCAATATCATTAGCTTTATATTGGGTACCTTTTGGAATAACAGGATAAAGGGAATCTGGAAGATCAGAATATAAAATCCTGAAATTTTCCTCTCCCAACACTTTTAAGGCATTTGTAAATTCGAAATCGCGATCATACCCTGCAAGATTATTCGTCATTTGCTTTGTAAACAATGCTGTTTTTAGATTGGTCCATTTTTCTGGTTTATATCCAAGCAATTTATATTCAATAGGAAGATCAGCAGTATTTAAAGTATTAATGAAAGAATTAATTCCTGCTGTATAAGCATCCACAGCTGCTTTTGAAGCCGGATCTTGTTCAATAGCATACAATGCATTTTCTGCGGCAAATACCATTCCAGTCCTTCGTTGGGTCTTATCAAAGTTGATGGCTTTGTCACCCACTATTTCACTAACCCTACCCGCAGCAGCATGTGTTTGAAATTCCATTTGCCATAACCTGAATTTGGCATGTATGTATCCTTGAACAAAAAATGCATCATTTTCCTGCTCAGCAAAAATATGAGGCACGAGGCGTTCATCGAAATACACATCAACTTTTCCATTTAGTCCTGTCACTTTAACATCTTCATTAAAATTCTTATCAACGGGTTCGGCATTTCTCCAAATACCTTCCTGAACACTCAAAAACTTACCCAGCGGAAGTGGAAGTACCTTCCTTGTATCTAATACAATGATCAACCCAATGTTAACGAGCAGAAAAAAAGTAAAAATGAAGTATTTCATGTCCTTTAATATATTAACTCAATTTAACTATAAATTTTCAGAATCAAGCTTTGAAATATTCAATTTCATTAGTAAAGTCCATACTTGGAAAACGGCTCGATAATTCAAGAATTGAATCATAGGTTTTTGCCCTGAATTTTTTATGCTCTTCACTCTCCGGATGCATGGGCCGATGCATAAAGGCATTATGGATAAACTGCAGCTCCTTGAACACTTGTCGAGATTTACCATCAATACATGCATTAGAAAATTTTTCCCATACATAATTCGTAGCAAGGTAATTAGGGTGAACCATGTCTTCTGAATAAAACCTATAGTCCCTCAGATCATCAATAACAAGTTCGTATGAAGGGAAGTAGTGACAACAATCAAACATTTCAATCAATTTTTCAATCGCAATTATCAATCGTGCTTTACTTCTATTGTTTTCAATTAAGCCTTCTTTAAGGTGTCTAACTGGACTGACTGTAAATATTAAATTAATTGATGGATTGAAAGTCAATAAGGACTTGATCGTACTTGAATAAATACTTACAATCTCTTCAATTGACAACATTCTACGGTTGAATATATTTGAAGGCGACTTATGGCAATTTGCAACAGTTTGACCATTTTCCATATCGTATACAATAGCCGAGCCAAAGGTGATAATCAACCAATTGGTTTTTGCCAAGAAATCATGTGCATGTTGAATTTTTTCATTCATTGTATTCTTGGCATTATTCAAATCACCATGACTTAGTGATGAATGAAATTGCCAATGGTTCCAGATGCCATTTTGAAAAAAAAATTCATTCTCAGTTAGTTCACGATTGGAAATATAATCCCCAATTGATTGGGCAATACTCTTGGGATTAAATAAAATACCATTGGGGTTTTGTAGCACATTGAACTTGAACCTATGCAGGCGTTCATAAATATGTTCAGTGAAACATGAACCCAATAGCATAACAGCATCATTTACTGTTATTTTCCGTTCAAATGGTATCGGGTCCAGTTGAAGATGGAATTCCATTTTACTTTTTTGAATTTTCAGTGGCAAACATTCTTTGCTTAGAAGCCTCAAACAAGGTGATGCCTGCAGCAATACCAACATTGAATGAATCAAAATTTCCTTGCATCGGAATGGTGAAATGTTTATCAGCTGATTTAGACAGATAGGCCTGTATTCCCTTGTCCTCACTACCCATAACGATGCAACAAGGTGATATATAATCAACCTCAAACACTTTCGCAGAGGCTTTCATTTCTGCCGTGTACACTAAGATGCCATTTAAGTGCAATGTATCAATGGCTTTTAACAGGCTATTAACCCTACATAACATTATTTTTTGCAGTGCACCTGCAGATGATTTTACAGCTTCCTCATTTAAAGCAGCAATCCCTTTATCAGGTATGATCATGATTTGGGCACCACAGCAAATCGCAGTTCGGGCAATAGCACCTATATTCCTTACGTCTGTGATACCATCAAGCATAACAAAAAGAGGGACTGAGCCGTTAGAAACAACATGGTCGATGGCTTCTTGTAGATCAAGATATGACACCAAACTATTAATGGCTATTACACCTTGATGATTTGCACGAGTTAATGAGTGCAATTTTTCGATGGGAACAGCATTAATTGGAATCTGCATTTTTTGAGCAAGTATCTTGATTTCATCAATCGCATCACCGCCTATATTTTTTTGCAAAAAGATACGCTCAATTTGTTGTCCATCTCGAAGAGCCTCTAAAACAGGTTGTCTTCCAACGATATTATTAGAACTGCGTGACATTATGATTTTTCTTGTTCCATTAGTTTAATTCGCAATATTGCTGCAACACTTATTGCATCTGTTATTTCAAAATTCAAGACTTTTTGGTAGGCTTCATCAAAAGGGATTATGATCGTTTCCAACTCTTCTGCATCTTCTGGTTCAGGTACTCCGGGAACTAAATCAGTAGCAAGATAAACAATACAAAATTCATCTGAAACAGAATTTGAAAGATGCATTTCAAGGAGCTTTTCCCATTTATTAGCAACTAGGCCTAGTTCTTCCTTTAGTTCTCTTTTTGCTGAAATAAGTGGATCTATATCCATTGGGCCACCACCTTCTGGTATTTCCAACGAATATTTATTAAGTACAAACCTATATTGTCCAACCAAATGTATATTCCCTTGTCGATCTATTGGAATGATCCCAATAGCAATGTTTTTAAAGTGAACCTTGCCGTAAATACCAGCTTTTCCACCAGGATTTATAATATCAAATTCAGTTACACTGATCCAAGGGTTATCATAAACACTTTTCTCCGATAAAACTGTCCAATTTCCTGTTGATTTATTCATTGGGCATAAATAAGTAAACCCTCTAAAAAAGAGGGTTTACAAATGTTTTATTTAAAAATTACTTGATTTTGAAAGCAGCTTTAACCTTTTCAACGAAATCCAATTTTTCCCATGTAAATAACTCAACTTTCACCTCGTGCTTTTTTGTACTTCCAGGGATATCAAAATATTTTTTAACGATCTCGTTTTTTCTACCCATATGACCATAGGCTGCAGTCTCTTGATAAATAGGATTACGAAGTTTTAACCTTGTTTCAATAGCATAAGGCCTCATATCGAATATCTTCTCAACTTTAGAAGCGATTTCACCATCAGTCATTTTAACTTTTGATGTTCCGTAAGTATCTACAAAAATTCCCATTGGTTTTGCAACACCAATTGCATAGGATACTTGAATCAATATTTCATCTGCAACACCAGCAGCAACCATGTTTTTGGCAATGTGGCGAGCAGCATATGCAGCACTCCTATCTACTTTTGAAGGATCTTTTCCACTAAATGCTCCACCACCATGAGCACCCTTACCACCATAGGTATCAACAATGATCTTTCGACCAGTTAAACCTGTATCTCCATGAGGACCACCAATAACAAACTTACCAGTTGGATTAACATGGTAGTTTATGTTGTCACTAAATAGTTTTTGAACGCCTTTCTTACACTTTGACTTGACACGTGGTATAACGATGTTAATGATATCTGATTTTATTTGTGCAAGCATTTTTTCATCGTTGGCATTAAACTGATCATGTTGAGTTGATACAACAATTGCATCAATTCTGATCGGTTTATCATTGTCGTCATATTCAATTGTAACCTGGCTTTTTGCATCAGGACGCAAATAAGGCATTTTTGAATTCTTTTCTCTTCTGATATCTGCCAACTCAATCAATATTTTATGCGCAAGGTCCAATGCCAGAGGCATTAGATTTTCAGTTTCGTTTGTAGCGTATCCAAACATCATCCCCTGATCACCTGCACCTTGGTCTTCCTTCTTTTTTCTTTCAACTCCCCTATTTATATCAGCAGATTGTTCATGAATAGCTGAAAGTATTCCGCATGAATTCGCCTCAAACATATATTCGCTCTTGGTATATCCAATTTTGGCAATAACATCACGGGCTATTTTTTGAACATCCAACGTGCATTTCGACTTTACTTCACCTGCCAATACAACTTGTCCGGTAGTCACCAACGTTTCACAAGCAACCTTTGCCATCGGATCAAAAGCAAGAAAATTGTCAATTAACGCGTCAGAAATTTGATCAGCGACCTTATCAGGATGTCCTTCCGAAACACTTTCTGATGTAAATAAATAAGGCATAAATTAATTTTAATGGTTGAGTTTTAGAATTTATAGCTTAGAATAAACTAGTCGTAGTTTCATTTTTTTAGAAGAGTTGGTTCCACCACCCAGCACCACATTGCCTGTAGATAAATTGTTCAATGCAAATGTAATATAAAGATCTTCATATTTAACTGAATAGGGAGCGCTAAGCCTTAACGGCATATTTGGATAACTTCTCGTAATAATACCTTGAACATAACGGGTTATATTCATTTTATACTTGGCGCCTTGTTGTATCGTATTATCAGTCTTGTATAACCTCAAACCACCAAAAGTCTCAATATCAAAACTACCTGATGTAAAGCCGTCTGAAAGAAATGGATAATAAGAATTTGTGGCTGTATCATATACTTCAGAATACATAAAAAGAGGTGCATAAAAAAG
>Ga0078894_10005107_pt1 | contig 10098 bp, 12 predicted proteins | sample LauGreSu1BDMLBSD_2_FD_67506 | JGI IMG/M metagenome (GOLD analysis project Ga0078894, IMG submission 67506) | Freshwater lake microbial communities from Lake Michigan, USA - Su13.BD.MLB.SD (version 4) (version 4) | ecosystem: Environmental > Aquatic > Freshwater > Lake | place: Lake Michigan...
CGGTATGACCAGATAAGTATAGTCGTATGATCCAAATGCTTGAGCACCTTCTTTTGTCGTTGATCCGATAAGACTTCTGTATCTAGGTACTATATAGTCTTTTCTTTCGTCAAAGAAGTCTTTGTAATTGTAAGTACCAATTGTTCCTTTTCTGGCTTCTTCGAAGAAAAGACCAAAGTCTCCTAAGTTGATTGTGTTTCTCCAAAGCATGTCGTTGTCAAACGAAAAGTTTTTGCAGTTTTCTCTAAATATAGTCAAGAATTCTTCCTCATTAAGTCCTTTTGTTCTTGTCTTGGATTCTCTATCGATAAACTTTTGAAATTCTAATATTCTTTTCATTCATTATATATTATTTTATCTTATTGAAAAAAATCCTTATATTTGTATAAACATTGATTTATGAGCAAAAGATTGGAAAACACAGACGCCTTAAAGTTTATCTTCGCAGGAAACTCAACGGTCACTTTTTTGAACACTGAAACCGAAAACAGATTTACATTTCATGTAAAGAAAGCAAAAGATAGTAATTTATTCTTTGTAAATGTTTTAACGGGTCCTGAACAATATTCCTATTTGGGAACTGTTTCAAACGGAATCTACAAGCATGGGAAAAAGTCTAACTTTACCGGTGCACAATCCGAAAAAGTCTTTTCCTATGTTCTAAATAAACTAAAGACTCAATCTTTACCCGAACAGATAGAGATTTGGCACGAAGGAAAGTGTGGGAAATGCGGAAGACAACTTACCGTTCCTTCATCAATCAATACCGGTATAGGACCGGAATGTATTAAGTCTCTTTCAAAGGCAGAAAAGAGAGATATATTTTTAACTTCAATTTTAGGATAATGACGGCATTCATAACTTTCGTACAATTTTTTACCTTAATCTTTGGATTTGCATATTCGATTAGAAGAATTAAAAAGTACAAATCGATAACCTTTGAGGTTCGACGAGGTGAGAGGTGTTATGGTTGTTCTACTTTAGTAGAACATGATCATCCTGATTATTTAGATTTCCAATCTTTTAAAGAAAGTTTGGAAAAAGAAGACTTTAAACTTTGTGTTGCTTGTAAAAGAGAAGAAAGTTTTGATACTTTCATAAAGTCTGGATTTCCTGATGCCACACGAATCAATAGGTTCAAAAAGTTTCTTTTTTCTAAGAAATCGGATAAGCTTGTCTGGTATTTCATGTTTGCTATCTTAGGAAGTGTTGCTGTTGAGATTTTTGCAAGATTTGTATTTGATATAAAAGTTTTTTGGTTATTGACACCAATCTTTAACATAGTATATTGGAGTTTATTTTGCTATAAATCCAAAATAACATTTATAAAAGAATAAAAATTACTATATTTGCTGTATGTTTAAAGTAAAGGGTATATTAGAATTCGATCCTGTCGACGTGTCAAAAAAACACGCTCAACAATCAACCTGGAAAAAGGTTGCGATGGTTCGATTCCATGATGATGATACCTGTAAATACTATAAATGGTTGTTAGAACAAAGATTTGGTCTTCGAATTCCAGACACAAATGTGTTTGAATGGAAAGGAAGACTAAATGATCCCGTTCGTGGAACTCACGTAACTGTTATAAACGACATAGTGGATGACGAAATATATACACAAGCCAAAACAATCTTTCATGGAAAAGAAGTAGAGATTACCTACGACCCGACACTTATTCGTTGTAACACCAAAGGTGAAAAGATGTGGTGGCACATAAAGGTTTATTCCGACGACATAATGAACATAAGAAACGCAATGGGATTAGGTGCTCCTTTCCATAGTTTACATATGACCATTGGTTTGGTGAATCCAAAATTCATCGATCACAATGAATGGGTAGTAAGTACCTGTGAGAAATTAGGAATGTATTTACCAATAAAATAAACAAATTGTTGAACTTGTAGTAGAATGCATATATGCTACTTTTAATTAAAAAAATATGAAAAATTATCACGAAGTAAAAGAAGAAGAACTAATCGTTACAAAGAACTTTTCCAATAAAAAATTGGATAGATACATTTGGTTAGCAAAAACTCTCAGGAAATTTTTTAATGAGAATTTTCTTTGGTTAATTTCTATTATACCTTATGCAGTTATACCTTCGGTTTTTGTGTATTTAGAGTTTTTCAAATGGGAACCAGTTACTATTTTTCTATTCGTACTTGTTCACTTTCTTTATTGGATAATAAAGGGTAAAAAAGATGCTCGTAAGTTTATAGACGAAACTGTACCAGAATTGGATCTCAGTATTGAAGTATTAGAAGATATTAGGAAAGAAAGAAATGGATGATTTTTTTGACAGCTTTAAAAAGCCCGAGAAAAAACACAATCATACCGTAAAGGTGGTTCATTTTAAAAAAGAACCATATGATATCTACATTGGTAGATTACCAAACGGTAAGTATAACAAATGGGCTTATCCAAAAGAGCTTAGGGAAAGTTTTCCCGAAGGAACTTCTCGCAAGGTCATCGTGGCCGCCTACGAGGAATACCTTCTTTCCAACGAAGAGCTGATGAACTCCCTTCATGAACTGAAGGACAAAGTTTTGGGATGCTGGTGCAAGAATTTGGGAGGTGGAGGAAAGTCCTGCCACGGAGACATATTAGTTAAATGGGTTAAAAGAAATTGCAATGACTGACGAACAAATATTAGAGTGTGCCAAAGCGGTATATGATTTTTTATGTGATGTTTCCGGAAAAAGAATGGTAAGCTTTGGCGATGATCCATTGAATCAAAAAATGACAGAAACTCTTACTAAGTATGAATACAATATGGTTGATTTTTGTCGATTTATCAATGATAAATACAATTTCTATGAAAATCCACTTTGGGTAAATACAGGTCAAGAATTCTTCTCTGATGGCTTTTCACAACCTGGTCCGTCGAGAGCTAAGCTTATGCTAAAATCGATAATTAGAAATTCTAAAATAGACGATGTTTTATGTTAAGAATACATAGTAAAGTAAACACTCCGTACGGAGAAGGAATATTAGTGTCTGTAAAGACAGATTTCAACGGCTTATAAGAAACGAAAAAATAAACGATATACTAAATGCCTGAGTTAGCGGAACTTAAGATCATGGCGGACTATATAAATGTCAACGCCAAAGAAAAGAAATTCAACAAGATATATGATGTTGCCAAAGGTAATGTTCCAAATGAATTTCAGCTCTCCGAAGGAGATTTTAGGATTGCTGCCGAATCCAACGGTAAAGAATTATTATTAAATGTATATCATGATGTTGCATCTTTTAAGATATCTGTCTTTATGGGTATGTCGGGAAATTGGCTTTGGATACCAACTAAAGACTGGACCGACCGAAAGTTTGTTAGAATGCGGATGGACACCACCGACGGCTGGTCGCTACTTCTTTATGGACTCTACATGGGACCAAAATACAAAGTAGGTGGATTTGCGACTAAAAGAGGCCCGGACCCAACTAAAGAGTTTGAATCATTCAAAAAAAATGTCGTAGATAATCTTCATTTAAAACCTTTTGACAAGCCAATCTGTGAGGCACTTTTGGAACAAAAATATTTTAACGGAATTGGAAACTATTTGAGATCGACAATATTATATTATCTCGATGTTGATCCTTTCGAAGAAGCGAGAGTGGTAATAAAAAGAAATCCTGAAATAATAGAAATGTGTAGGGATATTCCAATGAAGGCTTACCGGCTCAACGGTGGTCAGCTCCAAGACTGGAAAAATCCGTTTGATACAGACTATGAGGAGTTTCTAAAATGGGTTTTCTATCAAAAAGGTTTGTCCTGCAAAGACAACACTGGAAGAACTTTTTGGTATAATCCAAAGTGGAAAAAAAACTGTCCTTATAAATAATGTTCAAAAATAACTTCAACTTAATAATAGCACCTGCCAAAACTTGGAAAAGTTCTGCACTACATGCTTTTGCCAAAGATTTGAAGTCTCAACTGAACAAAAAGATAATATTCTTGGGTGCTACACATGAGTTTGAAGGAAACACACGTTTTATGAACGAAAGATACGAGCTTTATCGATTTTTGTCATACGACGATGAAAACAACATGAAGACTCTTGAGGTCATAGAAGAATTGTGTAAAAAGGAAAATATAGACTTCCTATTTGTAGATGATATTGAGTCCTTCTTTCCAAGCAGTAAATCTACTGCTAAAAAATATGTCGAATTTATAGATAAAATTCCCGTACGTAAGGTTGCTACCTGTAATGATGAATCTTCCATTCCTCTTTATGACTATGAAATAACCGATTCGAAAAACTATTTTCTAGAAATGAAATATAACAAAGGACGTTCTTATGCTACAATAAGTGGAGTAATCGCTAACGACTTCATAAAGGCATTCATAAGAGACGAAAAAATAAAAACAATATTAGAATGATAAAAGCAGACTGGTACTACATACAAAATCTACGAAAAATAGTAAAGGATGGATCTTGGGATGAAAACCCTCGTCCAAAATGGATTGATGGAACTCCGGCACACTCTAAGTTTATTACCGGAGTATTTGAGGAATACGATATTTCAAAAGGAGAGTTTCCTATAACTACATTGAGAAACACTGCAATCAAAACTGGAATAAGAGAGATTCTTTGGATTTATCAAAAACAATCTAATTCTTTGCTTGAAGCTAGAGATATGGGAATCAACTGGTGGGATGAATGGAATATTGGTGATGAAACAATCGGACAGAGATATGGTGCAACAGTAAAGAGATATGATTTGATGAACAAACTTTTGAACGGATTGAAGAATGATCCTTTCTCAAGAAGACATATTATAGATATGTATCAATATACTGATTTAGAAGAAACTGAAGGATTATTTCCTTGTGCTTACAAAACTACATGGTCTGTAAGAAAGGTGGATGGTGAATACTATTTAGATATGACACTAGATCAGCGTTCTAATGATTATTTGATGGCTGGTTATATAAATAAGATTCAGTATGTTGCACTTCAAATGATGGTTGCTTCACACGTTGGATATAAAGTAGGTAAGTTCTGTCATTTGGTTCAAAACTTACACGTTTATGATAGACATGTAGATTCTATACCTGAGATATTAGGTAGAACTAATCTTACAGATGTTAATCCGACTATTGAATTAACAACAAATAAGGATTTTTATTCTATAACGATAGACGATTTTAAAATATCAGGAATTGAAGGAATACAAAAACTTTCTTCAAAACTTGAAATCGCCATTTAAAAATAATAAAATAGTATGCCACAAAAAGAATTTATACTAAACTCAAACAGTCCCCAATCATTGTATGAGTTTGTACAAGAACAACTTAAAGACATTGATACCACTGAATTATCCGATGATGTTTCACAAGAAATTGAAGTTGAAATAACACCAGAAAAAATATACTTCTGGACAAGAGTTTATATGAAAGAAGAAAATCCTAATATTGAGATAGGTGACTATATAACTATTAAATATCTTCCTTCGGGAGAAGAGTTAAAAACTCAGTTTATTACTTATGGTAAAAATGGATTGGAAAGAGACCATGATGATGAACTTACGAGTTACAATGCAGAAGACGACAAAAAGGTTCTTTGTCTTATGGTTGACGAAAAGGAAATAAATGAATCTGAAAATATTCCTTTTATCAGGACACTTTTTAAATTGGGCCACCACTACGAATATAATGTTATGCGAAGAGATGACCTTGTTTTAACAAACGATAGAAATGGTGTTTTGATAGATTGGTTTGATTGTGATTTTTAATCCTCTCATTTTTTTTGTAATGAAGTCCGCTTTGTCGGACTTTTTTATTTTTTACTAAACCATGTTAAAAATCATGAATATAACCTAAAGAAATATTAAAAAAGTATGCTAATAGAAACACAATATTTAAGTAACTCAAAAAAACTGGTTTGTAGCTATGTTGACAAATCTGGCGAAATCAAACTAAAATACTACGATTGGGATAACCCAATGAAGTATGTTTCCTGTGATGAAAATGATCCTCAAAGACACCCATCTTTTAAATCCTGGGACGGAAAAAATGTTAAGCAAGTTGAGGTCTCACATCCTGATAGATATGCGATATACGAATTTATGGATGCACTTCCAGAAAAAGAGAAAGAAGAACTTTTTGAATACAACCTTCCAAAGATATACTTCATAGATATTGAGACCGAAATTGTGGATGGTTTTCCAGAAGCAGCAGATATTAAAGATTTAGAAGGAAACGTTACAAAAGAAGGTGCCGCAACACAGGTTCTATCTATCTCTATTGTTTATGATGATAAAATTATTCTTTTGGGTTTGAAAGATATGCCTGAAGATATGCAAGATCGTATTCTTAAAAATACAAACAAATATTTCGAAAAGTTTGGTACTGAATATAAGTTCAAGTATGTTAAATATGAAGATGAATTTGATATGCTATACGCTTTCTTTCACAAAATGATTCCAAAAATGCCTGTTCTTACTGGATGGAACTTCTTACAATATGACTGGCTTTATTTAGTGAATAGATCACGAAAGTTGTCTAAGTGGATGAATGGAAAAGAGTACAAAATAAATCCGGCCGAATCTTCTCCTGTAAAGAAAATTAATAAGATGTGGGGTACTGAATATGAAGTTCCTGCACACAGAATGATTTTTGACTACATGCAGTTGTATGAAATCTGTGATACTTCTATTAAGGTAAAAGAGTCTTCATCATTGGATTTTGTTTCCAGTAAACTTGTTGGTGTCGATAAGATTAAGTATAACGGATCTTTACAAAAACTCTACGAAGATGACTTTGAGACTTTTATGTACTACAACGCGGTCGACAGTGTACTTGTTCAAAAGATACACGATGCTAGAAACTACATATCAATAATTTATGCGATTTCTTCATTGGCTAGGATTAGAATTGTCGATGTAGTATCACAGATGAACAACGCTTTGGGTTCATTGGCTATTACGGAAGGAGTTCTTAGAAACCGATTTAGAGAACAGGATAATATTGTTCTTTTTAAAGAAGACAGAGGTGATGCAGAGTCTACAATTGCTGGAGGTTGGGTAAAAGATCCTGTTGTTGGAATGAACCGATGGTGCGTTACATATGACTTTGCTTCACTATATCCAACCACACAAAGACAATTCTTTATTGCCCCGGAAAACTTTGTTGGAATACAAAATCCAAATAATCGTTCTTTTTGTGATAACGGAAGACCTATTGATTTGAATAATCATGTTCTTTGTGTTAATGGTGCAGTTTTCGAAAAAAGACTTTCTCCTACACTTAGGATGCTTGAGGATGTTTACGCAGATAGAAAAAAAGCAAAGAAGGTCATGATGGACAAAAAAGAAGAGTACAAAAAGATACTCGATGAGATTGAGAAATTAGAAGCAGAACTTTAAAAAAAGAGCCATTTGGCTCTTTTTTGTTTTTATAAAATAATATATAATAAAAAATAAAAACTATTTTATGAAGATTATTAAATATTCTCAATTTGAATATCTAACCGAAGAAGAAGGTTTTGGTTCTGATTTGTGGCAAAATATAAAGTATGGTATCTCAAAACTTGGTAGATATAAAGCAGATGGTAAGATATTTGGTAAAGGTGAAACTGATAAAAAGGCCGCACAAGAAATAGGTGAGATAATGGGTAATACTTCCAATGCCGTTATAAAAGCAGTATATGCTGAAGTTAAGAAAAAAGCACCTGAATTTCCTAATGACAAGTCCAGAGTTGCGTTTTTAAGAGGTGTTATCATGTATGGTCAGCTTTATGATTCTTTGGTTGCTGCTGCAGAAAAAAGTCCAGGTGAAGAAGGCTATTTAGATCCGACTGTTGCTAATGATTTGATTGAAAATTTAAGAAAGATTGTTAAGAAGGCATTAGATGTAGATTTGGCTGCGGTTTATTCGGTGATGGACTCAAAAGAAAATATTGATACAAATTTAGAGGATAGATTATTCGAAGACATATTCTCTACAGACTATGATGGTGTTAATGAAGAATTTATCGGAAAGTTAAGACAATGGAAAGATCAAGCAATGGATAAACTTTTCGGAAAAGAAGACGGAGATTCTGTGGCTAGAAAGGCAGGAAATAGACAATCTGCTAAACTTCAAGGTGCCGGAGATGACAAAGTTGTCGATAGTGAAAGAATGAAGACATTAGATTCCAACAAACTTCCAATTGTATTGATGGGTGTTGGTACTGCACTTGGTGCACTTGGTTGGATTGCATCAACTGATTGGTTTAAGGATTTGGTAACAACTACGGTAAACCACCCTGCACAATATGGAGAAAAGACTTTTACTAAAACAATAGAAAACAATCTTAAAGTTGATCCGAAAGGATGGTCATATACTATACAAAATAATGGTTTTGCAGATGCTACGGGAAAATCATTAAACTTTAATCAACCTGCTAGTAACTTAGGAGATGCTTTTAAATTTTATGGTGGTGGTGATCAAGGTAAAGGAATTGAAGCTATGTCTCATTTCTTAGGAAAGGATAGTAGTCCTGCATCTGTTGCTGAAATAACTCGTCAGTTGGCGGATCCTTCGAACAGAACCGTAGGAGACATCTTCAATCATCTTGAAGGAACATGGGGAGATGGCTTTTTCATGAACCAAGCAGGTGGTGCAAAAACTTTCATTGCAAAACAGGTTTACAAACAAACACAAAGAGTTCTTATTAAGGCAGGATTCAAAACAACAACTACGAGTGTTGTGGGTGGAAAACTTATTGCTTTAGCACCAATATTGGCAACATTGGGAATCACACTTATAGGAGCTGGTGCTGTTGTTAAACTTCTTAGAGAGAAAGGTAAAAGACAATCTAGAGCTAAGACTCTTAATGATCTTCTTCAATCTCTTAAATTGGTTGCAGTTAATGATAAAAAAGAGGATAAGTCTGGTTCTTCCGAAGATGTTGTAGACGAAAAGTCTATATATCCTTTAATGATTAAAAACTTAAAGGCACTTAATAGTATGATAATATCTTCCGAGGGTGTTGAACTTGAAGGTGAGAATTCTTCTCCTGATAAAAAATCTTATGGGACAGATGATGATAAACTTGAAGTAGGTAGAAAATATATTTATACCACTAAAGAAGGAGAAAGAAAAACTGTTATTCTTGTTTCAAAGACACATTCGATGAAAAAAGGTGATGATAAAGAGTGGGGTACTGGTGATGATGAAATCATAAAAAATGGTAAACTTCCAAAAGGTGATACGGTATCTGTAGCAATAAAAGGTAAAGATGGAAAATATGGTAATGTTTCTGTTGGTGTATCAAAATCACAATTAAAACCAATAAAAGAAAGTCTTTTATTAGAAAAAGAATTTACAAAGGGTCCTAGAAGGTCTACTATTAATAAAGAAGAAGATTATTTAACACAAGCTGTTAAAAATGTAAGAAAATCTTTGAAGTCACTTACTGATGAAAAAGACAAAGGTGTTGCAATCACTTCGGAATTTGTTCAGGAAATTTTAGATGTTAAAATGTCATCTGATTCTAAAAAACCTATTAAGGATTTATATAAGGAAATATATGAAAATTTATTTGGTAAAAAATCTAAAACTTTGTCAGATTTTAGTCCTCTTTACAAAGAGAGCTTAAAATACATTCTTCCTAGAACTGCGGATAATCCTAAAGGTGGGAAATTAGACATTGTTGCTGAGAAAATTGCAAGACTTGCAAAAAGAACAATGCAGTTTGAAGGTGAAGGATTTTATTCTGGACTTGGTGAGTTTGGCGAAGACGTAAAAGAGTTCAACGAAACACTTAAAGAAATAATGGAGTATTACAAATCTAAATCCGGAATGAACGAAAGTAGAATAGTTTCTTTCAAAAAATTCAAAGCTTAAATAAAAATAAACATAAAAGGCCTCCAAAAAATGGAGGCCTTTTATTTTAAAATCAATTTTGAGTTTATAAATCCTCGTCGTAGAAAAATATATCATCTATAATGTTTTTCAAATCTATTCCAAAATGGCTTAGACATTTTTTATAAATTTCTTCTTTTATTTCGATTCCTTCGTTTATTAGGCCTTCGATGTAGTTTTCGACGTCGGATGGCGTCGTGTAGATGTTGAATTCGTCGTAGTCAAGGATATGCATTGGTCTGGTG
>Ga0078894_10005109_pt1 | contig 10097 bp, 9 predicted proteins | sample LauGreSu1BDMLBSD_2_FD_67506 | JGI IMG/M metagenome (GOLD analysis project Ga0078894, IMG submission 67506) | Freshwater lake microbial communities from Lake Michigan, USA - Su13.BD.MLB.SD (version 4) (version 4) | ecosystem: Environmental > Aquatic > Freshwater > Lake | place: Lake Michigan, USA...
AGCTTGTCGCTCATGACTTTTTTGAATTCGGCTTCACCTTCTTCCAGCGAAGAGGCATGCACAATCTTGGTGTTTTTGTCTGGCATTTCGCCGATTCGGTTCCAAGCTTGAATCAACAAGTATTCGCCCGTCGCTGCCACATGGAACAGTGCCAAGCCGTAATACTTCTGGCTACTGAAATCGTCCGCCGCTTTGATTTCGTGTGATTTGTATTCCAAATAAGTCTCAGCAATTGTTCTGCATATATTCCCTGCTTCTTCTTGTGCATATGCAGTCAACACAAACATTGCGCGGAATTTTTTGTGCGCGAGCGGACTCATCCCTTGAGCTATTCCAGCATCTTGGCCCATTTTTTCCAGCCAACTGAACGCAGGGCCTTCGGGCGCTTTGTCGGTCGCTTTTTTGGTTTTGGACTTGGTCGGCTTCGGCTTCGGGGACCTGGGGGCTTTTTTGGCCGTCTTGGTGGGAGATGGAACACGCACAGGTGACGGCACGGCATCAGCAGCAGCAGGAGCAGCAGGAGCAGCACCCGGATTTCGCCTTACACTGCACTTGCCGGTTTTACCCCAAATGCAGTCTTCATTGTTTTCACACTCCGGTTTTTCTTTTATAATGGAACACTTGCTTCCTCCCAACATTTCGCTGATTGATTTGACCCTTATTATAAAATAAATTGAGATTTTATTTGTTTGGATTCAATTTTTTTTTCCAAATTTGCAAACCCGCAAACCTAAAAAAAACCTTTTTTTTTGTTTTGGGGGTTTTCCAGTCTTACTTACCAACCAGTCTTACTTACCATTCTTACTTACTGTTCCAGTCCATTTTATTCCATTTCGTCGTCGGATGATTCGTACTGGTGGTGGTGGTGCTGGCGGTGGTGGTCGTCGTCGTCTGCCTGGTATTCTTCTTGGTCATACTGTGCATCGTATGCCACCATGCCAAAGCACATGCAGAGTTCCCGCATTTGTCTCTCCAAGTGCACGGCTGCGCTTGGATTGTGTCGCACGTCGTTGTTGCATGCGCTTGACACGACTGTTGCGATGCGCTCGTTCAGTCCGCAGATGTACGCTCGGCGCTCCAACGCATCTCGGGCGTTGCGTTCTTGAGCGTGTCGGAGGACAATTTGCATGTTCATGGTCATGACGCGCGTGTACTCGGCGGACAGGTCATCGCGATGCTGCTGGGTGAGCGCTAGTTCATCCTGCAGCCGCTGGTTATTACTGGCAGCGTTTTCAACCATTTCATCTATGCGCGCTTCCAGGCTCTGCACGTCATATGCTTGAAGAACTGCACTACGGCACAGGGGGCACTGGTTACGGTTGTTTCCGCCGTTGGCCATGTTCCCCATGATGCATGCGAAATGGAACTGGTGACCGCAGTCCAGGCTGACAAAGTTGCGCGCGGCGTCGGTCGCATCAATGCAGATGGCGCAGCGGTTACTGGGCTCGTCGTCTGCGACCTCTTCTTCTGCGACCTCTTCTTCCGCGACCTCTTCTTCTGCAACTGCGTCGTGTTGTCTGGCTGGCTCTTGTCTTGCTGGCCGGAATGGCACATCCGGGAAGTCGTCGTCATTGTCATTGTCATTGTCATCATCTTCAAGGCATTCGGTCGTGGCATCCGAGCTGCAATCGTCGCTGTCGCTCGCAATTTGCACAACTTCCATGCGCTGCGTTACTTCATGCACTTCTGCGTCATCATCTTCAATCACAATCACTTCTTCGTGTCTTGGTTCCTCGTTCACCGGGTTGTGGTTCACCGGGTCTTCGTCTTCGTGCAGCACTTTCAGGTCACACATTTGGGAAACTCTGAAAATCAGGTTCTCGCCATCGCTGGTCTCAATGTGGATGGCGCGCTCTCCGTTCAGCTCAAACAGTGACTGGATTCTGCCGCGATGAATGCGTCGGTCGGTCGTCTCAATCACAACAGTACGACCAATGAATTGGACTGGGGCTGGTGTTGGGGCTGGTGCTGGGGCTGGGACTTGCGGCTGTTGGACTACTGGGATGGATTCTTCTTGGTTGACTTGGATGGGCTCTTGCACAATGTAGGTCGCTTCTTCTTCTCTTTTTTCTTCTTTTTCTTCTCCCTCTTCGTCGTTCAACCCGTATGAAATCACGCGCACTTCCCACACCTTCAAATGGTCGCCCTCAACGGTAATGCGACGGCGCTTCACCTCGTTTCCGAAACGGTCTTCGTTCTGTTGCTGCTCTTGCTGATTGACAATCATTGTAGTTCGTAGTTCGTAGTTCTTAAAACACTGTATGATGTAAAAGTATTTCAAAATGGGATTCAATTTTTTTTGTTTCGGTACATTTTGAGAATCACATTTTATTAGTTTAAAAAAAAAATTGATTTTTTATTTTTAGTGTGTGGGGAGGATTGTCATGTATCATGCCCCGCCGTGGCTCGTCGCACGTGAGATGCACCGTGGCGGGTTGCGCGTGCGAATGGATTGTTGTGTCAAAGAACCGGCACCAGTACTGCAACGACCACATGATGCAGGCCAACGCGCTGTACGCGGAATACAAGGCGGTAAACGCGGTTGCGCTGGCCACGTTTGCGGACGACGCGCTGGACCAAGCCATCGCGCTGCGCGAGGAGTACGCCCGCAAGTTCCTGGATTACGAGGACACGGGCGCGCACCGGGCTTACATTTGCATTCTCAAACGCGTGCGATCAACCGCCGTCGTTTATCGTCGCACGGCCTACAATCGGTGGATGACGGAGAGCGCGTACTTTTCGGACTTTGTTGCAGTCAAGTAAACCAAACAAAACAAATAAAAATAAGCGCGGGTGTCGGGTCACGTTCCTTTGCTTTGCAAAGCAATTTATGAACACGCCGTCATTGGGTTGCGCGCTGTTTATTTACTTTACTTTTTTTTAAGTCATAATCTGGGGGGCTCCGCCTCATCCGCCGCTCTGCTTACCGCCGCTCTGCTTACCGCCGCTCTGCTTACCGCCGCTCTGCTTACCGCCGCTCTGCTTCTTATCGCTCTGCTTATGCTTCCTTGATTCATTCAGATACAGCGCCCGCATTTGCCGCACGGCCATGCGCTTCGTGAGGGCGCGCTTGGAGAAGCACTTCCGCGTCCCCTTCTTGCACACCTTGTATCCCCGCCGGCTTTGTTTTCGCAACACGTATGGCATATGGTTATATATGGTTATAATATGGATTATGATGTAATGAGAGAAAGTTTTTTTTTAATAATTCAAGAAAAAAACACAAAAAGAAAAAAAACACAAAAAGAAAAAAACACAAAAAGAAAAAAACACAAAAAGAAAAAAACACAAAAAGAAAAAAACACAAAAAGAAAAAAACACAAAAAAAAATTGAATGTTTTTCCACCCACCATATACCCTAACTAAATAAAATACCATGGACCAGGACCAGTGCCAAGTTGAAGTTGTAAAGAAAGAGGCGCATGCGCGCGCCATGCTTCAAAAAATGAATCAAATGAGTTCAGACCCTGAAAAGCATCAGCGCTTGTGGAGGTGGGCGCTTCGCGGCATTGTCATTCAATGAACCAATGAACCAATGAACACAACCAACACAACACACTAAAAAGAAAAAAGAAAAAAGAAAAGAAAAAAGTGTTAGGATTAATTAGAACACGCACTTACTTACCTTACCTTACCTTACCTTACCTTCTTACCTTTTTTTTTTAGAGTCTATCAATGATGTCACCCTGAATCTGGCGAATGAGCGCCGGCATGGAAATGAACGTGCGGCGCAGCGTCTCGGGTTTCAGGATGCCGCTCAGTTGGTCCGCTTGCTCAGGGGCAATGCGCGCGTGTTGCGTCGGATGCATCTGCTCTTTTTTCATCCACGCGGGTTGGGGACTGCACCGCATCACCTCCAGATGCAGCGCGCGCTTCCACACGGTTAGGTCATCCGTGTGGCAAACGATTTGGTCGCGCATTGCAGCGAGCTCCGCAAGGGTGGGCGCCGGCATCACGTGAATGTGAATTTGCATGTCTTGAATAGCATTAGCAGTAGCAGTATTGGCCCTGGCCCTCCTGGTGGCCCACATGGGGTGGGTGGAAGGACGGTACGTGGTTCGGGTCTTTGCATACGAGGACGATGACGATGACGATGACGATGACGATGACGATGACGAGGACATGTTGTTTGTTTGGGTAAAACGCTAATGTAATTCAAATGCTTTCCTTGAATTAAATCAATTTTTTTTAAAACCCGTACATTTTGCTCCAGACATTTTGTTCCCAAAAAAAGAAACTCATTTAAGGGAGAGCCCGGTAGTGCTCGGGTGACAAAACGGTCTGGGTGCTGCCGTTGAATTCAACCGCGGTAAAGCCGCCGCCGTTTCCAACCACCATGAGCGCGCTGGTTATGTTGGAGTTGGTGTTGAATGACAAGCTGAGCGTGTACGTTCCGTTAGAATTCGCGACCGGCGAGCTGTTGTTGATCTTTTGCATCAAGTTGCCGGGCTGGACGATGGCCATGTAGTCGGTTATCTCCGACCCGTTCTTGTCCACCGTCACTGACACGGTCTTCGTGTTGGCAACGCTGTTGTTTATCACCGCCGATCCCAAAATGATGGGGTTGTCGTGAGGCATTGCAGTAATGCTGCCTGGCGGGCCATCAATGGCGTCGCCGTCGGTTGCTGGCACCGACGCGTTCGGATCCGAAGTAACCACGATGACCTTCGCAACGTAGTTGACGCCAATGGTTAACCCGGTGAACGTGTGGGTATTCTGGTTGAAATCGGTGTACTCCACTTCCTGCAGTAAAGTGTTGCCGGAGGAATTATACAGCTGAACCATGTACTTTTCAAAGTGACCACCATTCAGCTGAACATTGGACCAGACAACCCGGAGGGTTTGGTAGCCCGGGTAGTATGCCATCGTCGGTTCACTGGCGTTCCTGAACGGAATTTGAGATGCGGAGTTGGTTGAACCTCCGGAGATCACGATGGACGAATCATTCGGGTTCGTGGCGTACACGGTGACCCTTCCATAATACGACGTGCCGTTGTTCAAGCCGGTGAACGTGTGAGTGATGGTGCTCTGGTCATTCAGGGTGATGCTGTGCGAGTCCGGAAACAATTCAACCAAGTACTCGGTGAAGACACACCCGTTCAACACAGCCGGGGTCCATGTAACTTCCATCTCCTCATCCCCTGGAACAACAACGACACTGTAGGGAGCGTCGGGTGCCCTGAACGGAATCTTACTGGAAGATGCCGTTCTGGAACCGCCAGTAACCGAGGTTCCATTGTTCGGGTTCGTGGTGTACACGGTGACCGTGGCATAATACTGCGCGCCGTTGGTCAAGCTGGTGAACGTGTGGGTCGTATTGTACACCGTTTCCGAGGTAACATACGTACCAGATCCAACGGAGCCGGAAAACAATTGAACGAGGTAATAGTGAAAGACCGACCCGTTCAACGCGGCCTCGGACCAGTCAACCTGCATCTGCTCATCGCCGGGAGTCAACGTTATGGTGGCGGGAGCGTCGGCTGCCCTGAACGGAATTTCGGACAAATTGGTCGCATCACCGTTCACTGGAAGTCCGGTATTGAGATCCAGCGTCACCATGTAGAAAGTGAAGTAATACGTGGTTCCATTTGTCAATCCAGTCAGAGCATAACTGTTTCCGCTGATGTCAGTTTCCTCATGAATGGTGCCGCTGCTGCCGCTGTACTTAATAACGTACTTAACGAAGTCGCCTCCTTGCAACTGTGCCTCCGTTGCCTGTAACCAGTTGAACGTAACCGTTTGGTCGGAGCCGGTTGCAGTTACGGAAATTGCATCACCGGTTGCCACCGGCACAATATTTGGTTCGTACACGACATCGCCATAAATGACTTCGTCGCTTTCCAAAGGATTGGGATTGAGCGCAACAAGTTGCAGGGACACGGCATACGTGGTACCATTCGTCAAGCCGGTAAATGAATGATTATTCACTGTCAGCGCGTTGCCAACAACATTGTAGCTGGCATCATCCTGCTGTCCAATTGAGTTCAAGCTGGCATCCAAAACCGAAATCGCAATGTGGGTCAGGGTGCTGCGGTTGCTCAAGTACGCGAGGGTCGCAGCGTTCAGCGCAATGCTAACGCGGATTGATTGATCATCGGCGGTGATGGTGTAGTCCTGCGGGCGCAACCCCATGGGCGTATCAAACACCTTAATGTTTTGGACGACACTCAGCGCGCCATCGCCCGAGTTGTCCGTGGTGGCGTAAATTGTGGAAGAAACTTTCCCCGTCAAATTGTACTTCAATCGCAGCTGGCCAAAGGACACGTGAGAGGTGAACATGCCCGTCTCCAACAGACGGAATTTGTAGTTGCCCGCGCTGATGGCCTGCGAGGAGGTTTGCAGGGTGAGGTATTTTATGAACTCGTTGGCGTAGTCCGCATTCGCATTCGTCAGGTTCGCGCCCACCTTCACTTCGTACTGGACGCGCCGCGTGATGTGGGGGAAAATGGCCGGGTTATCCGTGCCCGTGTACGCCAAGGTGAGCCCAACCTTGTCGGGATCGGCGACAGTGTCTCCGCTGCTTGCGGCGCCATAAAACACCTTGGATTTGTACCAGTCCGCCTGGTTGACCGAACCCGATAGGGTGGTGTACGCGTTGAAAAACGGGTACTCCATTGCGCCCGCGGCTTGATGAAAAATGGCGTACAACCCAAGACCGCTGGCATTGTTCAAAGTGAACGAGTTGCTCGTGTTTTGGCTCGCAGCGGCCGCGGTGTTTGCGTAAAAGTACAGGTTGACCTTGGGGAAGTTGCCGCTGGCGTCTGCAACCCCTCCCGCGTTGTTAATGGACCAGCCGTCCTGCGCCGTTTCAACCGTGATCAGGGCGGGGGCGGAGTCGGCTTTCGCGCTGGTCATTTGCGCGGACGTCAGGCTGGTGGCGATTCCGTTTACAATGGACACGCCGCTGGCCGCTTCTGCCACCTGCAGCGGATCGGATATAAACCCGAACGTTGTGGTTGTGGTTGATCTAGGACCAATTGGCACGACAGGACCAGATGGAGCATTAGTATTACCACCTATAATAAGCCTGCCGCCGGTTTGATCCGCCAGTACGTTTGAGCTGGCATCAAAGGTTGCCGTAACCGTGTTATACGAGGCGTCGACGTACTCGTAGTTCAGCTTGTAGCCGGTGACCCTGCTCTCAAAATCGTCGTGATCGGGGATCGTCAGCTGGTCCCACGAGGCGGTGAAGCAGTAATCCAGAATGGAAGAATCCATCGCATAATTTTGCACGGCCAGCACTTTGTTGGTGGGGTTGCTCGCGAACATGTCGCATGGTTCCGACTTGCCGACCGCATTAATGGTGCTGAATCGGTGCTCGTAGTCCACCCCGTTTTCCAGATTGAGCAGCACGCAGTAGTAAAGGTTGGCGCCGTGTTGGGGGTCGCCGACAATGGTTTTCCTTACTTTCATGTTCGTGCCGCTGCTGCCGGCGCGGGTAAGGGTGCTCGCGTTAATGGGGCATTGGTGGGTCACGTACTGCCCCGCCGCCACGTTGAACGACCTGCCGGAAATGGACAGCACCGCAGAACCTTGCGACGCGCCCGTGTCCAGGTAGAACGACACCACCTGGTCGCCTTCCGCTACCAACACGGCGGAAACGACTGGCTTCAGCGGCTTGGCATTCAAGACGTAGTTCTTTTCGTCGGTGTTGCTGACGCTTTCCGAGCCATCGGAAAAGGACTGGGAGATTGACATCACGTAGGTGGCGCCAATATTGAACTGAGGAGGGTCTTCCAGCTCAATCAAAAACGTAGTCGGGATATCGTCATCGGCCGCAACGTTGCTTTCAAAGATGGTGTAAATGGGGAACGCGGAATCGTTGTTGTTTTTTTCATTCACGAATAAAGTGACCGAATTGGTGTGCTCGCCGGCGGGAGGGCTACCGGGCACAAAATTCACCCGAAATGAATTTGATTCGGTTTCAATGCTGGTAATACTGGGTAATGACATGATGGATTATACTATTGTGATATATAATATTTTTTTCTATTTTTTTCTATTTTTTTCTACCAATTCAAACAAATTCAAACAAATTCAAACAAATTCAAACAAACTCAAACAAACTCAATGTCGCTCCGATTGACTCCTCCTCCCCCGCCGGCGTGGCGCTAAAATCTCTTCTTCCCGCTTCTTGTCCCTCTTCCTTAACAGGGAGCGTTTGGCACAAATTTTTTTTAACGGCTAATTAATAATACCCCCCCAAATTAATAACAATAACAAACAATACCCCTCCCATGAACCCGAATTCCGATTCAGCGCAACGGTACATCCCCTACAACGAGTACGCCTTGAACGGGTTTGCGCCCCCGGTGTATTATTGCAACCAGTGCCTGGACCCGTCCGGCAACGAGCCCCAATGGCACGTGTACGCCAGCCGGTGCAACGGCTGCGGCGGCGGGGTTGCGGCGGCGGCCGATGCCACGCAGCGCCGCATCCAAAACACGGTGCGCGTGTCGCAGTCCGAATATTTAGAAAACTTGGCGGGCTTGAGCGTGTACGCGAAGCCGCTGGCCAAGTACGGCTTCGTGAATTGGAACCAGGGCAGCGACCGCGCGGAGCCGGGGCGCGTGGTTCGCAACGTGCCCAGCCACGGCGCCAACTCCACTAAAACTTCGGTCACCCGCATGCGTCCCGGCTCCTGTTCCGCCGCGGGCCAGGGGGTGGACATTAAGCACGGATCGTACGCGCGGTACTTGGCTCGGATCAAAGGGCGCGGGCCGTATCGCACGCAGGCCCAAGCCGTGCCCCCGGTGGAAGGCAACAAAACCAAGAAGTACGGCATCTCAAACAGCCACCGCGAGAACAGCTGCGTTTGCCCGGTACCATAGCTACTAACCACTAAACCACTAAACCACTAAACCACTAACCACTAACCACTAACCACCCCTTGCCATTTATTTTCTGCGTTAATGGTATAACGCCCGACATAATGAATTCTTCGGTTGTGCAGCTTAACAATCTCAGCACGATGGGCGGATGGTTTGCCCCCTTCACCAATCGCCAGTACTGCGCGTGGTTCTACTGGCTCATGGTGGTCACCGGTGTGACAATGCTGTTGCACGTGGGTTCGGCCCTCTTGAAAATTGTCGCTTCGGGCGGCAAACTGTACGCCATATCCAATCCCATCTTCTGGACCATGTTCTTGATGAACCTGGCCGGCTACATTGGCAACCGTCTCCTGTACACCATGTGCTTGAACTCCATTTAAAATCTTTCGGTTTTGCGCCCCACTTCGGTTTTGCGCCCCCACTTCGGTTTTGCGCCCCCACTTCGGTTTTGCGCCCCACTTCGGTTTTGGGCCACTTCGGTTTTGCGCCCACTTTTTTTTTGTAATCATATTTAAAACACGCATGAACCGCATACAATCCAACTACGCGTTCAAAATGAACATCCGACCGGCCCGTTCCCGTGTCCCAGTCCCAGCCATTGGACCCTCGGATCCTCTTGTGCTGGCACCCCCACCATCGGATTCCCGTACCCCATCGGATTCCCGTGCCCCATCGGATTCCCGTGCCCAAGCCGCTGGACCTTTGAATCCTCCTCAACTGCTTGCATCTCGCGCAGCCGATACCAATCCCAATCCCAATCCCAATCCCAATAACGATCGGTTCAGCATGGTCCGTTTAATCAATTTCAAAGCAACCGGCGGGTGCCGATCATGTAGTTAAGTTGTTTCAGTGAATTAGTATATAAAAAATAAATGCATTTTTATATACCCTTTAAACCTTTAACCCCATGGCGCAATTGTTTGACCTGAATGTGGATAATTATTCGTTGAACGAGTTGATGAATTTTTTCGGGTTGACCGCGCACCACAGCGACGCGGCCTTAATTGAGCGCAAATGCGGTGCATTGAAACGGAAAATCAGCCAGGACCCCAAATTGGGGAGCGTTACCAAGGGCAAAATGCACGACTTTTTGAACAACGCGGTAATTCGTCTCTCTAAATACCGGCAATCAACCTCGGAGCTGTTTGCGATGAATAGCAACAGCAACAGCAACAGCAACAGCAACAGCAACAGCAACAGCAACAGCAACAGCAACAGCAACAGCAACAGCAACAGCAACAGCAACAGCAACAGCAACAGCAACAG
>Ga0078894_10005110_pt1 | contig 10095 bp, 9 predicted proteins | sample LauGreSu1BDMLBSD_2_FD_67506 | JGI IMG/M metagenome (GOLD analysis project Ga0078894, IMG submission 67506) | Freshwater lake microbial communities from Lake Michigan, USA - Su13.BD.MLB.SD (version 4) (version 4) | ecosystem: Environmental > Aquatic > Freshwater > Lake | place: Lake Michigan, USA...
ACCTGGAACAACCCTAAAGCGAAGGCGATTGCCGTCAGACGAACCATCATCCGACTTCCAAAAAGCGCTGCGGTCGGGAGCCACCCCGCGAGCCATGCATCAGGCTTGACCAGTGGCACCCTGAAAAACAGGTAGTGATGCAGCAGCCATTTCCAGGGACCAGCGCGCGCCTTGGCCAGCCGCTCCGCAAGGCGTTTCGGGGCAGCAGGCTCGCCCTCTGGCCTGGCCAGCTGATTGGCCACCAGGAACTGCGCGAGCGCAGCGGTGGCCGATCCACCTCCGCGTATTTCGATCGTTGGCAAGCGCGTCGCGGGTTCAGACTGCGCTAGCCGTCTGAAGCGATGCATGCAATCCTACTATCGGATGAGCGCCGGGCGAATTATGGATTGCGAATTGATTACCAACAAACCGGGGATACCTCCGAGATAGCTTCGCAACTGCTGACCAATCCTGAAACCCGCAATCCCAGTCACCGCGACCCGAATCACGAGCGAAACTCAGCCTTGATGCGGGTCATCGAATCGTGCACGCTGTGATCTGATTCAGGACCGCCGGCAGCACGCCGTCTCCAACCCGCAATGCTCTCCCCCGCCGACAACGATCTCCTCACCCGCACCGGGCCCGACACCCCGATGGGTCGCTATTTCCGGCGCTTCTGGCAGCCGGTCGCCTTATCACGCGAACTGCCCGAGCCTGATGGCCCGCCGTTGCGCGTCAAAGTAATGGGCGAGGCACTGCTCGCCTTCCGCGACAGCACGGGCTCGGTCGGCCTTATCGACCCGCGCTGCCCGCATCGGGGCGCTGACCTGTATTACGGTCGAAACGAACACGCATCGATTCGCTGTATCTATCACGGCTGGCGCTTTGACCGCCGCGGCCGCGCGCTCGAGTTGCCCAACGTGCCGCCTGAGTCGCATTACCATCAGACCCTCCGCATCGACGCCTGGCCGGTACAGGAAGCAGGCGGAATTGTCTGGGCCTATCTCGGGCCACCCGATCGCAAGCCGGCACGACTGCCGCAGCTCGATTTCACGTGCGTACCCGACAGCCAACGCTTCGTCACGAAGAAGCTCCAGCAATGCAACTGGGCGCAGTCGATCGAAGGCGCCATCGACACCTCGCATTTCTCGTTTCTGCACATGCCGGCGCCGTCTGTCCCGTCAAACAAAAATGACGATGCGCCGGCCGATGAGAAACGACTGCGCTGGATTCGCGAAGATCCGTTGCCCCAGTTCTCGTTCGTTGACCACCCGGTGGGCTTTGTCGTGGGCGGGTCACGCGCTGCCGACGCCGACGAGCGCTACTGGCGAATCGCGCAGTTCGCACTCCCCTCGCACAGCACCACGCCATCAACCCTGCCGGGTGAAACCGCATTCGGCTACACCTGGGTGCCGATCGATGACCACCAGTGCTGGATCTACACCTATGCGTGGAATCCCGATCGCCCGCTCACCGCCGATGAGCGCGCGAAGTTCGCCCGCGGGCATGGCGTGATCGCGGAAGTCGATGATCACTTCGTACCAATCCGTAACCGCGACAACGACTATCTGATCGATCGCCGCGCTCAGCGCGACGCCACGTTCACCGGTGTCCGCGGTGTCGCCGAGCAAGACGCGCTGGTGCACGACAGCCAGGGGCTGATCGCCAACCGCAGCCGCGATCATCTCTCGCCCACGGACGCTGCCATCGTGCGATTTCGCAGGCTCATGCTGAGCCAGGCCCGCGCCCTTGCCGAAGCGGGTCGTGAGCCCGAAGCACCCAGGCTCGCCGATGCCTATCGCCTGCGATCAGGCAGCTGGTTCGCAGCACCCGATGTGCCGTTTGATCGCGTGATGATCGAGCGCTTTGGCGACCGCGCGGGCCTCGTCACCCAGACACCCACCGACACCACCTGACCACGGAGACTGAACATGCCAAACCATGGCGCTGCCAAGCTGCCCGAGCGCGGGGCGAGCGAGCATCCCCCCACCGCTGGTGTGCGCGAAGGTCGTGCGCGCGGCCTGCTCGCCAGTGCACTCGGTTTGGCCTGCCTGCTGGGCGCGCTCGCGCAGCCAAGCCTGGCCCAAACCTACCCGGTCAAAACCGTCCGCGTGGTCGTGCCCTACGCAGCGGCGGGGTCCACCGACAGCACTGCCCGGCTCATCTCGCAGGCCCTGTCCACAAAACTGGGTCAGCAGTTCGTGGTTGAGAACCGCCCGGGCGCCGGCGGCACCATTGGTCACGAAGCCGTGGCGAAGGCCGCGCCCGATGGCTACACGCTGCTCTTCAGCGCCGCCGGCCCGCTCACCGTCACGCCCCACACCTATCCGAAGCTGGGATACGAGCCGATCCGTGGCTTTGCGCCGGTCAAACTCGTTGCCACCGCGCCGCTTCTTCTGGTGGTCAATCCGAAGCTGAACCTCGCGAGCGTGGCCGACGTGATTCGCGAGGCGAAGGCTCGCCCCAACGCGCTCAGCTACGGCTCATTCGGCAACGGCAGCGCCGCCCATCTGGCTGGCGAATACTTCAAGACGCTCGCTGGCATCGAGATGGTGCACGTCCCGTACAAGGGAAGCGCGCCAGCACTCACCGACCTGATCGCGGGCCAGATCGACATGATGTTCGACGTGCTGGTGACCGCACTTCCCCACGTCAGGGGCGGGCGCCTGCGGCCGCTTGCCATCACCTCGGCCGAGCGCTCGGCCCTGCTGCCCGAGGTGCCCACCATGCAGCAGGCAGGCGTCGCAGGCTTTGACGCTGGCACCTGGTTCGGGCTCCTTGCGCCCGCAGGGACTGATCCTGCAGTGATTGCCCGGCTCTCGGACACCCTTGATCAGATTCTCGCGCAGAACGACATTCGCAATGCCATCGCGCAGGGCGGCGCAGTGGTTGCCTCGGGCACCCCGGCGCAATTCACGGCATTTTTTGCTTCGGAATTCGACAAGTGGGGAAAGATCGTGCGCCAGGCGGGGATCAGGTCCGACTGACCGCAGGCAGTTTTCCAAACCAGTCGAGTGTCTCGGCGCGAGAGACCACGTCGCCGTACTTCGCATTGATGTCGAAGAGCGCCGCCTGATGCGGTGCATCGTGCCGGTCGCCCACACACTCGCGCGGCACGATCACGCGGAATCCGTGCTGAATACCATCCACCGCGGCTGCCCTCACGCAACCACTGGTGGAGCATCCGAGCAGCACCAGGGAATCGACCCCCATGGTGTGCAGCGTCGAGGCAAGCGAGGTTCCGAAGAAGGGGCTGGGATACTGCTTGGCAATGACCAGATCCTCGGGTCGGGGGGCGATTTTCGGGTCAATCGCACCGAGCGGCTCGCCGCGCACAAAGAGCTTCAACGACGGCACTTTCCTGAAGAAGAGTCCGCCATCCGCACCCGAGGGATGGTATTCAACCACCGTGTAGATCACGGGCAGCTTGAGTTCACGCGCCTTTGCAATCAGCGGCACGGAAGCATCCACCGCATCGACCACGCCCTGGCCAAAGAACGGCGCGCCGGGCGTGGTGTAGGCAATCACAAAATCGATCACCAGCAGTGCCGGCCGCGAGCCAAAGCCCAGCCGGGTGTCGAATACGCCGCGATAGTTGTCTGAGAGCGAGTCAGCGGTCATGGTGTGATCCGGTTACAAGAGGGTAGACGAATCCGAGCTTAACTGAAGCGGTACTCGGAAGGGTCGAGCACGCGGGTGAAATTCCAGTAATCGAGCATTCGCCACGGCGAGGTGGCGAACACCCGGCCGCGGCGGTTTTTATACCAGCTGCCCACACCCGGATGCGCCCACACCATCTTTGCGTGCTGCGCATCGACGCGGCGGTTGAATTCATCATGTACGTCTTCACGGACCTCAAGCGCGCGTTGCCCCCGCTCGAGGAGCTCGCGAAGCGCGAGGAGCGTGTAGCGGGTCTGGCACTCGCTGTGAAAGATTGCGCTTCCGCCATGGGCGAGGTTGGTGTTGGGGCCATACATGAGGAAAAGGTTCGGGAACCCGGGCACCGTGATGCCAAGGTAGGCGCGCGGATCATCGTCGCCCCAACGCTCGCGCAACGTCACTCCGTGGCGGCCCGAGATTTTCATTGGCCAGGTGAGCCGATCGGCCTGGAATCCGGTGGCAAGCACCAGCACGTCGGCGGGGGTGCGCTCGCCTCCCCGTGTACGAACGCCATCGGACTCGATCGCCTCGATTGGATCGGTGATGAGTCGAACGGTCTCGCGCCGCAACATGCGGAACCAGCCATTGTCCCGCAGCATGCGCTTGCCATAGGGCGGATAGCTGGGCACGGTCTTCGCAAGGAGCCCTGGATCATCCCCCACCTCGGCACGGATGTGTTCGATCAGCCGCTCGCGCATTGCATGGTTTTCAGCGTTCAACGACAGGTTCGGGGTCGGCCAGCCCGGGTCAACCTGCAGCGACGGGTAGAGGCCATCGGCCGAAGCCCAGAACAGCTGGAACCGATACCAGCTGGCGTAATGAGGGAGGTTGGCAAGTGCCCATTTTTTCCCGGGCTCGACCTTGGCGTGATAAAGCGGGTTGTGCACGGCCCAGTGCGGGCTGCGCTGAAAGATCGACAGCTGCGCCACGCGGTCCACAATCGACGGACCCACCTGCATGCCACTCGCACCCGTGCCGATCATGGCAACCCGACGCCCCTCCAGCGCAACCGACCTATCCCACTGCGCGGTGTGCATCGCCGGGCCGGCAAAGCGGTCCAGACCCTCGATGTCGGGAACCCGGGGCCGGTTCAGCTGCCCGACCGCACACACCAGCGCATTGGCGGTGAAGTGTTGAAGCGTGCCGGTCGCATCGCGAACCACAATCTCCCAGCACCCCCGCGCATCGTTCCACGAGGCTTCAGTCACCTCGGTGTTGAACCGGATATGCGGCCGTACCGCATAGCGGTCGGCCACGCGCTCAAGGTACTGCCAGAGCTCGTCACGCGGCGAAAAATACCGGCTCCAGTCGTGGTTTGGTTCGAACGAATACTGGTAAAAATGATTGGGCGTATCGACACCACATCCCGGGTACTGATTCTCGAACCAGGTTCCGCCAACGGTCGGGTTCTTCTCGAAAATCGTGTAGCGAAGGCCAAGCCGCGCGAGCTTGATGCCCATGCCAAGGCCTGACTCGCCAGCGCCGATCACCGCCACATGAAAATCGTCGATCGCCTGCGGGGCGGGGCGGGCCCGCCAGTCGACCTCGAGAAGCGGCGTGCCCGCGAGGCCCATCTCATGGGCAATCAGCGGCAGATACTCATCGGGCACCGTCTGGCCCACGCAGGTGTTCACCATCTCGGCAAGCAGATCCGGGGCAGGCGGCGGCGCAGCCTGTGCTCGACCGCTTTCGATTGCCTCGAGAAGCTCAGCGCTTCGCTCATGAAGGCGCGCCCTGAGCGCAGGCGGCGCATCCTCCATCCAGCGCCACGGTCCACGGATGTGCGGCCGATAGCGCGCAAGCTCGGCACGATCGCCGGAGAGCTGCACATACGTCATGAGAAGGGGTGCCAGATCGGCGCCTTCGATCAGCGTGCGAAGCGACGGCGTGGTCATCTGAAGCCGGGTCCGGCGCGTTCAGCCGGCTCGAAGTACACGGTGAGAAATCCTGCGCCACGGCGCGATTCGCCCGCCGACACATGGCCCAGCAGCCCCGTGCCGGCAATTGCAAGGAGTCGTTCAAGATCATCAGGCACGATCCCGAAGCGGGTGGCGAGCGCTGAAAGCGGCCGGGCGATATCGGCCACCCGCAGGCCCGCCTCGTAGAGATTGAGGTCGAAGGCGCGAATCGGCTGCCCCGACTCACCCAACTCCAGCCACTGGGGCTGAAAGCCGGGATCGGTTGCAAGCGATCGCTCAAGCACTGCGTTGACGGCAGCACGCACCGGTTCAAGCGCCGGCGTTGCGAGCATTTGAGCACCCCGCGCCCGAACCTCTTCGACAGTCAACCCGGGACGACATCCGTAGCGGGTCTCGATCCAGGCATGAGGCTCATCAGGCTGCCACTTGAAACCACGGAAGAGTTCGACCGCAGCGTCGCCGGGCAGCCAGTCGACCAGGCGGGCCCGATACTCTGCATACACCTTGAAGACCGGCGCATCACCGCTTGACCAGGGCAGGTTGACACCTTCGAATCCGAACAGCACCGTGCTCGCCGTGCCAAGCGACTGCGCAAACGCATCAAGCGCGGCTTGCGGCATGCCCACCGCGCGCGCAGCCGCAATCAGCACCGCCTCGGAGGTTGTGTCGGTTCGCACACCGAGCATGTAGCGTTGGGTAATCAGACGCCCTGGCTCGAGCTTGAACGAGCGTTCGTACTGCGCGGCAATCCCCTGCGCCTCGAGCGCCTGAAAGGGCTTGAGCGCCGCCTGGAGCAGGGAATCGGGTGCGCCCGGCTGATTCATGGGCTCAGGGTTTTTCCGGATCGCGGGTCGGAACCGCCTCTTCCGGAAACAACACGGCAACGATCGGGCCGTCGGCTCTCCAGCTGTGACAGCCGTCAATGAATCGGGGCTGCACAGCGATGCGCTCCGCGATGGTCTCGAACCCTTCAGCGGTGCGCAGCGACCAGTTGCCAAGCGACTGATAAGCGACCGTCGGCATCTGGTAGAGCATTTCACGTACGTGCGTGCAACCGAGCGTGCCGCCTGTGCGCTCATCGACCGCACGGCGCCAGCCTCGCGCGAGCCCCAGCCCGAGCAGGGTACGAAACCGCGCCTGCGCCTCCGGGCAGGTGGGATAGGGCGCGCCGGGAATCGAGACATGAATGTCGCGGACCGTCATCTCGCCATCAATGGTGAGACGAACCCACATTTCATGCACCACATCACCGGGCTCGCGCACCCCTCGCACCGGTTCCTCATAGCGATAAGCCTTGGTGTCGATGATGCGGCCTTCGATGTCGAACAGGCCATCGTCGCGCGCGAAACTGTCATAGACGATACGGCGCGTGTGAAGCGCGCGGCGGGGCGCCGCGGCAGGCATCGGAGCCACCGGTGCAGGCGGGGGAAACAGGTCGGCGCTGTAGTGCCGCGAGGCGGGGAGTTTCATGGCAGACGGGTACGAATGAAGAAACGCGGGCTCGATCGACGTAGACTGTAGCAGCCGCTTCATCAAACCCGAAGCCGCCGATCCGTTTACCCTGCCGCATCAATGCCCGCCTCCGCCCTTCCCCGTCTGACCCAGGCGTCTCTGCCGCTCATCCGTAGCGTGATGGCCACCAATGAACGGGGGCAACGCATCGCCGTCACCGTACCTGTCGAGCGGGCGCTCACCCTCTACCTCGATCGCGCTGAAGTGGTCACGCTCATGACGCTGGGCGCACATCCCGAATGGCTGGTGCTGGGATACCTCCTCAACCAGCGGATGGTCGAATCGGTGGCCGAGGTGGAGTCGGTCACGGTTGATTGGGAGACGGGTGCGGCGGCCGTCCGGACACACCGCGTCTCGCACCACAGCACCCCGCGCGATGCTTCCCGTGTGGTGACGACTGGCTGCGGACAGGGCAGCATGTTTTCCGATCTGATCGACACCGTTGGGCCCGTGCCCGATACGCCACCCGGTGTGTCGCAAGAGACGCTCCTTGCAATCACCGACACCATCCGGCGGTACGACACCCTCTACAAGCAGGCGGGCTCGGTACACGCCTGCGCGCTGTTCGACAATGACCGGCTCTGCCTGTTCGTCGAGGATGTTGGGCGACACAACGCGCTTGACAGCATCGCGGGCTGGCGCGCCCTGCAACAGCCTGCAACTGACCCAAGAGAGCGCTGCCCCGTGCTCTACACGACCGGACGCCTCACCAGCGAAATGATCATCAAGTCGGCGCAGATGCAGGTGCCGGTGGTGATATCGCGAAGCGGCACCACCGAAATGGCGATCGAGGTGGCGCAGAGGTACGGCGTTTGTGCCATCGGGCGCGCGCTCAATCAGCGATTCACCTGCTATACGCATCCTTGGCGGATCCGCTTTTCGAAGCTGCCCGAGCCGGCCCGCCACCCCATTCCGGAGGTCCCGCAATGACAGAACACGATCACCCGGCGCGCGTGCGTCGGGGGCAGGCACCCAACACGGACGCCGACACCCGGGTTGCCATCGTGGGAGCGGGCGCCTGCGGACTCACTGCGGCACTGGCGCTGTCACGCGCAGGCATCGACTGCGTGGTGATCGAGCGCGATGCCGTACCGGCCGGATCGACTGCACTCTCCTCGGGATTCGTGCCCGCGGCGGGCACGCTCGCGCAGGCCCGCCAGTCGATTGCCGATACGCCCGCGCTCCTCGCGCGTGACGTGGCCGGCAAGACCCACGGCACCGCCGACCCGGTGCTCGCGCAAGCCTACAGCGAGGCAGCCGGCCCGGCTGTCGACGCTCTGGAAACCGCGCACGGCATCACCTGGCAGGTGCTCGACAATTTCCTCTACCCCGGCCACTCGGTGCATCGCATGCACGCCGTGGCCGAGCGCACCGGCGCGGCCCTGATGGGCCGGCTTGCGGCTGCTGCGGAAGCAGCTGGCGTGATCGTGCTCACCGAAGCCCGGGTCACCGAACTGTGGGCCGATGGCGCAGACGCCCTGCAGGCGGTCGGCTATGTTCGCCCCGACGGCACAACCGAGCGCCTCGCCTGTCGCGCGGTGCTCCTCGCCTGTAACGGCTATGGCGGCAATTCGGCGCTCCTGGCGGAATTGCTGCCCGAGATGGCAAGCGCCACCTACGCAGGCCATGTCGGCAACGACGGCTCAGCCATTCTCTGGGGCCGGCAGCTGGGCGCGGGGCTCGCTGATCTGGGTGCCTATCAGGGCCACGGCTCCTGGGCCATTCCGCAGGGCGCGCTCATCTCCTGGGGGCTCATGATGGAAGGCGGCGTTCAGGTGAACCAGCTGGGCGAACGTTTCCATGACGAGACCCAGGGCTACTCGGAGGCGGCAGTGCATGTGATTGCCCAACCCGACGGCATTGCATGGAATGTGTTCGACGACGAAATCCTGCAGTTCGCACAGGACTTCCCCGATTTTCGCGAGGCGCAGGCGGCGGGCGCCGTGCGGCACGCGGCCGATGCCGGCGAACTCGCTGCCACGATCGGCTGCGCGCCCGATACGCTGGCACGCACGATGGGCGCGGTGCGCGAGGGTACCGATCCGGTCACCGGCCGAACCTTCCGCCGTGCACTCTCCGGCAGGCTTCATGCGGTCAAGGTCACCGGCGCGCTGTTTCACACCCAGGGCGGGCTGGCGGTGGACGCGCACTGCCGGGTGCTCGACACGCAAGGGCGTCCGTTTCCCAACCTGCTCGCGGCGGGCGGCGCGGCGCGCGGCGTATCGGGCAATGCCGTGTGGGGCTATCTGTCAGGCAACGGGTTGCTGAGCGCCATTGCTGGCGGCCATATCGCCGCGGCGAGCGCAGCCAGAATCGCTTGAGCCAGGACGCAGGTGCCGCTCAGCTGAGCGGTAGCGCCACATGCTGCCGGAAGGCGGGCCGCATCATCATTCTGCGGTAGTACGCATCAAGCGCAGGCAGCCTCGGGTGTTCGATGGGGAGCGCGAGCCATCGATGCACAAAGGGTGCAATCGCCATATCGGCCACCGTGAGCGCATCACCAGACAGATGAGTGCGCCGCGCCAGTTCGCGATCGAGAAGCCCGAAGCAGCGGGCGGTCTCGGCCTGCGAGCGCTCAATGGCTGCGGCATCGCGCCGCTCAGCGGGGGTTCGAATCAGCTGCCAGAAGATCGTGGTCATGGGCGCAGCCAGCGTGCTGGTTGACCAGTCCATCCAGCGCTCGGCGTCGGCGCGCCGCTGAGGATCGTGCGATAGCAAATCATGGCGACGCTCGCGCGCGGCCAGATAGCGGACGATGGTGTTGGACTCCCACAAGACGAAGTCGCCATCGCGCAGGGTGGGCACCCTCCGGTTCGGATTCATTTCGCCGTAGGCGTCGGTGTCGACCACACCATGGTGCAGGCCGGCATCAATACGCTGGTAGGCGAGATTGAGCTCGGCCAAGGCCCAGAGCACTTTCATCACATTGATGGAATTGGTGCGTCCCCAGAGGGTGAGCATCAGCGAGCCCCTTCGCTTAGCCGGCGGATGGCATCGGCACGTTTCTCGAGCCCCGGCAGAAGCT
>Ga0078894_10005111_pt1 | contig 10095 bp, 4 predicted proteins | sample LauGreSu1BDMLBSD_2_FD_67506 | JGI IMG/M metagenome (GOLD analysis project Ga0078894, IMG submission 67506) | Freshwater lake microbial communities from Lake Michigan, USA - Su13.BD.MLB.SD (version 4) (version 4) | ecosystem: Environmental > Aquatic > Freshwater > Lake | place: Lake Michigan, USA...
GCAATACGTTCAAGAGTTATGGCTAACATTAATTCAAAAATGTCTAGAATTCCTGGAAGCATCAATGACAGACAATTTGGCGGATTAGTAACTAATGCAATTAGACAAGAGTTAACTACAATTTCAAGATATGGTTTCCCTACAGACTACAGGCCTTCTAATACAAATACTTATAAGAATAGAAGAAATGCTGGAGGAGTTATTCGACTAAACCGTGGCGGAATGGTTCGTGGATATAACCGTGGAGGAATAGCAGATCTTTCTACAGTAGGCACATTAAATGATCCTTCAGGAATTATTAATTATAATGTTGGTAAGCCAGGATATAACATGGGTGGAATGGTTCAAGGGTATAACATGGGCGGAATGGTAAAAGGACTCCTTGCCAGCACTGCAATTTACGGCGGAGGACAAATGCTTGGAAATCAAGTTGGCGGAGGAGTTGGCTCAGCAATATCTATGGGTTCATCTATACTAGGCTCACTTATTGGATTCGGCTCTATGAGTGGCGGAGGAGGACAAGAAGGTAAGAGCCCAGGATTCTTTGGAAGACAAATGGCTAAGGTTCCAGCACAACTAAAGACTCCAATCGGTCCATTAAATAATTTAGCTACAGCGTCATCTAGAGTTGCAGGAAACCTATCGGGAATCGCTAGAGTATTTGGTCCAGTCATAAAAGGATTTGCAACACTATTAAAGTTTACTAGTCCCCTAGGAATAGCAATTACTGGACTAACTGCTGGCATAGGTTTGTTTGTTAAGATGCAAAAAGAAAAAGCTAAAGCGTTAGAAACAGGAAGATTGGCATATGGTTTAGATGCAGCAGCTGCTGAAAAGGCGGGATTCAAGTATACAGATTATAATGCTAAAATAAAAGAAGCCATTGAAAATGCTCAAGCATTAAAAGAAAGAAACATTATGGTTTACGAAAGCATGACAAAGGCTAACGTACCAATGAATATGACAATTGAGCAATACAAAAAACTTAAAGAGCAAGTAAAGTCAACAATGGGAAGCTACATAGAATTATTTAGTCAGACAGACAGAAAAGATGTTGGTCAGGTTGCTATTCAATTAAAAGCACAATTTATGGCAGCAGGAGATTCTGCAGAAGTTGCTACCGCCAAAATATTTACAATGATTAAACAGTCTGAAAATGCTAACATGGCTGCACAAGCAATTAGCTCTAATGCATTTCAAAGCATTCAAAATATGGAGCAGGCTTCTGCTCAAACAATAAAGACATTTGAAGCTGCAATGAAAACTGGAGACGCTGAGTCACAGGCAAGAGCCCTGCATAGTGTATTTATGGCAATGGACGCCAGTTTAGAAGAGACTATTGATAAGCAGAAGAAGCTTGGCTCAGAAGGAGAAAATTCTGCAAACAGAGTTGGGGAAGCAGTAAAGAACAAGATTTCTCAAATAAATACAATGTTTGGTAAACAGGCTAATCTATCTAAAGATGTTATTGATGAGATTGGAAAAGCAGATCCTCTTCTAGCTCAAATGCTAAATGATACAGATACGCTAAATAGCGCATGGGCCAAGTATAGACTGACACTTGGCGGAGTATCTTTAAACTTACAGTCTATGACTGGAGATGCTGCAATTGCTGCAAATCAATTAAATGAAATAGTAAAGGCTCAGGTTCAATTAAATCCTGCCGTATCCGCAGCAAACAAAACATACAAGGGCATGACTGATCAAATTGCTAGACTTGAAAAAGCTCAAAGAGGACAGTCTGTTAAAGCGCAATACAATGCTAAAGAAGAATCTGCTAGATTACAAAAACAAATTGCAGAAATTAAAAAAGCTGCACAGGAAAAAATTGAAGGAATTCGCAAAGCAACTGAAGCCGAAAATACTCAGCTAGAAATTCAAAAAGCTCAGTTAAGAGCACAGCAAGCATTAATTCAAGGCAATATGTCTTCATATGCTGAAGAGCAAATGACTATCGAGCAGCTAATGAATGAGTCTAATCGTAAAGACGCAGAAGAAGCAATTCTTGCTAAGGCTGAAATTGACATTAAGCCTCTTCAAGATGCGTTGGATGCTATAGGAGACAAGCAGGAAGCCCTAGGCAAAAAAGCAGCGTTAGCTGGAGAAAGCCTAACTGGTTTAAGATCAAAGGCTGATAACTATAACACTAAGCTAACAGAGTATACTACTAACCTAAATAATTTAATGACTAAGCTTCAAGTAGAAGGAGATAAGTTTAAATTAACTAAAGAGTTTGAAACAACAATGTCTGCACTTGGAAAACTTGGCGACGACCTTGGAATTAAAACAAAGCCCGAAGATATTATTAGTAGCATTAGAAATGCATTGAATGGCGTAAAAGACGTTACAATATATACCGATAGAGTTAGAATGGGTAGCATGGGTGGAGAAGGAACTGCAAAGAGTCCTTTCACACTAGGTGCAGGTGGATCAGGCGCTGGAACTAAGATACTTCCTGATAATGATCTTAAGACATATGGTAAATTTGGAGACTTTGGTCCAATGGGAGTTTCCCAACGAATTGAAAAGCTAGCTAAAGAAAAGGGTATTCCGTCTGGCTCATATTTCTCAATAGTAGATAAAGATGGAAAAGAGTCTGTATTCCGTGTAGAACAAGACGGTAGCATAACAAGAACAGGTAATCCTTATAAGAAGGCTATGGGCGGTGCTATTAAAAAATATCAAGGCGGATCAATGGGTGGAGTATGGGGTCCAGGAACATCTACATCTGATTCAATTCCAGCTATGCTTTCAAATGGTGAGTACGTATTAAATGCAGCAGCAACTCAAAAATTTGGAATACCGCTACTTGATCAAATGAATGGGTCTTATAATATTCCTTCAAATACTAGGTCGGTAGGAGCTAATATAATTAATAGCCCAAGTAGCAATAACGTATATAATATAGATATTGCTTTAAATGGAACTAATGTCACAGCAGATGATGTTCTAAATAGCTTTAAGAGAGAGCTAGCATTGGTTAATGCTAAAGAAGGAATAAACAGAAGGATTGGTGTCTAATTATGCCTACATATTTACCTAGAGGTTCCGTTTTAAATATCGAGGCAAAAGATATCCTTGCTACTCCAGAAGGAACCACAAAGATTTGGAATAAGATTACTGAGCATAACAGATCAGATATTAGTATATCCGTAGAAAGAATTGAAAAAGTTGTAAGAACTTCTAATGGAACCCTTAGAAAAAATCACATTGCTGATAAGAGAAGATTTTCTATGTCCTGGACAATGCTTCCATCTTATCGGACACTAACAGTTGATGGAGGCTGGGGCGCAGAAGATATAAGATCTTTTTATTTAAGCGATGACGGTAAAAAAGAATTTAATATAAGAATTAACTTAGCAAAGGACGGAACAGATAGATCTTCTACTGGAGCCGCATATACGCCAACTATGGCAAAAACATCATCAGAACTATACACGGTGGTATTTGGAGGCTGTAATTTTTCAGTTGTAAAACGTGGTCTACAGCCACACTGGAATGTTTCTATTGAACTGGAAGAGGTATAATGATTTCGTCTCCTACAGTTAAAACTTTACTAGAAGAAAATACTACAATTCAAACCAACATTGGTTCTACTATTGAATATAATATGAATTCAATGGTAGATAATATTTCCGTTGTTGGAACCGATTATGTTAGAGCAGATGGGGCTAAGCCGTATCAAAAGCTATTCCCAGCATCTTCTGTTGTTAAAGCCTTCAGACCGCTTGGCGCTGGAATCAAGTACGGAATCTTTGGAGACGTAGCTCTTAATACCTGGAAAGATCCTAAAAAGGTAGAGTACCCTTTAAACTTTAGAACTTATTATGCTGGATCAGACACTTACTATAAATACTGGGTTTCTCAAAAAGGCTCTGGTGCAGACATAACAATAACCTATCCTCAAGCAGTTTTAACTAATAAGATAGTTATTAGATTTGAAATATCTCATTCTATTCCAGCTACTTGGACAGTTTCTAAAGAAGGAAGCGCAGTGTTGGCAACTGGAACAAGTTCAGCAATCAAGCCATTTGTAACTAGCGGATCAAAGAACTTTGATGCTGGAACACTGACACTGTATTATAATGGAACATCATGGGTTACTACAGAGCCTGCTACATTAGCTACTCCAGTATCTATAACATCTTTAAAGCTAGTAACGGCTGGAGTTACTAATGCCCACGTTGGAGTTATTGAAGTTTCTCCTAGATGGGTAGCTGATATAACAGATCATATTGTTGCATTTTCTATAGATCAAGAATCTTCCACAAGCCCTGATGACATTCTTCCAGTTGGAAAAGTTTCTGCAAACTCTATCTCTATGGACCTAGTTTCATATGAGTCAACTAGAAAAATTATTCCATACGAAAAGGGAACAGCATTTAGTTCTTCTAGTTTGTATATGTACAAGTCAGCAGAATTAAAGCCTTACATAAAGGTATACTATTCAGGGGCACCCTATACAGATTCAAAAGGTACTTATGAAAAAGTTAAGCAGGGAACATTCTATATTGATAACTGGAACACATCGGAGTTTGGAGAAATTTCTCTAGATGCACTAGATGGCGCAAAGTTTCTTCAAGACATATCTTGCCCAGGAATGGTATCTAAAGACTCTACTGCAGTAGGAATTATTAGAAGGATGCTGGACAACGTTGGGTTTACAAATTATAATATAAATTATAAAACAGATTCTGCTGGAAAGATAACAGATACTTCTATACTTAGCCCATTTTATTGGTGGACAGATGATGGAGAAAGTGTATGGAACGCTATTCAAGAATTGTGTAGAGACTCTCAAATGGTAGCAACGTTTGACGAAAACAATATTTTACAATTTTATACAAGAGATTATTTATTTTCTAGAACAGATGCTCATTGGAATTTTAAATACTCAAAAGACGGCAATATCCTTCCCAACATTATTTCGTTTCAAAAAAGAGATCTACCAGCAGTAAATCAAGTAAAAGTTTTATGGAGTCCAGTAACATCTAGTCAGCTTATTGGAGACGGACAACCTTTATGGAAATCTGGAACAGCCTACCTGGGAGCATATTCTTTATCAACAGATATTGCTTCTAGCACAAGCGGCGGTGGTGCTGGAACAGAAATTGGTTTAGTTCCAATAACAGTTAATCAAGACCTCAAGCAGATCATATATAACTTTGCTGGATATTTGGTTATAGATTCTGAAATTATAGAATATGATGCAATTCAATATCAGTACATAAATCAACAGTTATCTAGAACAACTGCATGGATTACTCAAATATCAGACTTGCAAAAAATAGCTAACGATATTACTACCACACTTCCAGCAAATCAAGCAATTGCACAAACTGGAAAAGTTAGAGTAAAAACCAGAGGTGCTTTTGGTACAAGCGCTGTAGCTCATGCAAAAACTGGCTCAGTGACTGGTTGGAATGGATTCGATAATACCTTTAGGTCTAGTTCTGAAAATACACAGGGAACAAGCACATCTTCAAGCATATCTCAGGTTACTGCAACTGTTCCAGATATAAACACTACTCCTCCAGAATCAGAAGATTCAGCAGTATCTCCAATTAAATTAATTCAAAAGTCTTTGTTTCAGATAACATCCAGTGGATCTCCTGATAAACAAAATAAATATTCTGTTTCTGTAAAAAATATGGGAATAGCAGATACTGGAGATTATTATAATTTTGGCACAGGCTTATTCTTTAAAGGAACTAAAACCGATACAAAGGGGTCTGGAGGCATAGGGTTCTTTACAAACTCAAATGGTCTTGATGGATACTATGTTAAATTAGAAACAACAAGCAATTTGCCAGAAAGCGGATCAGATAGACCGCTATCTATTTTTAAGGTAAAAAATGGTGTTATTACTCCATTGCAGGATACTCAAGAAAAAGGAAGCAATAAGTCTTTAGCTTATTTAGCTCAAGGTGTTTCTTATAAGGTTGATATTCGTGTAAAGATTCAAAGTTCAGTTGTTGCGATAGATGTTTTTATTAATAACTTTAAGGTGACAGCAGTTGATTCATCTGATATAATTTCTCCAACAAGTAATGTGGCTTTATTTTCAAACGCTAATTCAACCTTCTTCGACTATGTTTATTCAATTCCTCTTAATGAAACTCAATATAAAGATGGGGTAATTGGAAATCAGTATTCTGGAAGATTTGGGTCAACAACTCTAGACTTTTTATATGGAGATAAACTTTCAAGCGGCTTTGACAATAGCGGAATATCTGGTGGAGCCATAGATGAATTTGGAACTGTAGCCAGAGAACTTTTAAAGGTAAACATTAAATATGATTCTAGACCAGCTTTTCCAATTATTACTAGCCTAGGATTAAATCAATTTGTAGAGCTATTGGGATACAGACTAAACTCATTCGGAGCAGAGGTTTATGTTTTAAATAACGCTGGCACCTTCATTCCTTTAGATGACTCTAAATTTGCTTCATTTAGTATAATTGGAAATACCTTAGTGCAGTCTGGTCAAAATGAATACCTGGATAAAACAATAAATGAATTTACAGTTCCAGAGCAGGCGACGTTTGAGTCAGTTTGGATTCAAAAAGAATCTGATGCTAAAAGTCTTTCTGACTGGATTAGAGCCCAGTGGTCAAAAAAGCAGTCTGTTTGCGAACTAGAAGTTTTCTCAAACCCCTTGATTTCTGTAGGAGATATTGTTACAATTAACTATCCATCTAATGGATTAGATGGCACACAAAAATTTATAGTACTAGGCATTAATAATTCATTTGATGGGGGGCTAAATACCAAAATAACAACTAGATCTATTTATAGTTCATAAATGGTATAATAAAAAAATGGTGTCCTCAAATAAGAAAAAGCCTTCCGTAAGCGGTCAGCCAAATACGGCTGCGCTAGTTACTGTTGAAGGATCCGAGCTTGATTTTTATACAAATAAAAACTATCTAGCTTATGAGTTGGCTCAATATGCGGCGGCGCAAAGACAGGGCAAGCTAGGTAGCGACAAAATAGATGATGATGTTCCAGGTGAGGAAGAAGAGGAAGAGGAGTCTGAAGAGGGCGAAGAAGGTTCAGAGGGCTCAGAAGGAGAAGGAAACGGTAGACCAAATCTTTCAGACATTGAAATAGTGTCAAACGAAGTCGTACTCGATGCAGCAAATATACCAAGCGCAAGAATAGTTTTTAAAGTTAAGAATAGCAGTGGAGTAGAACTGAAAGCAGTAAACGTAAGAGTGGAGAAGAAATGATAACTAAATTTGGAAAAAGGTTTTTGACAAGCTACCTGTCTGGCAATAGCGCATTTGCCTCAAAGGAGCTTGCTCTTGGAATTGGATCAACTACTCCTAACGCAAAAGGAAATGATACAAGATTAAATTTTGAATTTTATCGTTTGCCAGTAGAGTTATCAAGCTTTAGTATTTTAGAGGCAGGCGTAGATGGAGATGGAGATCCTGTATATAATTACTTTGTAACCTATAAGTCGACAATTCCACAAGATATATCTGGAGTAGTTTCTGAAGTTGGTTTATATCCTGGAGATAGACAATCGTTTAATAACTTTGACAGCAAATTTATTACATCATTTACAAATGAGTTTAACTGGTTTAACGGAACTGATAATCCTACGTCACAGGGAAATACACAAGATGCTAATGGAACGTATACATTTTTATCCAAGGTTAGCGATAGCATGATAAAGGTTGATGTTACTTCAGGACAGACAAAAGAATACATAAACTCTCTTATCTCTGACGATATCTCTGGATACAGTATAAATGACACTATTTCTATTGCATATAAAAAGGCAGACAACAATGTATCTAAGATTAGAGTAAAATTCTATAGTTCTGATTTAGCATATTACTATGTAGACTTTACCCCAGAATCTGGAACTGGAGATAAAATACAGTCCTTGTCTTTGTCTAATCTTTTTTCAAATTACACAGCAGCACCTAATCTTCCAGACCCATCTTCAATTATAAAGATTGGGGTAGCAACAACTGCATCTGGCGGAAACACAACAGTGTACTTTGATGCAATAAGAATAAATGACGAGGACACATTTGATCCAGGATATGGTTTAATTAGCAGATCTGTTTTGTCAACACCATTAATTAAGAAGCCTGGTAGACCAGTAGATATCGAATATAAGCTGCAGTTGGATTTCTAAATGAGCAAAGACGCAGAATACGATGCAAAGAATTTTCCAGCTGACTTAAATAAAAACAATAAAGTCAAAACTGGTCAAGATTACTTTACAATACCTGTTGTAGATTTAAAAATAGGTCAGCCGTATTCTTTTAATTTTCAGTGGGTTTATCCAAATGGCAAAGTAAGTCCATGGTCAGACGGACTAACTTTGACAGCAGCTTCTTATACTTCTCAATTAACTAAGCCAACAATTACAGTAACTGCAGCATCTTTAGGTTACACAGTTGCTTATACTAAGCAAACTGATAAAAATTTTGACAATGCAATTATTGAAGAAGCAGTTTCTACTTCAAATACTGCGCCAACAACTGGATATCAAGAAGTCGGCGTAACCTCTTCTAATCCAATTACAATAACTGTAGGGAATGTTCTTAAAAGATGGGTTAGATTAAAGCTTACCGATAAGATTGCAGGAAATACAGCATACTCTGATCCAGTATCAGTTACACCTATAGACCCAGTAGCAGCATCTCTAGATTCTACTCCACCTGCGTCAGCAGGCAGCATTACTGCAGCATGGTCTGGAAACAATATATTAATTACAGCAACAGTTGATGCTGATGCAAAAAAGTTTATCATACGTCTTACAAATGGATCTAATGTTGGGTTCTTTACAAAATTTCCTTCAACTTCTGGAACTTCACAGTCTATATTAATCACACAATCAGAACTGTTCAATACTTTTGGAGAGTACTATACTTCATTTACTGGCCTATTTGTTTCAGCAGATTCTTTTGACAATCGTGATTCTGGAACAGCATTTACTGTAGGCACAAAAACAAATCCATTATTAAGCGTAACCCCTTCATTTACATTAACTGGAATTACAAATGGATATACAGCTACATGGGTATTACCTGCTGGGGCATCTTATGCAAAAGTATACGAGTCTGGAACAACCTGGGGTTCAGGAGATCCATCAGAATCTGATTTAGTATTTAGTGGTTCAAGTCCAGCAATTGTAAAGAAAACTGTTTATACTCAAAGATTTGTTAAAATAAGATTTTTAACAGATGATGGATTTACATCTTCGTGGTCAGCAGAGCAATCTGTCACCCCAATTGATGCAATTGCTGCAGACGTAAATGCACCTGCTGCTCCATCCACATTAGCAACCCCAACTTCAGGTATTGATACATCTGGAACATTGGGTTTTAACGGATATATAAATTTATCTTGGACAGCTATTTCTGATACTACCCTTAGAGGATATAGAATTAGATTTAGGCCATATAAAGCAACTGCACCATTTGAAAACTATTCTTATGTGGATTCTCCAGGAACTGGAACCACGTATAGGCTTGACGGTCTATCAGTGGGTGCCACATATGAAATTGGAATAGCATCATACGATGAATTCAATAATACTTCATCGGCATATACATCATTTACAAATACTACAATATCTGGAACACCTTCTTTATCAAACTATATAACTTCTGGTGCCGCAGGATTTCAATTTGGATCTGGAATTAAAGATAAAGATGGAACACAAAATGCCGCTGCTCAAGGAATATATTTAAGTAATAATAATTATTGGTATTTAACATCTGCTAATTCAGCTTTATTTAAAATTGGTGGAAGCACAAGCAACTACGTATCTTGGGATGGGCAAAAGCTAAATGTAGATGGAGACCTAGGTGTTGCTGGCGGAACTACAATTGGCGGAAATATTGCAATGGGTGCTTCTGGAGCATCTATTTACCAGGGAACATTGTCTTCTGGAAATTTAGCATCAGATGGATTTTTACTAAATAGCGGTGGCCTTGTAATTAAAAAAGGTTCTGTTCAATTAAGACTTGATACTTCAGACGGTGGAATATATGCACAATACGGACAAATTGCTGGATGGACAATTGATTCATCAAAGTTTGAAAGAGGCACTACTAATACATATAC
>Ga0078894_10005112_pt1 | contig 10095 bp, 6 predicted proteins | sample LauGreSu1BDMLBSD_2_FD_67506 | JGI IMG/M metagenome (GOLD analysis project Ga0078894, IMG submission 67506) | Freshwater lake microbial communities from Lake Michigan, USA - Su13.BD.MLB.SD (version 4) (version 4) | ecosystem: Environmental > Aquatic > Freshwater > Lake | place: Lake Michigan, USA...
GTGGCAGCTCCTCCTGCTCCTGTTCCTGCTCCAGCTCCTGTTCCTGCTCCAGCTCCTGCTCCTGCTCCAGCTGCTCCTCTTGCAAAGCTTCTTAGTCCCATCGTAGAAGCAGAAGCAGAAGCAGAAGCAGAAGCAGAAGTCACAGCTCCTGTCCCTCTCTCTGCTTCAGAAAAAATTGCTGCTATTGTTGCATCTAGAAAAAGCAAACCAGTGAAAGTAGAAACGGTAACGACTGTGCCAAAGGAAGCTGTTATACCTCCACAAAAAGAATGCGAGAACTTATTTGACCCTTGTACAGGAAATCCTCTGCTACCAAATACGATACAAGCTCTGGAAAAACGTGTAAGAGAGATTAAGAAGGAAAGAGATACTGTTCCAGTAGGACTATATGAGCTTACCAATGACACTTCTAACTATGATTTCTTAACAAAAGTATTTATCGATCCGAAAATTTCATTAGATGACATGGTTTCCTTTCGTTTATCTGCTGGAGGTCAAGTAGGCTCTGATATATACGAAGTTTTATCACGCCTCTTTGTATTTTTTGGAGGTATTGAGAATGTTAACCCAAGACAAAATGGAAACTATAAGTTTATGAAAAAAATAGAAGGTAATGCTCCTGAGGTATATGATGATAGTGTAGATGCTCTAAAAAGAATGAAATGTAAGGCAACACGGGCTATGGGCATAAGTGATATTACTTTAATGAATGTTAGAAATGATAAAAAAGTAATAAAACCTGACGACCCATATTGTGAAGTAGGCTGCGATATAGAAGAAAGTGATAATATAAAAACATATTTAATAAGTGTAAAATGGTATAAGGATGAAAAGAACGCCGAACATTATGATCTTGAAAAATTATTTACTGCTGCACAGAAAATAACAACAGCTGAACAAAAACCATTAGATATAATAGTATTTTTGAAGAGTAAAAAGGATTTTGAAATCGCACACAATAGATCGTATCGTCAATATACAAGAGGTATAGCAAAAACATTTTTTGGATGGAATGAAGATGTTAAACCGTTTTTGGAAGAAAAGAGAAGAACGATATTTGAATTAGCAAATTTATTAGATAAGACGCCATTTGAAGCATTAGAATCACAATATTTTACACCAAACGCAAAACCTATACTTTCCCTACAATTACATCAAGATATTATAGTTAAGGGTCTATGTGATACATTAGAGAGAAGTGATGATAATCTTTATTTGATTGGTGTATTACCAAGAGGCGGTAAAACATTTATAGCAGGTGGAATAATAAGAGAATATCTAAGAAGAACTGAAACTCCAAATCTAAACACATTTTGGCTTACTGCAGCACCAAATGAAACAATGACCCAAGTAAAGGATGAACTATTGAATAGATTTCAGGATTTTTCTGAGTTTGAATTTATTGAGGTTAAGTCTGTATCAGATATAAAAAAGACTAAGCCTCATTCAGTGTTTTTCTGTTCCTCACAACTTCTAATAGCATCCCAAAAGAAAGACGCAAAAAAAAGAGAGTTTCTACAAAGTCTATTAAGCGGTCAAGATAAATTAGGTCTTGTATTTTTTGATGAAGCCCATAAAACTGGTACTGGTGATAAAACTAAATTAGAAATACAAAGTATCATACAGACATATAACCATCTGAAGCTGCCGTTCATATTTTTAACCGCCACATATTATAATATACTTTTTGATTATCAAATACAAAAAGCAAATACATTTATTTGGGATTATACAGATGTTTTAGTTACTAGATCCCTAGCTACTGAAACAGAACAAGAGGATGCAGTATTGAATTTACAAGAAAGATTTGGTAAGGAGTTGGTTGATAGTGTTATTGAAAAACGAAAAGGAAATAATGAAACTCTTGAAACTATGGCAAAAGCATATATTGGATTTCCTGATTTGTTTTTTATATCAGCTGATTTCCAAGAGGAGGCATTAGCTCGTTTTACAGAGCAAGGTAAATATAGACCTGATTCTGGATTCAGTCTATCATCTATATTTGCTATAAAACAAGGTATAACTATTGTTGATATAAAAACAGAAGAAAATAAAATCAGAAAAGATGCATATAAGATATTTGATAATTTAACGAACCCTAAAAATATAATAAGCCTTATAACTCCAAAAGAGACGTTTGATATTCCAGATATAGTAGCGGAGGCAGAAGCTTCTATAGAAAGATCATCGGGTGGTGAGCCATTAGCTAAAGAAGAAGGATCTATTATTGAACCATCGTTGTTGGGTCGTATAAATAAAATGAGTAGTGATGCAAAGAGTCGGTTTAGATTAGACGAACAACCTACATTGTTAATGTTTATGCCTACTGGCGGTGTAGGAACTAATATTTTTTACCTATTATGTGCTTGGGCTTCATTGCTAATGACACACAAATGGTGGAGAGAGAATTATGAAATAGCCTGTATAGTATCTGAAGAAAATATTGGTGCGGATGCGGTTGGTGAATTAGTTCATATGGAACTACAAGCATCTGATAATATACATGTAATAAGTAAGAATCCTAAGGCAAGTATCATAAGCCTCGAGCGAAAATTACACTGTCAAGGAAAACCAAAAGGGCTTCTTATTTTGGCAGGTGAAAAGTTAAGTATGGGTATTAGTTTGCCGTGTACGGATGTTGTATTCTTATTTAACGAAAAAAAGTCACCTGATGACATAATACAAAAAATGTATAGAGCATTGACGCCAAGCCCAGGAAAAAAGTCTGCTTTCATAGTTGATCTTAACCCAGTTAGAACTTTGGCTGCTCTGTATGGATATACACGAGCATCTCACGAATCCTCTAACACAGCCTCGCAGATTTTAGATATTATTTATGATACTTATTCTTGGGATTCTGATATATTTGAATATAATCTGAAGAAAGGTTCTGATGCAAAGCCCTTATACTTTCAGGATAAACTACGTCAGTTGTTTGATATGGCAGAGAAAGACCCTTCAAATGAGTATAGAATTAATGAAGACATAGGGGGATTTGAGAAGAAGTTAGGGGATAATATTAAGCGTGGTATGGATTCTGAATTTGTAAGCAAAATAGCAGGACAGTTTAGTTCTAAAAAGTTAGAAACAACATTAGGTCGCATAGGACTGAAAGAAGGTAGTAAAATAAGTCTTGAAAATGGAAGACTTATTATAAGAACACCAAAAGAACCAAGTGAACCCGAAGTAGAACCTATTCCAGGTGAGGATATAGAAATAGTAATAGACAACTTCGTTGAGACTATTGCAGATTTTGTGAAATATCTTGCTATTACAAGTACGGCTTCAACTCTTGAAGGTGCTTTAGAAGAATATGAAAACAATATAACAAATCAAGAAGGAAGTAGTCTCCGACGAAATGTTATGCGTCTTATTCGCTCGAGAACTGAAATCAAAGAAGGACAAGACAAAGAACTATTATCTAAACTTTTCGTAGCAGCTGTAAAAGATTTCGCATTCACTAGTAGTGAGCGTGTCTTTCGTCAGATGAAAGGCAAAATAGACGAAAAATCATTGCGTAAAGATAAAATTCTAGGTATAATCTATAAACGCCTTACGCCAAGGAAAAAGCAGAAAAAAGATTTAGGAGAAGTTTTTACACCTATAGAACTAATTGAAGATATGCTTTCACATTTACCTAAATCTGATTGGTCCAATCCTAAGTTAAAATGGTTAGATCCTGCAAATGGCATTGGAAATTTTCCAGTAGTTGTATTCTACAAGTTAGATGAAGGGTTAAAAACATTGGGTAGCGATAAAGAACTTGGCATTGATTTTTCGAATGAAAAACAAAGAAGAAAGTACATTATTGAACATATGATTTATATGATGGAAATACAATCAAATAATAATCGTATAGCAAGAAATATATTTACTACTTTATGCGAATCTTGTACCCCTAATATTTGGACTGTTGATACGTTAAAGACTACAAATGAAAAAATAAAAGAACATTTTAAGGTTGATAGTTTTGATAGAATTATAGGTAATCCTCCATTTCAAGCATTTCAAGAGGCTGATGGTAAAAGGGGAGGCGGTGATGAACTTTATATGAAGTTTGTTAAAAAATCTATTGAACTAGTAAAACCAAATGGATTTTTAGTATTTGTTCATCCCCCTTCATGGCGCAAACCCGAGTTTAATGAAGGCAGAAAGAAAAGTAAAAATGCTGGTATGTTTGAGTTAATGGCACATGACAATCAAATTCTTTATCTTGAAATACACGATAGTAAAGATGGAATGAGGGTTTTTAAAGCAGGTACAAGATACGATTTTTATATACTAAAAAAAACACAAGCAGCCACTCATACTAAAGTAAAAGATATGAATGGAAATATATCAGAAGTCGATTTAAGAGAATTTGATTTTTTGCCAAATTTTAATATAAAAAATGTTCTGAAGTTATTTCCTAAAAAAACAGAAGATATATGTGAATTGGGAAAGTTCAATGAGCATACAAATAAATATGACAATAGTCCTTGTGTATTATTTGAGCGTTCTGCATATGGAGGCGATAAAGCATGGGTTTCTAAAGTAGAAACTTCTCAATTTAAATACCCATTAATTCACACAACACCACAAGAAGGACCTACATATATGTATTCTAGAACAAAAGATAAGGGTCATTTCGGAATTCCAAAAGTTATATTTGGAGACAGTGGGATAAATGAACCCGTTATTGACATGGAAGGTAAATACGGAATGACACAACACTCTATTGCGGTAACAGTAAAAAATATATCAGAAGCAAATAAATTAAGTAAATTTCTAACTTCAAACTATTTCTCTAATGTATTGAACGCTTGTATGTGGAGTGCATTTCAAATTGACTGGCGTCTTTTTACATATTTTAAAAGAAATTTTTGGGAAGTCGATGTAAATTTAGACGAACCATTATTAAATGTATCTAATGAAGAGAATGTCTCAGCAGAAGTCACATCTCCCAAGGAACGCCGCACAACACGCAAAGTACGGCGCACATAATCTTTATAACTCATATCATACTTTCATATCATTTATGAAAGGATGATATATCTCCAGAAGGAAAAATATACCGGGATTTCTAACTATTCGTTTCTATACTTATTTCCTTTTTCTTAGAGTTTTTCTTTGTCTTCTTGGAGTACCAGCATTTTCGGCAGATTTAGGTTCAGCAGAATTAGGTTTAGCAGAATTAGGTTCAGCAGAATTATCGTCGTCGAAGTTTAGATTTTTATTCTCTAGAGCTTGATACCATATTGTATGATTAACTCCACGTTTCGTTTTAAATGTTGATGATGATGTGAGGGTTGGGCTTGCATATTCCTCTACCTCTTTATCTCTTATTATGTTTTCTTTAAAAGGTGCTCCAACACATGTATACCCTTTCTTTAAATATTTACTAACCTCATCTCCAAAATCACTTGTGCCTCTATCACCCTTTTTTTCAGGATTCTCATACTCTTTCACTAGCAGTCCGTAATAAGGCATTCTACTTATATAAAAGATAAAAAACTCCAGCACGAATCTAAAAAAGACTTTGAAGAATAGCTTTACTCATCTCCAAAGATTTCTTTTCCGCATCTGTTACTTTTACGGCCACTTTTACAAATAAATCACCGAACCCTTTTCCAACAGGCATACCAAGCCCTTGCATTGTCAAGGTATCCCCACTCTGAGTTCCAGCAGGTATTACCACATTTAATCCATCTTTATGAGCCGGATGAGAACGAATATTAACTTCACACCCAACCAAACTGTTTTTCAAAGTGATTGTACATGAATGATATAATGAAGAGCCACTGCGAACTAAATCCACCACTTCATCAGCAGCCGATAAACGAATGAGAACATCACCCGCTTTCTCAAAATCGGCATGATCGCTACACATTCCGTCAAAGGTGATGACATCTCCAACATTTGCCCCAGGAAGAATTTCAGATTCAAGAACTTTCGATTGATTCAATAAACCTTTTCCTCCACAGGCATCACACGCAACCCCTTTCATTTTTCCTTCGGCCTTACATGCCCCACACGGAGAACGATTCACTGCCATCATTCCAGGCCCAATTTGCATAAGAACCTCTTTTACACAAGCTCCACGACATTCTCCACATGTCTTCCAACTCGTACAGCCATCTCCTCCGCAAGAAGAACAAAAGCCTTTTCTCTCTAAATCAAATCGCAACTTCTTGCCGAAATAAAAATCAGATAACGTCAAGGAAATGTCATGCGTTTTATTAGAACCTTTTTGACGCCTTCCTTGCTTCTTCTGGCCACCGCCGAACATTCCACCAAAGATACTATTGATATCAACACCAAATGGCATACCGCCAAATGGATTTCCATTCTGCATTCCATTATTAGGATTTTCATCGCCCGTCATATCATACATCTGACGCTTGGAGGAATCAGACAAAACGTCATAGGCGTTCTGAATCTCTTTGAACTTCTCGGTATCTCCTCCCTTATCAGGATGATGAATCTTTGCTAAATCAAAATATGCTTTCTTGACCTCCCTCTCATCAGCATCTCTCTGAACACCGAGAACAGCATACAAGTCTGGCATAACTAATTCGTAGTATATGGATTGGTTTAGACCCGTGCGGGAATTTTGGGATTTCGCGCCCCCCTCATATCCAGCCTAAGAAAAGAAAACACAATTATGATAATGGAATCAATACGCTTACACGGACAAGATTCCGTCTTTAACACAATCCGTTCCATGATGTCCGATCTTCCACATATTTTTATCACCGGCCCACCAGGCTCAGGAAAAACCACATTCTTAGAAGATATTATAAACATTTTCAAGAAAGAGGCACCTTTTCAGATTGAATCTGTCTTATGGCTCAGTTCAGAAAAAGACCGCGGAATTCACACAATTCGCGATAAAGTCAATGATTTCTGTAAACGCGTTCATTCCAAACCGAATACACTGCGTTTTATTGTCATCGACGATGCCGATACACTCCCTCTTATTAGCCAACAAGCATTGCGAAGACCTATGGAAACATTTCATCATTTGACACGCTTTCTTTTTGCCAGCAGATATTCTAGCCATATCATTGAACCTCTCAGAAGCCGTTGTATGACGTTGGAATTAGAACCCATTCATCCAACTGATGTGTTACCCATATATTCAAACAAATTACATGTCCCTTTAACACAAGATTTGTCCGATTTCTGTTTAAGACATTTTACAAATATTCACGATTTACAAACAATCTTACAATTATATAAATCGTATACGAAAGAAATCTCATCAGAAAAAGCCATCGCCAGATTAACAGAAATCTTACCGACTTCGTCCAGATATATTCAACCCCTAATAACAGCCATTGGTGAAAAAAATGCAGATGATATTCGTTCCTATATAACACAATTATATTTGAATGGATATCTACTTGATGATATTCTTCTAGCTGTAGAAAAAGGAATTTCATTATTTCCGAGTATAAATCCATTGAAACGTTATACAGTCACGCAATTTACTATGCTTGGATGGATTTCTATACAACAAGGGAAAGAACATTGGATGGATACCATGGATATTATAGAACAAATCTTAGACGAACGGTCCCAGCCCGTTTAAATTGCCTACTTAATAGAGAAATAATGCCTACGATATTTCGTAAGACTCCACCAGAAGATATTTTATTAAGATTACTAAAATCGTTCGGTTTAACATCATTCCATGACGGTTCATGGTTTTGTAAAGAATATGTACGTCTAGATGTATTTGAAGGAATACTTCTAGACTTAGAACCATATTACACTCCATGTAAAGCACGTGATTTTATACATAAGCCTCTTACACAGTCAAGAGCATTTACTATACTCCGACAAGTGTTACATATATATAATATATCCTTACAAATGTCTGAGAAATCTCGCGGAAATAAGAAAACATTGTGGTATCATTTAGAAAATAATCATTTGCCAACTGATATATCAGGCGGTCAAATTCTTTTTAATTAGACGAAAGGATTTTTTGTATAATTCTGTGAGGATATCCTTTTGTCTGGAGAACATCCATCTCCCTATACATTCCATTTGATATATACGTATTAACAGTTTCATTTATATAATCTACATTCGTATCATCAACAATAACTATGCCACCCTTTCTAACTAAAAGATTTGCATGCTTCATATCATTAGAAATACAATATTCTGAATGACCCCCATCAACATGAACGACATCATATTCTCCTAATGACTTATTTGCTTCCATCCAGTTTGGCACAGTTACAATCGAATCACCTTCTATATATTCAAATGTAACATGTTTAAAACGCTCCTTCAAGTATGCAAGACATGGTTTTGTATAAGCATGATGACCGATATCGAAGACAGTGAAATTAAGTGGAGTGTTATCTCTACCTAATAACATTAACATTGATGAATGACCGGCATTAAATCCGATTTCACATATTTTTGTAGTTGCCTGTTTTCCACACCAGAAAAGATTTAACTGTTTCGTATACAAATCAGGATATAGATTTATTGAACCATGGACGTAAAAAGAATTGCCCTCTAATGCATCCTTTGATTCTATAATAATTCTTTCAATATCTTTTAACATTTCATGTGTTTGCTTTGAATGTTTCAAATAATCATCCCTGTTTAGTACTAGATCAAACTCTGGCATTTTTTCCTAAAACATACCGTAGATAACAGTTGTTTTAGGAAAACGCGTAATTATTCAGTTCAGAATTTACAGATCCAACACATCTTTTACAATACACGTGAGTGCTAAATCAGATGTTAATAAATGCTCTTCTGAACTTTGTAAGACCCATCCATAGGAAGTCCGTGTTACTAAATCATTATAAGGCACCACAATATATTTAGAACATTCAGGTATTTCAAAGGGAACTGCTCCATGAATTGTTTTCGCAAATAAATCTTCCAATTGGATCTTTTTCTGTGTTTTAGAATCACGACTTAATTCATCATATGGTCGCCATTCAATATCGTCTTTTTCTTTACATAATTCCACCCAATCACTCTTGGCATCTCCACGTATTTGTAAGCCACCTAATTGAGATTCAAGGCGATCTCTTATGCGAGATTCCCACTCAATCAGATATGGATTCTTAGGGGAAGGAGCCCACATTACACGAAATCCGGGAATAGATGTCCCATACATAGGAACGTCATCTTGTCCGAATAAAACAAGCTTGTCATCAGGCAATGAACCAAACCCTTTTACACAAACCACAGAAGGCGATACCCAGAGTCCTCCAAAGTTCGCTAGCACGGCAGTTCGTATCCAATCTTCTTCAGCGACTCCAACAGTTGCTTTGAAATTCTGTAGGCGGCGTGGTAATGCATCGTATCCAAGAAGTTCTGCCACGCCTTGAATTCCTCCAATGACTTCAATGCGATAGTCGTCTCCGTTTGCTTTTACAATCGTTTCGTATAATATATTTAATAAAGGAATATTTAAAACACGACTACTTCTTGCACCGAAATCAGACCAAAATCTACTATTTACTTGGCCGTCATTGTAAAAAATCCATAAGGGTGGTCTTTCTTTCCCAATGGCTAAGACTTCTTGAGTAATTTCCTTCTTTTTACTGAATACTCCACAGCTTGCTTCCCAATATGTGGCAATGAGTACTCCAATAAGAGCAACTCCAATAACTATTATTTGTTCTGTTTTCATTCTCTTTCTCATTGTTCTTGACATTTTTATCCATTCCGTATAACAAGACGTTTCATCCGTTCAAAATAATTATTCTCGGCAATTGCTTCTTCAGCTACACGTCTTCTACGAACATCTTCTTGTTTCGCTAATGCTTCCTCGGCCTGTCTTAAAGAAAGTAATTCGGCATCTGCTAAAGGTGTTGGTGCAGTTTTTCGGTCTTTTACCATTTGGTCTATACTTTGATTTGATGATACTTTGACATTTGCAGTCTGGTGTGTAAAAGTATTATATTCGGTATATGCTTTTTTCAAATCTGTAAAGGCCTGTCCTTTTCCTGTTTCAACGGCAGCGACCGTATAATCTTCTCTCGCGCTTCTACCTAATTCTGTGGCATATCCCATTCCTCTCGCAAGTGACAATTCTTGTGCTACGAGGGCATTTGCTCCGTGGGCTCGTAAAGG
>Ga0078894_10005114_pt1 | contig 10092 bp, 6 predicted proteins | sample LauGreSu1BDMLBSD_2_FD_67506 | JGI IMG/M metagenome (GOLD analysis project Ga0078894, IMG submission 67506) | Freshwater lake microbial communities from Lake Michigan, USA - Su13.BD.MLB.SD (version 4) (version 4) | ecosystem: Environmental > Aquatic > Freshwater > Lake | place: Lake Michigan, USA...
GGCCTGGGATGACTACTATGCTGGTGTTGATCTGCTTAGGCAACCAGAAGCCGCAAAGCCGGAGGAAAAGTCAAGGCCGGTGGTAGAAGGCCCTTGTGAAATTGCCACCACCGCTTCGTATAGCCTTGAGTTTTCTGGAGGTGAGGCTATCTTTGCCAAAAGCAGAGAAATAACAGTCCAAAACAGACTAACCAATATCGAACTTTTGTCTAGTTTCTAGGGGGTCGAGACAATACGCTCAAGGCCACTCAAGTATACATTAAATGAATAATTTTCAAATACTTTATTTTGAAGCTCTTTTTTATCAACGCCATTCAGAATCGCATTTTTAATTTCAAGAGTTAATTGAGTTATATCATTTGGATCTACAAGCCTACCAAGTTCTCCATTCAATAATGCTTCTTTACTTCCATCTTCATTCCCTGCGATTACAGGAATACCTGCTGCTGCTGCTTCTATAAATCCGATTCCAAAACCCTCCTTTTTACTTGGCATAACAAAAACATTTGCTATTAGATAATGATCAATAACTTCATTCTCTTCCACATAACCAATAATTTTAACATAATCTTCTAAATTAAGTTTAACTATTTTTCTTTTTAAAAAAGCAAACTCTGCCTCTTCAGTTTTACCTCCTATGAGAAACACAACATTAGGGATATCCGATTTGATCTTAGAAATTGCTTCGATTACATTTAGATAACCTTTATATCTATCCTCCTTGGTAATCCTAGAAAGCAAAAAAACCACTTTCCTATCATTAATATTGTATCGATCAAGTAAATACTTTGGTGCATTAAAGTCTTGTGGTAAAGTAAAATCAGGAGAAAGGGAATTTTTTAAAACAAATATTTTCTCCTCATTAACACCATAAATCTTAGCTAATTCATTCTTCGTATATTCACTAACTGAGATAAATTCATTAACGTACTTCATTAACAATCTTAAAATAATCCCTCTCTTTTCCCAAACTTCTATTCCATGTGTAATCAATATAAACTTTGCTTTAGATCTCCTAAGCTTAAATATTATAATTATTGGCAACAGATTAATATGTCCAATAATTATTTTATTTCTTGGGATTTCACAATTCAATAAATGATAAATAAAAGACAATCTGTTGCCATTAAAGCCTTTGAAACGCCACTTATTGAAAAAAAATGAATCAACAAATTTATCATGTAAGCTAAGAGCTCTGAACTTTTTAGAAGACATTTCAAAAAGTTTCAATGCTCTTAAAATATTCAAATTGACCTTTTGTATTCCTCCTACGGATGATGATGCAGACAAATACACAAATAAATTATTCTGACTATTTGATATAACATTTAACTCTGATTCTGCCTGAGAAAAAAAAATATTATTAAGTAATATAGAGAAAAATCTACTAAAATTGATTTTACCGCCTTTATATGATCTTTGCCAAAAATTTGGTACCAAATTTTGATTATTTAAATAACGATTACTAGAAACCCAGTTTTCAAAAGGGAAGCCAAATCCTTGTTTAGGTCTGTCCCAAATCTCCCTAGGTATTTCATTTTTAAAAGCCTCAACTAGTAAATACTTTTTTTTATTTTTAAAAAATTTCACATTCGGTGGTACACTTTGTGTAAAATTCACTATGCTTTTGTCTAAAAATGGAACACGTATTTCCAGACCATGCCACATGCTCATGTAATCACAATCACGTAATAGTTGATTTTTCATGTAAACAGAAGTTTCAACAAATGAAACTTTATTGAGCGGGTGTAAGTCACGAAAATTTAATGGTTCTTTATATGATTCTAGAATTTTAATAACCTCAACCTCGCTAAAACCTGTGATTTTCGCAACATCACTAGAAATAAACAATCCTCTATTCAACATATAGTTGTTTAACCAATGATTCCTCTTACAAAAAGAATACTTCTTCTCAGGGTATCTATTTGTAATTTTCGAGTATAAACTAATTAATTGTGATAACTTTTTCAGTTTATCATTTTGAAGATTGAAAGAGTTGTACCCACCAAAAAGTTCATCAGCTCCCAAGCCAGATAAAGCTACCTTAAGCCCTAATTCACGAGCATACTTGGAAATAAAATAAGTATTTACACCATCAACTGATGGCTGATCAAACGCCTCTAGAATAGTTGTAAATTCTGACTGGTAAATTTCTTCAGTAATTTTATAGGTGTGATGTTCTACGCCTGTTCGCGCTTGAATTATTTTTTGATATTTAGATTCACTATACTTTTCGTCGTCAAAATAGATTGACAGTGTTTTAATTAGTTGACTTTTAGATACATGATTTGCTTGGGCAAGTGTAGTCAAAATACTTGAATCTAATCCTCCGCTTAAAAAAACACCCACTGGAACATCTGATAACAAATGATTAGAAACAGCATTAGATACCAAATCCTTAGTCTTCGCAATTGCATCTTTTGTACTTATTGACTTGATTTCGAAAGTAAAATTGTAATAAATTGAAATTTTATAAATGCGATTTTTTAAATTATATTCAATGAACGAACCAGCAGGAAGATGGAAAACATTCTTTAGAGTAGTATGAGGCTCAGGTATGAAACCGAAACTAAGAAACCAGACATGCCAGTCCTCATTTTCCTGCCATGATGGTTTTAATGCTTTGAATGCTTTTACTTCGCTACTAAAATATAATACTCCGCCCATAAATGAATAATACAAGGGCTTTATGCCTACATGATCTCTCGCTCCTATAATACTACTATTAACTTTATCATAAATAATAAAGGCAAACATTCCATCCAACCGCTTCAAAAGCTGTTTACTACCCCATTCTATATATCCATTGAGAATTACTTCAGTATCGGAATTAGATTTAAATAAATAACCTTTAGAAATAAGCTCGCTTTTAAGTTGAACATAATTATATATTTCCCCATTAAAAACTATAACATATCTTTCTTGATTATCTAGCATAGGCTGATGTCCTGAAGAAGAAAGGTCCAAAATAGAAAGTCGTTGATGTCCTAAAGCTACACCATTAATTTTGTCAATGTAACTTCCATTATCATCTGGTCCGCCTCGTTTCATGGCGTACGTCATCCTATTAATATCTTGTTCTAACGATAAACTTTCGGAAGATATAATTCCTGAAATTCTACACATTAATTGAAATTAATTTAAAACGAATAATTAGAAGTTACAATCCATGAATGAAATCCCTGTGATTAGCCTCTTCATACAAACGATTATTGGGTAATGATTTGAAATATTCCCAAGTAATTCTCAGCCCTTCAGAACGATCAACCTTAGGTTCCCAACCCAATAACGATTGGGCTTTAGTGATAACTGGCTGACGTTGCTTTGGATCATCTATAGGCAACGGCTTATAAATCACCTTTTGGTCGGTTCTCGTTAACTTAATGATTTCCTGCGCAAACTGTCCGATAGTGATTTCATGGGGATTACCTACGTTCACCGGATCAGCACAATCGCTCAGTAACAAACGGTAGATACCTTCTACCAAATCATCCACATAGCAGAAACTGCGGGTCTGACTGCCATCGCCAAACACAGTTAAATCCTCACCGCGGAGGGCCTGCCCCATAAACGCGGGCAACACCCGACCGTCGTTCAACCGCATTCTCGGACCATAGGTATTAAATATGCGCACAATGCGGGTTTCCAGGCCATGGAAGGTATGATAAGCCATGGTGATGGCCTCCTGAAAGCGCTTTGCTTCGTCGTATACACCGCGAGGTCCCACCGGATTCACATTGCCCCAATACGCTTCGGTTTGTGGGTGCACGGTAGGATCGCCATAGACTTCTGAGGTGCTCGCCACTAAAATGCGGGCCTTCTTTGCCATCGCCAAACCCAACAAATTGTGGGTTCCCAATGAGCCCACTTTCAGGGTCTGAATGGGGATTTTCAAGTAGTCGATGGGAGAGGCTGGTGACGCAAAATGCAAGATGTATTTCAGGTCGCCTGCCACGTGCACAAACTTGCTCACATCGTGGTTGTGAAACTCAAACTGCTCTAACGGAAAGAGGTGTTCAATGTTTCTCAAATCGCCGGTGATTAAATTATCCATGGCGATTACATGGTAACCTTCTTTTAAGAAGCGCTCACACAAATGGCTTCCCAAGAAACCGGCTGCGCCGGTGATCAATACGCGTTCTCTGCTCATTTGATGTCTTGACGTCCGATGCTATAATACTTATACCCATGCTTGCGAACGGTATCCAATTCAAAAACGTTTCTACCGTCGAACACCACCTTTTCTTTCAACAAAGCGCCAATTTTTGCAAAATCAGGGGTTCTAAATTCTGGCCATTCCGTGGCAATCACCAAAAAGTCTGCCCCTTCCAAAGCGCTGTACATTTTCTCTGCAAACACGGCTTTATCTCCAATCAAGCGCTGCACGTTGGGCATCGCCTCTGGATCATAGCACTGTATCTTCGCTCCTCGCGACACCAAAGCATCGATCATCTCCAACGCTGGTGCCTCACGGATGTCATCAGTGTTGGGTTTGAAGGCCAATCCCCACATCGCCACCGTCTTCCCAGCAATGCTGCCATAATGGCTATCGATTTTCGGCAATAACGCCTTTTTCTGGTCGTAATTCACCTCCTCCACGGCCTTTAGAATTTTGAAGTCGTAGTTCACCTCTGCTGCACTGTGCACCAACGCCTGGACATCTTTGGGGAAACAACTGCCGCCATAACCGATTCCTGGGAACAAGAAACGCTTTCCGATGCGGTCATCGCTGCCCACACCCTTGCGCACCATATCAACGTCCGCGCCCAATAATTCGCATAAACGCGCAATCTCATTCATAAAAGAAATTTTGGTTGCTAAGAAACTGTTAGCCGCGTATTTTGTCAATTCCGCACTGCGCATATCCATGTGCATCACGGGGTTGCCCTGTCGTATATAGGGCGCATATAGCACATCCATTACATCAAAAGCACGCTGACTTTTGGCGCCAATGACCACGCGATCGGGCTTCATGAAATCATCCACCGCCACACCTTCGCGCAAAAACTCCGGATTGCTAACCACATCAAACTCCCCGCTATAGTTGGCGCGAATCGCGGCTTCAACCTTATCTGCTGTGCCCACCGGTACCGTGCTCTTGTCAACTATCACTTTGTAATCGGTCATGATTTTACCCAAGTGGTCTGCCACCCCCAATACATATTTCAAATCAGCCGCCCCGCCCTCACCCGGAGGGGTTGGCAACGCCAAAAAGATCACCTGCGCTTCCTTCACTGCATCTTCCAACTGGGTGGTGAACGACAAACGACCTTCCTTCAAATTGCGCTTGAAAAGTATTTCCAAACCAGGCTCGAAAATGGTAATCTGTCCGCCAGCCAGCATATCCACCTTGCGCTGATCAATATCAACACAAATGACATCATTGCCTGTTTCAGCAAAACATGTTCCGCTCACCAAACCTACATAACCGGTACCTACAACTGCTATTTTCATTTTACCATTTTTACTGTTTATAATCTTGCGTCAACTAATTTTCTATCAAGAAATCCCTTGATATCATAAATTATTGAATCACTTGAAGCTTTAATTTTTTCAAATTCTAAGTGCTTGAAATTTTCATGAGAAACGCCCAAAACAATAGCATCATATTTTGAATAAATAAATTCAATTAATTTAATGCCATATTCAGCCTCAACCTCAACTTTATTTGCGAGTGGATCAAACACATCAACATTAATATTAAATTGATGTAATTCATTGATAATATCAATAACTTTTGAATTACGAGTATCCGGACAGTTCTCTTTAAATGTAATTCCCAAAACTAAAACCTTTGATTTTGAAATCATGTGATTTTTAGCTATCATAAGTTTTACCAATTTATTGGCTATAAACATCCCCATATTGTCATTTACCCTCCGTCCAGATAAAATCACTTGTGGATGATAGCCCAAGCTTTCTGCTTTGTGTGCTAGATAATATGGGTCTACACCTATGCAATGCCCACCAACTAATCCCGGCTTGTACTTTAAAAAATTCCACTTAGTACCCGCAGCCTCTAACACATCATTCGTATCAATACCCATTCGATCAAAAATCAGAGCCAATTCGTTTACAAACGAAATATTTACATCACGTTGTGCATTCTCTATCGCTTTTGATGCCTCTGCAACTTTGATACTTGGAGCCTTGTGCGTCCCTGCTGTGATAATGGATTTATATAGTTGATTAACAAACTCTGCAATTTCCAGGGTTGATCCTGAAGTAACTTTTTTAATTTTAGTTAATGTATTAATCTTATCACCTGGATTTATGCGCTCTGGGGAATAACCGCAATAAAAATCACGATTGAATTTTAAGCTGGAATGATTTTCTAATAAAGGAACACAGTCTTCCTCTGTACAACCTGGATAAACAGTAGATTCAAATATAACAATATCTCCTTTCTTCAAAATTTTACCTAACATTTCTGAAGCTTTAAGCAAAGGAGTTAAATCAGGTGCCTTAAATTGGTCAATTGGGGTTGGGACTGTTACTATGTAAACATTATAATCCTTAAGTTCTTTAATATCTGAAGAAAACCTTAATCCCAATTTATCTGATTCGTTCGACAAATTCATCGCGAAATGCAGTCCTTCAAGATCAGCTTCATTAGTTCGATCTTTATTAGACTTGAGCTCATCTATGCGAACTTTATTTATGTCAAATCCTAGGACTTTATATTTTTTGCCAAATTCAATGGCCAAAGGTAATCCAACATAACCCAAACCAATAATAGCAATTTTAGAATTTTCTAATAACATATTTTAAATTTTTAGGCACCAAACTGCGCACCTATCACCTTAATTTTGATTGATTTTTGAATATTTTGAGCGCCCTTACAAAACAAATTATCAAACAACTCCAACATTTCAACGATCTACAACAACAAACAAATACCATACCTCGGAATGGACCACACTAATCCCTCAAATTCACCACTTTCGCTGCATCAAGATGCTCATACACACTATTATTGCTAATATATTCTGGAACAATTGCTTTCATTTTTGAAACCAAAACCGCCTCTTCGCATTTCAATGAAACAAATTCAGAAAACTCCCTAAAAAATACATTAATCTCAGCAAAATCAACTTCTCGAACTTTAGCAATCATGATTTTATTATGATATGTTCTTATTGTATTTTCTCCATCTGTGAGTAACTCCTCATACAATTTTTCACCTGGTCTTAGTCCGGAATAAGTAATATTAACATCAATATTGGGTATCATTCCGTACAGGCGAATCATTTTCTTGGCCAGATCAGCTATTTTAACTGGACTGCCCATATCAAATACAAATACCTCTCCTCCATTGCCCATGCTGCCTGCTTCCAGCACCAACTGACAAGCTTCTGGGATGGTCATGAAATAACGCGTGATGCTCGGATGAGTGACGGTAACAGGTCCGCCTTTCTCTATCTGGTCCTTGAAACGGAGAATCACGGAACCATTTGAACCCAAGACATTTCCAAAACGAGTGGTAATGAACCTTGTTTGATGATTTGTTTCTGCAGATAATCCTTGCACATACATTTCGGCCAACCGTTTGGATGCTCCCATTACATTGGTGGGATTGACAGCTTTATCGGTTGATACCATCACAAACCGATCAACACCGTATTTGATGGAAAGATCAGCAACCTGCTGTGTACCTAAAACATTGACCTTCACTGCCTCAATTGGATTAAACTCCATCATGGGAACATGCTTGTATGCTGCTGCATGATAAACATGGTGTGGCTTGAACTTTTCAAACAATGCCTCCATCCTTGGGAGATGATTGACACTGGTCAAAAAAGGTATGTATTGAACATCATAAGAGCTCTCACGCATTTCAAGTTCCAAGTCATGCAAAGGCGTTTCTGCCTGATCGCAAAGAACAATCATCTCTGGTGAAAAACTTGCCAATTGGCGCACGATTTCACTTCCGATTGATCCAGCTGCACCAGTTACCAAGATTCGCTTGCCCCTTACTTGTTTGCGAATCTGATCATTATCTAAGATGATGGGGTCTCTCTCCAAAAGATCTTCAATCTTTATTTGCTTCAATTGAGTCGAAGTGAACCCGCCGTCGGCCCACTGGTTATAAGGGGGCACTGTCAAAACGTTGATATCATGATCCAAACAAAAGTCAACCAACTCGTTTTTGCGTTCAGGAGAAAGAGAGAAACTTGAAATGATTACCTCATCAACAGCACTAACACCAACCATTTCCTTGAATTGTTCAAAGGAGATGATGGAAACCCCATCGAGTGATTTACTTGTTTTTTTTCGGTCATCATCAATAAATGCAGAAACAACAAATCCAGTTCGGGAATCGTGCATCAAGACCCTCTTTGTTGCAACACCGGCTTCCCCTGCGCCGTAGATAACCACAACCTTTCTTGATTTCCGGTGGTTCCTCATTACCTCAAATGCATATTTTACAGCAACCCTATAGCCCAGCATGAAAATAAAACTGAGCAGTGAATAAATAACCAAAAAAGGATTAGAGGGTGAATATCCAGTCAGCACATCTACATAAATCAATTGAACAACAAACAATATACCAGTGGAAAGTATAACAGATAGGAATACCCTGAGGGCATCTTGTAATCCGGTAAATCGCACAATTCCCCTGTAGGTACGCAAAGAGGTAAATACCAAAATATTGACTAATCCAACCACCGCAAAGGTATTGGCCATGCTTTGCCAATCAAAAGTTCCCAAAAGCAAATTATTTCTCAACAATAATGAGAAAAACACGGCTATCAAGCTGCTGAAAACATCCAACAGGAAAATGAACCACCGCGGAACGATGTTAATTTTTTTGAGCAATGAAAGGGTTTTGGTATAGGTCATAAAAACATAAATGGTGTTAGGTTAGAGTAACTATGATTGGAGTTGGGAGCGAACCCATTTTTTCCCAACTAGGAATAAAATAACAAGGAAGGCAGCGAGCAATCCGCCCATGATCAATGATTTTAATTTGCTAACCTTTTCTTTAGGAAGTGGCAATGTGCTTTGGTCCACCATCTGTATGACAGGTGTTTCTTGGTTCAGTATGGTTTTCGACATTTCAAGATTTTTGACCACCTCCGCAAAAATAGTGGCAGCCATTGTTTTTTCCCTGGAACTGATTTCTGATGCAATCGGAGCAGTTCTCAAGGCTGGATTGGCATCTACCAAGGACTGCTGAGAGACAGCTGCAGCATAGGTCTTATTGTTCAGCAGAGCAGCAAGACTATCCGCTTTGTACTGAAGCTTGGCGATATTAAGGGCCTTTGTTTTTGTCTTTGATTCAATATAACGATCGGTTGCCACTTTTACCAGTCTTTCAGCTAGCAACTTTGAAAATAACTCATCTTTCGAGCTTACCTTAACTTCGATAAAAGATGCTTTTTTATCTGGTTTTGACACTGAAAGTTCTGCCTTAATTATACCACTTACGATAGATTGCATGAGGCTATCTTCTTTTCTTGGCATGATTTTATCAACAAACAACTTAAAATCAACCTTGCCAATGCTCGGATTTTTCTCCCACCCTTCTTTCAACTTACCTATTTGAGCATACCGATCAGCCAAAGTTGTTTTACCAAGTTCATCATAAGATGTCAACAATGTTTCTCTAACCAAACCTTCACTTTTCAAGAAAAGTAAAATATTGTCCCCACTGAACACACCTCCACTACTACCACCGCCAAGGTCGAAACCAAATTGACCTGCTAGGGATGCCAATCCCCCACCTCCAGACTTTCCATCTTCAACCACAAAACTCAGCTTTGAGGTATATTTTATTGGTTGCTGAAAAGCATACCAAAAACCAACTGCTGCACCAGAGATACCAAATAAAGAGATCACCATCCATTTTGAAAGCAGAAACTTCCAGAGAGATTGCAATTTTTGAATCAGTTCCTTGATGCTGATTTCGTCTGAACTATTTTGAATGGATTCTTCCATAACTTATACTTTTAAAAAGTGTTCTATAAACTACCTAAACAACAATACCAGTCCAGTCATGGCAGCTGAAAATGCCGATACCAAAATTCCTGCTTTGGCAGGATCAAATACATTTTTTTGTTTTTCACTCTTCTTAGGGACAAATACAGT
>Ga0078894_10005116_pt1 | contig 10090 bp, 9 predicted proteins | sample LauGreSu1BDMLBSD_2_FD_67506 | JGI IMG/M metagenome (GOLD analysis project Ga0078894, IMG submission 67506) | Freshwater lake microbial communities from Lake Michigan, USA - Su13.BD.MLB.SD (version 4) (version 4) | ecosystem: Environmental > Aquatic > Freshwater > Lake | place: Lake Michigan, USA...
TCTCATGCATCGTGTTCAATACTTCGGCGGTGCGTTTGATGTGACGACGATGTTTGACACGCAACTCTCCAAAGACAGGATGCCTCGATGGAATGTAATTGGCGCAACTTTTCAGCGTTAATGTATGCCAGTCTGTTGCGCATCCAATTGTTGGCGCGTAATCGTCCGTCACCATCCCCGGTTCAATCGCTGCAAATGCGAGAAACGACGCTGTTGAACCGTCATTGGCAAGACGCACCCATGTAGCCCTGGTGGTGTTCAAGTATTTTACGTAGCTCTGTCGCCAGTTATCGAAAATGCGTGCCACATCGTATCGAAACATCGAGGGAACGAGAACCGCGGGTTCTGACAGCGATGATATCAAGACAAACCGTTTCGCGTCCTTGTTTTCTCTGAAAGTGTTATAGTCGACGGGATGAACTGCTCTGAAAGGCATTTTCGACGCAGCGGTGGCATCTCGGATTTCAAAATCGTTTTTCATTTTCATCAGTTGGTTTAAATATCTCCAGAACGCGATATTCAAACGAACAAACTCAGGGTCAGTGCGAATCTCCTCGAGGTTCACAAACCCGCGCCGGTATTGCTGAATCGCGGCCATCAAGCGGTCGATATTCGCGGAGTAAACCGCGAGGAGTTCTTTTTTGGTGATTCCGAGAGATTCGGGTGTGATGTCGCCAGCGGTGAGGTTTTTTGAGGCGTTGCAATGCAACATTCCAACCGGACCCTCACGGTCTTGTTCGTATCTGCGTCGCTGTTCCTCGCGAACCTCGGGGGCGGCATCTGCAGCGAGTACCGGAAATTCAGTATAACTACTACTCGCGGCAAGATTGAGGACGGCTCTTCTCGCGAGGACGACATTTCTGAAGTAGCGATTGCCGATGATGTATTCGGCCGCAAGCGCCGAGTGGATGTATTGGTTCATGAGTTCGGCGTGGGTGCTTTTCGTTGTTTCGTGGAGGTCGCCGAATGGGAAGGGTGCAACGGGCAAGCCGTTGATGTGGCAGCAACGGCACGCACCGCCGAGGCCGATGCCGAGCATACGGCGCACAAGCAAACCGGTCATCCCGGATAATGCGGTTATGTGGTGTTTCGAGACGGCGAAACTGCCTTTCATACCGGATAACGCGGCAAGATTGTGTGTCGTCGTCGTTGGCGTGGCGAATACGGCGGGGGTGGAGAAACCATCATCATCATCACAGGCGCAGAACAACTCTGCTTCCTCTGCATCTTTCTGTGATGGTGATGGTGATGGTGATGGTCGTGTCGAAATACCGAGACGCACCGCCTCCACCATGACGAGTTTTGATGCTGAACGGCACGCTGACCTGATAAGTGAGTGGTGGTACGGGTATGCCTGAACGGGTGAGAATACGTGTTCTTCACGCGCGTAGTATTCGTCGATGGCACGTCGTGATTCTGTTTCATTTGATTTTTGGTTTATATTCCACTCGTGTGTCCAGCAGCCATCGCGTCGGATGGTGGCGTATTCGGGGGCGGTATATGATGTCATCGTAGGTTGTTTCTGAGGGTGCTATAGAGCTATCAAGTTAATGAAATCAAAAAAAAGATTTCAATTTTTTTCCGGATATAGAAAAAATGATGGTATCATCAATTTTTTCCGGATATAGAAAAAATGATGGTATCATCAATATCATCAATTACGCCTCTTACGCGAGAAAACAACACGCCGAGATTTTTTGTTTCGTAAGAAACGACGAGACCGAGCTTTTCTACCGCCGCCTTCAGAAGGAGGAGGAAGAGCCAGGAAACCATCCCCCCTAGGACTACCAGGTCGTCCGGCTCGTTCCTGGTCTGCCGACGCACCTCGTCTCGACACATATCTTCGGATTGTCCTAGTAAACAACCGAACATAAAATCTTACTGGTGGCACGGCGAATGCAGTTGCTGCTGATAACAACCACCTGATTACATTTTGATTTTGAAGGATTTTAGCAACGATTAATGTAATTTGTGTTTCTATTTTATGAAACTGTTCTCTCGTCATTGCCTGAACCGTTTCTTTAATACATTCAGTTGTTTGAGCCGAATTCAATGCTCCGATCGCAGAATTTATTATCGTACTTGCTATATGTCCAATGTCAATACCGCCTACTGCCAATGCCCCATCCTGGAAAATAGGGTCTCCTCCGCATGTTGATTTAATTTGAGCGCTCATAGCTTTTACAGAACGCTCAACCGCAGTTGTAATCATTTGTGTAAGTTGGCCAGTATAGTATAATTCTATATCGGCTTGTGGCTTTGTGAATATCCGTAGGACATATGATAAAAAACCATTTTCAACTTCTTGGAATACTCGAGCGATTTCGTCAACTATATTTTTTAATTCTCCAACGGTTCCTGTCGAAGTCACTGTTTCTAATGTTTGCTGAAATTTAATATAGGCAATATAGCCCATAAACATAGAACACATCATTAAAATCATCATCATACAGTGTTGAGTCCATGAAACATCTGAAGAACGCGAACGACGACTACCCCGCTGGTCATAATCGGCTTGGTCATCATCCGACTGTGGCGGCGACGGTGGATTACCAGCCGGATGTTGCGGTGGATTAGCCGGGCCTGGCGAGCTTGCTCTATTCTCTATTCTTGGCTTCATTCCACCTCGCACGGTTTTCACCTTTCTCCGTTTACTATGTAGAAAAGTATGCAATTTATGCAACATCTTTTTTATAGAAGATTTAAATGCGTCTTTATCAAACGACAGATTAACAGATGGAGCCGTCATAATTGTATTGATATGGTCGGTTAATTTATCTAACATTTCAATACTATCGGGGCCTAATTCAGGGGCACGACCCATCGGTTTTGTATTCCAAACACCAATCAACATACGGATTACTGGTTCGTGCTTTTTCCTCAGGTTTTCTTCGTGTTTTTTTATCACCGAAGGCAATGGCGAAGCCGATGGCGATAATTGCCTGATTTCAACACCTTCCTCCACGTCATATACTTCAGCACCACCTATTTGTGAAGTCATTCTTATACAATACCCCGATATTATAAATTAGATATCCTTCGTCTCTGCGCCTGCACCTGCGGCTTCTTTGACGACTTCCCCCCTCTTCTTAATACACTGGTCATCCACGCTGAATGTGGGGACTTTTACTTCTTGCGGAACAATCGAAATCACACACTTCGCCTTCTTTCCATATAACGGTTCTGTGCATCCTTTTTCGTGCTTGTCTCCCTTCTTCCCCGATTTTCCACGATAAAATTTCCTAAAATCAAACACCTTCGGTGCGTCTTGTGTGCATCTCGAACGAAAATGCTCGTATCTTTCGCGCACATCGCAGTAAGATAACCCGGAATTTTTCCCGAGCAGTTTATTCACTGTTTCGTGAAGGTCGTAAATAAAACGCGAAAATGTATCGCGACTTTCCATATGACACATTTTAAGCGGTCGTGTTGCTAAATTATTCGTTAAATTCATTCGGCAATATTTACAAGGAAGCACATTCCTTAAGTTCAATATAAAATCCATATACTGGTGTTTCTGTTCTTGGGTAGGTTCGACGGGATAATTAAAGCTCATTGTGTGCAGGAAATGCCACATACTAGGCCCCCATACCGTCGTAAGCATTCCATCTCCGCTATGAAAATCCTTCTTGGTGAATGCTCTCATTTTTTTCGTTCGTTGTTTACGGGACGACCCAACGTGTGCCGATGAAGCATTGGCAGGAATTAATGACGCTCCTGAACCGGATGACGCTGATGCTGACGCGGCGGATGTTTCTTGATTGCCGCCTAACTGACTAAGTATTTTCGCCCGTTCTGATACCGAACCTCCTCGCTTATATTTTCGTTTGCGGGTTGTAGTCATCGATAATAAACGACCTTTGAAAATAAATACGCGTTAGTATTATAATACTATTATAGTATGGTAATATTATAATTATTGTTATGAAATGGTTCATTACATTCGGCGGCCCTACTGCGAATTATCATAATGCGGTCAAACGCATATGTAATCAAGCAAGTATTCTCGGTGTGTTCGACCATATCATCGGTTATACAGATAAAGACTTGAAAGACGATACGACATTTTGGAATAAGCACCAAAACTTCATCGAAACAAACGCAGCAAAAGGATATGGATATTGGTTATGGAAATCGTATCTCACGAAAAAAACACTGGAAAAAATGGCGGAGAATGACATTCTTGTTTACGCCGACGCCGGATGTGTCATTAATCCACACGGGAAACCGCGATTATTGGAGTATTTTGATATCGTAAATCAAAGTCCTCACGGTAATTTTTCATTTCAAATGGAACATTTAGAGAAATGTTGGACGAAAAAGTCGGTATTTGATTACTGTGAGGCGAATAATGACCCAAACATAACAGAAACCGGGCAACTTGTCGGCGGTATTTATGTCATACGGAAAAGCACGCTTACTACCGAACTTATCGACCAGTGGTATCATTGTTGTTGCCAATATCATATCGTAGACGATTCGGTCGACGCGAACGTGAAAGCGAACCACGTAGCGTTTCGAGAGAATCGTCACGACCAGAGTATATTTTCCGTCCTTCGCAAAAAACACGGCACTGTAATGTCAAAAACCGACGAGACGTGGTTTGCTCCCGATTGGAATAGTCGCGGCCGTGATTATCCATTTTGGGCGATACGAATGAAATACTAATTTCGCTCATATATATAAGTTTATACACAAGATAATAGAAATCGATATGTCTATCCTCGAAGACCCAACTAATTACATCGTCCAATATAGCGAGAAGACAAAGTATTCTTGCATTCTTTTAGGTGTTTCTCTTTTACTTGTATTATTGTTTTTTATTAGCCCGCTCTCGGTTTCATCCGGTTCGTGGTCATCCTGGATTACAAAAATTATCGTGGTTGGTATGTTACTCGGAACATCTGCGATTTTATTCAATGCTGTAAAACCGATTATTGACACAAAGGGCATTATTGAAACTGATTTATTTCCTGATTTGAAATATAATTTCTTCATTACCGCTGGTTTTATATTAATGATTTTGGTTTTAGCTATCGTGGTTTTACGGTTGTGATGATGAGGAACTCACTAAACGGTTGTGTAAAACGCGGTCGGTGAAGCGGCGTATCGCTATTGCCGTTGCCGTTGACCCGAATGATTTCTTGAAAATACATACGGTCGGTGATATATTGGTCTCTTCGAACATTTAGTAAACTACCGGTTTTTTTATCACGAAAAATCATTGTTCGCCCTGTGCTGTATTATAAACTATTTATTGTTTCATATTCTTTTTTGTCGTTCATCAAGAACAATATGAAGTTCGTTCATTCTCAGTATTAAACATTCGTATATTATAATATAACAATAAAGTAGGTATTTTATGGTTGAGACAACATCAATGGCATCATCGTCGTCATCAGCAATGGCATCCATACGAACCGCGGTTAGCGGAAATTCAAAAACTATCGGAATTGTCATTGTTGTTCTTGCTGCAATTGCCGGTATTGTTTATTATCTTATCAAAAATGATATGATTCCTGGATTGACCAAATTCTTTCAACAGTCGCAGGGTGTTACACCTGCCCCCGACGGTCTAGGCGAAGCCGGAGAGAAGACCGCACAACTCTACTTATTCAAGGTGGATTGGTGTCCTCACTGTAAGAAAGCCAAACCCATTCTCGATGAAGTTGAAGCGGAACTTAAAGGAAAACCTGTCAATGGTTACAGTGTAACATTTAAAACAGTGGATTGCGAGGCAGAGCCAGATATGGCCGACAAGTTCAAAATCGAAGGCTATCCTACCATAAAACTTGTGAAAGATGGACAGGTCATCGAGTATGATGCCAAGCCGGATAAGGAAAAGATACTCGAGTTTTTGAATACTGTATTGTAAAGTATATAATGACATAATAACGACGAACGACGAACGACGAACGACGAACGACGAACGAATATTCATACCATCGTGATGTCGGTATTATGTATTTGAAATGTTTCCGAAACGGTTGCTCCTGCTGTCTCGGGTTCCGTCGATGTCTCTGGCTGTGCGATGATGTCTGGCTGTGCCGCTGGTATTGTTTCGCCAGGCCTAGATGCTTCTGACGGGTCTCCTGGCTCCGTTACGAATACTTCTAATTTCTGTTGTATAATTTCTGGCTGCACTTGAATGCCAGGAACAGTTGATTGCTGCTGTGTAACAAGCTTCAACGTCTCTTGATAATTTCTACGATACGAGAGAAAAACATTTGCAAATGTTTCACCTCGTAATATCAATTCGCGCCTATATTTCTCGTCCATTGCCCAATTTAGCCAGTCGCGTCCTGTGAATATTTTAGATACACAAACGACTTCATTTGGAATCGCGGTTTTTATACGATTTTCGAAAAAATTAGCATTGATTTGATTTAAAAATGTGCCAATAAATTGAAACATCGACGATTTATCGGTAAGATTTGCCGGCTTGCGTTCCCACATCATTTTTATACCAAGTATTTCTGAAAGTTTACATTTCTGGTCGCGAATACATTCATTCAGCGGATATTCATTGATAATACCGCCATCCAAGTAGCAACAACCATCACGATACACTGGTGTAAACCCTAATGGATAGCAGCAACTCATATAACACGCTTCGATAACTTGTTGATTCGGGTGCGTTTTATGGCTAAAATCCACAGCAGTAAAAGAATTCAACTCGGTGACTATAAAATGAATTTCAACACCGGTTCTCTCATAAAACTCCTGAAAGGTTACATTTAAAGCAATGTCTTTTCCTTGTAATGGTGGACGAAGCATTTCAGTGAATTCTTTTAGTCCATACAACCCTTTATTATTGTATAAACGATAGGCAAAATCAAACTTATTTTTTGCGTCGGAGAATGTCGATGTTTCGGTGCTTGGTGGTTCGCCGGTGGATGTCGAATTCCCGCCCCCCGTTCCCGACCCGCCGCTGCCACTGCCACTGCCACTACCTAGTCCTAACCCGAATCCTGAAGTGAATATTTTCTCAAACGGACGTTTGATAAGATAATCATCGATGACCGACCAGTCATAATGAAGAGCAATTAGAACTGCAGCAAAAGAACCTACTGACGAACCGTATATCGATTTGATATTATCGAATTCCCAGACACCCTTCAAGTTTAATGTTCGCAATATACTATACATCATGTGTCCGGCAGGGCCGCCGGATGAGATTACAATGTGTTTGATTGTCTCGCCGCCGCTGCTGCTGCTTGTATCCATTTGTTCGCGTATATATTTATCAATATAAGCGATTGTTTAATATTCATTCGTTCATTCATTCCGCGTAAGTATATCCACCATTATTTTCTACAGTGAATACAACAAACAATTCCTCTTTGTTATTCGCGTCTGTCATTTGAAATGGACGACTTATTCAAATTCTCTGGTGATAATGTGGAAAATGTCGAAAAAATAAATTTAGACGACTTGTATCAAAAGAAACAGGAACAAGACAAGACAAAACTATATACCTATAACAAAATCCTTACGCGAATTCACGAAAAAATTAAGTTGACATCGCGCCAAAAATGTAATCAGCCATTTTGTTGGTTCGTAGTTCCGGAAATTATTCTCGGTGTAGCGAATTATGACCACGCCGGTTGTATTGCATATCTTGTAGATAAATTACAAGAAAATAAATTCCTAGTGCGTTATACTCACCCGAACCTGCTTTTAATCTCGTGGCTTCATTATGTTCCGAATTATGTTCGCAATGAGTTCAAGAAAAAGACTGGAACGGCAATCGACGAGTATGGGCGACCTATATTATATGACGAAGAAGGCAAGGTCATAAAATACAACGACGGTGTCGGTGGTGGTAATGCTATGGCTCGAACTCCGGAAGACGCCAATACATTATTATACAATCAGCGAAATGACGCAAATGGCGGCGGCGGGGGCGGCGGCGGGGGTGGTGGCGGCGGTAATGGCGGCAGCGGCGACAAGAAAGAATACAAACCAACGGATACATATCGACCCACCGGTAATTTGGTGTATAATCAGGAATATTTTCAAAAACTAGAAAACAGATTGGCGTGATTATACAACTTGTAAAAACGGTTGTTGTTGTTGCAGTGGTTGCTGTGGTTGCTGCTGTTCCCTCGGCTTCGCTATATTTGTATCATAAAACTGGTTCAACTGTGACAACTGATATTCAAGTCGTTGTGTAGTTTCAGTATCAAAATTGTCTGGGTTCGTTACATGTTCTCTAACCACTCGATTCATTTGGTTTAATAATGTTAAACAATTTTGGGTTTGTCCTCTATCTGATGAACCTTTATTCATTAATTTTTCGGATAGTTCATTATACATTCGCGATACTGACGTGCTCTTTCTACTCAACTGTTGACCGATGATATCTCGTGCAACCCTTGCGTCTCGTAAAGTCACATTATCCCACTTCACGCCTTCGAGATCAGTCGCTTTTTTATCGCTCTGTTTTTCTCCCGTCGTTTCCTGTCCCTTCATCCCGAGTTCTTGCTGTGCTTGTAACTTAATGATTTCACTATTCGCCTGGATTTTTTGAAGAATTTGAAATCCTTTGAAAAATCTCTTATAACTGTCGGCATATAATCGAACAATACGCGCTCGAGCCTCATTTGTAATAGCTTGTAACTCGGCATCCGTCAAGTTCGGATTAATGAAGAAATCGTATTTCAGGTTTAATTTGAAGAATTCTCGGGAGTATTCATCATCGCGTTCAAACCCGTCGTATCGTTTGGCACCGGTTTTATACCAATTTTCATCCATCTCTCGCAATTCCTCTTCACTCTTTTTCATCGTGACAAATACACGGTCCAATAAACCAACAATCGCTTTCCGCTGCTTCGATGTAAAGGCGAATGTTTCTTTAATATGTTGAATATACTCCGCGAATCCGGAATCATTTCGCGTGTCATCGGTTACTTTAATTTTCAAGTTTCGGTTCTGGGGTTGGTTACACCACTTCTTAATTTCTTCATTGTCATTTACATACTTTGCGACATCAGTAAAAGTCTCGATATCTGGGGGCGGTTCTCTCCCCGTAACAATACGATATAATTCGTGAACATCATTTTTGTATATTTTCTCTCGCATAACAGCGGACATCGTGATAAACTGCGGTGATTTCGGGTTCACACTTGACGCCTGGTGAAAAATGTCGTAGTAAAGTTCTTCTAACATTGCAAAAATTGACGGCTTGATTTTGGATTCAGACGACGCCGACCCAGCAATCGTAAGCGGCGTGATTTTCGTTTCCTCAATATCTCGCTGAATATTACAGATACCTTCGCCGGGTGTAAGGTCTTGGACGATTTCGCCGAATTTCGTTATACTTGCCAGTCGTTTTTTCATATCCTTATGTTTTTGCGCGAACCCCGACATATTTGACATTTCATACTTCTGCTTATCTTTAGCACTCATCTTGCGTCCTTCTAACAAACTAAACGAGAGCATATCGTAGAAATTATCGGGACCTGTTCGCCGCGTATTTTCGTAATTGTAAGGACGCATCGTCGTCATTATCGCGTTAAATAAATTCCCGATTTGGATATAAAATCGCGCTAGACCGACACACATCTGCTTCTTTCTAAATTCATTCGGTTCATCGAGTTTGCTTTCTTTCAGAATTTCCGGGTTCGTATTCACAAGAAGAGCACGGTCCATAGCATTAAACATCTCGTATTTCTCGGAAAATAGTTTGTGACGGCGGTCCATATATGAAATGAGACGAAACGGCAGTCGGTTCAAAACTTCACTTGTAATAATAATGAGCTTTTCACATTTCCCGCTGTCAGATAATGACGAGTTGAATTTCACCTCTTTCATAATAATACGCTGAGCATAGAGGTCTAATTTCAGCGCCATTTGAGTGATTTCATCGTCGCTTCTTCCGGACGACGAACCGGATATTTTATTTCCCATATTGTGTTATAACTATGATAGATAATAGTTCGGCGATGAAGAACGAGCCGAACCCGTTGATGTTGGTCGGCGGATAGTTCGGCGATGAAGAACGAGCCGAACCCGTTGATGTTGGTCGGCGGATAGTTCGGCGATGAAGAACGAGCCGAACCCGTTGATGTTGGTCGGCGGATAGTTC
>Ga0078894_10005118_pt1 | contig 10089 bp, 5 predicted proteins | sample LauGreSu1BDMLBSD_2_FD_67506 | JGI IMG/M metagenome (GOLD analysis project Ga0078894, IMG submission 67506) | Freshwater lake microbial communities from Lake Michigan, USA - Su13.BD.MLB.SD (version 4) (version 4) | ecosystem: Environmental > Aquatic > Freshwater > Lake | place: Lake Michigan, USA...
CTGCTGCCGTAGGAGCTTTTAATGTAGACACTCGTTTCAGTTTGGGTTTGTTTTTCTGTGTAGTAGCGGCAGCGGCAGCGGTAACAACCGGAGCAGAAGTAGAACCAGTAGCCGCGGTTATCGCTTCGAACATATCAGCTTCTCTTTGTCTTTCGATAATATGTGCTGCTATCGCCGGTTTCGAAGCAACATCAATCGGCCGTGATGCTTTCGCGATTTTTTCAAGAGCAGAACTTTCATCCGCGGCTTCCAAACTCGCTTCTCCCGCACGGTTCTGCTCTTCTTGAAGTCCAGCATAAGTCAAGAAACTGTTCTTTAATTGCTTTGCGTTGATATTACGGTTCTTACGGAATATAAAGTAACGATTATAGAATGAAATCTGTTTCTCTTCTGGTGACATATACATTGCTGACCCGTATTCTTGTTGACATCTGCGTTCCCAGTCGCCGCCGCCACCGCCACCTCCGCCACCGCCACCTCCGCCACCGCCGCCTTCGCGTTTCTTCTTACACTCCATTTCCATTTCGTGATACATCGTTTCGAATGTAGCGGTTCCGTCAGGCATCCGAAACATCAGCGTCGTTTCAGCCTCTTCCGGCGTAACAAGGTCAAACCCATAATTTTCAAGAAGCTGCGTCAAATAATCGAAATTGACGAGATATTCGCGGGTCGCCTTATTGATAGAATCCTGATATACCTCAATTTCATAACCAATACTACTACTATCCGGTTCAAATTCCGTCTGATGATATTTCTTGCGGACAGACCACATCTTCAGAGGGTCAGTAGCAGGGGCATCCCCGGCCGAAGAAGAAGAAGACGATAGAATGCTTAACTCCGACCCGCTCTCCATTCGTGCGAGAGCCTGGAATATGCGCACGCCATCAAAGCAAGTCCCGATGAAATACCCGCCTAATTTCGTGCATTCGGATACATTTTGTAGAAAGGTATGAACCTTCACAATATTTTCAAAGAAGTAGTGAATCGCGAACTGAACCGAGCACACATCAAACCCGTCCGCTCCTCGGCCATAATGAGGATAAACACCGCGACCTAATATACTTGCGTCTTTTGCGCCTTCGCCGAATATCGCGCGTGAAATAAGTCGATATCTCTCACTAATCGCGGCCTGACCGCTACGGATTTCTTTACTGCTGTCTCCGTGTATAAATACTGCGTCTGGAATATTGCGTTTTCGTTTTTTCGTGTCGAGATATCGTGCACATACACCATCAAACTTGTGTTCGAGATTATCTTTTGAATAGTCAAGACCGAATACGAACCCGAGCTTTGCTGCGACCCATTTGGGTAAGTCGCCGCCTTTTCCAACAGCAAGGTCGATAAGTGAATTCCCAGGACGAGCAACGCTCATAATCAGTTTGCGTTTCACATATAAATTATGGAAATCACGCATCCCTTTTGTTAGTGTGCGTATCTTGGTTCCACGCCCGACATCAATGCCGCCGCCGCTGCCGCTTCCACTGCCGCCACCGTGCCCCATTGTTTCGGCATTATTATAATAAATGTCGTCATTTGACAGTTCATCCGGAATACCATCACCAGTCATAATCATTTCCGGTGTAATCGCGTTATGTATCGAATGCCAGTTATTATTCGCGACGTGATATGCGTTTCCATAATTCTTTCCTCCAGCACGATACTCAGCAGTTTTATCGTGGCGAACGCGTAATGCTGACCATCGCCAATGAACCGGCTGAGTTTGGTCGTAACTGAACTCCACAATTGTTTCATCTTGAATAATGTCATTTTCGAGGGTCATCATCTGACTAACACCGGCTTCATCTGGGCGTAACATCACGTGGCAGATATGTGCGTCATTATCATAAGGATATGTTGGATAAAATGGTGCGGGTTTATAAGTATCGCCGCCGCCGCCACTGCCGCCGCCGGCATCGCCACTTCTACTTTCAGCTGACACTACCGCTGCTCCTTCAATCAAGGAAACACACGGGTTCAGATAGCCGTGTTTTCGCTCGTCATACCCAACACGCAATACAAGTGTTTTATATTGCTGGACTTGAAGACAACGCGACATATCAACACCGGATTTGAAAATGTTACTGACAAGGTCTTCATTGTCTTCGCCCTTCTTCGTAGTGACAAGGAAGTCGATGGTGTTCATATGCGCCGGTTTCCATTTGAACGAATATTCCCAAGTGGATTTATATAATGGGCCAGGCGACGAAGTATCATTTCTCTCGACACTTCCAACTCCGAAATCAACAGGAGTAAATATCAGGCCATCTGTGTGATACTCGAATTGGTGCTCCGCCGCCTTCTTTAGAATTAAAGCACAACAGTCGAAGATGGTTTTGCCGGCTGCTGCTCCCGGAGTCGAGATTTCAAATTTCTTCGTTTCGATACGAATCGGTGGAAGTGAATCCGCACCGCCAGAAACACACTTCAGTTCAAGATTTTTCACGACACTTTCCATTAAAGGAAGGCGATAATTAGTAAGCACTTCTTCTTCGTTCATTGGGTAGAACAACCGCGAACGAACATCTGCCTTATGAACGAAATAGACATCGAACACGAGGAATAAATTAATGTAATCGCCGCTTTTGTTATGAAGAATATGCTCGCCGTCTAGTAATGTATTGTGTAATTTGGTATTCAATGAGACAGCACCCGTGAATTGAAAGTTCATATTCGTATCGATGAGATACACGTGACCGGTTTTCGGGGCAACAAAGATGAGTTTTCTCTGTCCATCCGCCTTTTCAGTGACCGAATAATTCAGTCGAATATTTGGGACTTTTGAATCGGGGTCAATTGGCTGAATGTTTTGCATTTGAAGAGTATATGAAGCGGGGCCGATGAAATGTTTGGGACGCAGGTGTAACCCGCCACTCCCGCTGTTTCGTTCGCGTTCCCGTTCCCGTTCCCGTTCGCGCTTGTCTCGCTCACGCTGTCGTTCACGCTCGATAGCGTCTTTGTCTTTGACTTTGCCTTTGTCCTTGTCCTTTCCTGTGCCGCGTTCACGTTCACGCTCGCGTTCGTCGTCGTCGTCATCACTTTCTCCTCCCAGTTTTTCATCCGGATATAATAACTCGTAATATCGTCTCTGAACTCCGCGAATATCAGAAGCCGACACCGGGTAGTTGGTGCCTTGAAACCCAGACATAACAATCTTAATCATTTTGCGAAGATTATCCAGTAAATACTGCGGATGATTAAAAGCAGTTCCGGGTCCAACAAGGTCGTTGATAACCTCTATCTCAATCTCATAACGAATCGGGCTTTCGAGCACTTTTGCCGCTTCAAATGTCGACGCTGAAATATATCCTGTCTGGTCTTTATGCGATTCTTTGACAACACTCATATCGATTTGAAAGGGGAAATCCGGATGCTTCAATGTGCTTCGGTTGATATAACGAAAGGTCTTCTTGTTGTCATTCCACGATTTCAATATCGACCTTGCTAGCGTGCTAGTATTGGCAATACGCTTTTCGCGTTGATAACTCACCTTGAAATTAAAGTCGTCGAAAATGACCGGATGAATTGTTTCTCCGGATGAGGATTTCGCATATAGCTTCTGCGTGAATAGACAGTATCTCTCGTCGGGTGTATTCGTTTTACAATAATTCTGAACATCGTTGATTCCGTGGATTTCGGCACGAATGAGTGAAAGCTTTGTCTGTCCGGTCTTCTGGTCGATGAATTCGTTCTGGATTTTCAACGAATACGCGTTTTTCTTGAGGAACGAAAATCCGCTCGAGAGTAGTTTTTGAAGAACTCCGTCGAAATTTTCGCGAGTGGTGGGCCAATTTCCGCGTGTTCCGAATCGTATTTCTAATTCAGGTATTCCATCTGTCTTATCGATGATAGTTTCTAAATAATGTTTTATAATAGTAGAAAAGTCTGATTGCTTCGCCGACGCCGATTCTCTTGCTGACAGCGAAACTTCACCGTGTTTCCTCGGCATTATATATATATGAATATGATATATTATTTAATTCATATATATACTTCAATTTTATAGACATCGACATATGGCTTCATATAGCTCGGGTTTTGTTTTACGCTTTTCACTGCCGATTGACCCGAACTTTCCGGGGGTTATTGTCGACACTGGCAGCCCGAGTTTTGTCGAAATGTCGATTAGGTCTTGTAATTTGTATGCTGATATCGGGCGAATTGGTGCAGAAATACTCTCCATTCGCCAATAATTCGCCCGAATGTAAGCAATATAATTCGATATTGACGCTGGACGAGAGGTCAAATACAAACCAAAATGCCCGTTTATCTTTTCGATTATAAATGGCACAATATCGCCGCCGTCGTTGATGTCGTAGAATTTACGGCCTTGAACAATATACACAGATAGCGATTTACATACGGCAATTCCGTGAAATGTTTCTAATGTAATAAATGGTTTATGGACGAGACTTTCTTCGATATCACTCAATTTCAGCTTATTCGCTTTTAGTTTGGTTTTATTTTCACGCAATAATTCGATAAGCTCGAATTTAAACCGGTTTGCTTCGGTATAATAATTTTCGATTGTTTCGAAATGTTCGACACCATATATCATAATATACATTGACCATAATAAAGTGTCTTTTTTCATTGCGTCATTTCCGTGTTTGTTTGTATTCGTGTATGCATAAGGTTTCATCATATCAGGATGAAATTGTTGTTCTTGGACGCTCTCGCGGTCTGTGACACTGTCGTGGTCGGTGTTGCTTTCCAGGTCGGTGTTGCTTTCCAGGTCGGTGTTGCTTTCCAGGTCGCTCGCCACTGCCACTGCCACTGCCGTTGCCGTTGCCGTCGCGGCCGCTCTCGGCATCGATGTAACAAATGAATTATCCGGTAAACTATTCTCTTTCGTAACGATGTCATAAGATATAATACTCATATTTTCGCTTGTAAACGAATATGAGTTATAGAGACAAGGAACGATGATTGACATCGCGACGATATGTCTGATTATATTTTATTCACAATATATCTTTATGCTCTTATGCTTTCGTATCAAAAAATTCCTTGGTCAAGCTCATTTTCTGTTCCTCGATTTCACTTAGATGTTTCTCTTGATGAATCACATAATTCATATACTCATACAATTCTTGTAACAGGTCATTGTTTAATTTGGTTATATTCACAAAGACACCATTTTTATTCTCGTTAATTTGAGTATGTTTCGTGTGTAATATTCGCAGAATCTCAATTTGATGAACAATCGGCATATTTTCAATCCCGTCTTTTAATGCCATCAAATAATTGGTTTTGGCCTCACAATGCTGAGCAATAGACTGGATTTCGTTCATTGTAGTAAGGCTGGCAATTGCCGCACTTTGCGTCGATGATGATGATACCGATGACATTTCTACATATACAGACAATAAAAACTTTATACTCTTTCGGGTATCGTATATCACGGGTTCTCTGCGTCCATTAACATTGCGATGATTGTAACATGTGTGTCGTGCAATACAAACCTGCGTCCGATGATTTTCACGGTCAATACATCGTTTTCTTCGATTCGGGAGAACAATTCGCACGACGACGAAGCATTATGCATATCACGCGAAAGGAACACCTCGATTGGTGAAACATGGCCGGATGCTAGATGGCGTGCTCCAGCACGAATACCCGCGTGTGTGATGGTTCGTGCGACGCACTTAATCACTGTATTCTCATCCGGATAACATACCATACAGTCAGCAATAATGTCGAAAATGATATTTGCCGCGGCAAGTGTTCCACACGAATAGGATGATATCGATACGGAATTGGGACAAATATACCCTTCAATCGAGCATCGTCCTTCTACCATTTTGGCGAGTTCAGTTCGTAGTAGATGCACGACTATGGTAGATTTTGTGATTTTGTAAAAGGGGACAGAGAGCGTTCGACGAATTTGGCGTTTTACGAAGAGTGATGGGTCGCAGTAAGGTTCGGGTTCAGGCTCGGGCTCGGGCACAGGTTCGGGCACAGGCACAGGCATCAGCACCGGGATTTCAATCGTAGAAACGACCGATGTCGCGGCTTTATCTTCTTGGTTATTTTTCGTTTTGGGTCGTATTATTCTTGTTGGTCGTTTCGCGGGTGCTGCTGCTGATGCCATTATCACGACGACTATATGAATTAAAGAAATGTGTTTATATTTGTATCAATTTTATTCGATTCCATTTCATTCGATTCCATTTCATTCGATTCCATTTCATTCCATTCCATTTCATTCGATTCCATTATACCAATTCGCCAATCACCGAAATCGCGTCGTCACCAATCTCAAACCTTTGCCCAATGACCCTTATACGAATCTCTTCTTCTTCTTGAAGGCGTGTGAAATCCGCGCGGTCATAATGATGGTCACGCGCTACAAATACAACGACAGGCGACTTCGGTTCGTTGAGTGTAGCACGAAGACCTGCGAGACTAATATTTTTAATAACACACGAAAATACGACACCCTCCACGAGAGAGCACGCTTCGCATTCATATACCACATCGAAAATGGCGTTCTTTCCGTGAAGATATCCATTCGAATAGGTAAGTATTTTGACACTATTCGGGCGGATAAATCCTTCGGCCATACACTTTCCTTCTACGATTTTCGAGAGAATATGATTGAGTGTATCTTTGACATTACGCCCTATAATTCGAAATGGAACTTCTATTTTGCGTGTAAGTAAGATAGTCGTATATATACCCAACTTAGGTGCTCCGGATACTGCGCCAGCACCAGCACCTGACGGAGCTGGTTTACCAAATTTAGATACTCTTGCGATTGTATTCATTGTTGTAGTCTACAATTATATATACAATTATAATTTATTTCTCTATATGTAATCTCTCGATATCGCATAATAACGCCTCGCACGGCGTAAAAAACCATTTACGACCGTTGACCACCTTTCGATTGAATGTTCGCAGTAAAAATTCTTGGAATACACATAACTCTTTCTGGGTTCTCATTTTCGTGTTTTCTGCCGTGAGTTTATATTCGTCGCCTTGGGTCGCGGGAAACTGCGACAATACTGTATTAATAATGGTAATCGCGTCGGTTTTACCCGATTGGTCGCATCGAGCCCCCTTATCGCGCTTCTTCGACATCACTTTGACTTTGAACACCAAGTATCCCATTTTAAACAATGAAACAAAACCGACGACCATATTCATTTTCCTGATTTGTTCGGTTTGGACTTTCGCTAAAAGAAGCTCGAAGTCGCGTTCATCTTCCGGTTCAGCGGTCGTCCAATTCGATGTTTCATAACGCAACACAACGAGTTCGAACATTTCTTTTTTTGCCTTGTTAAATAGGAGCATTCCTTTATCTTCGGGAGCGGTGGCGGCGGATGCGGCGGATGCGGCGGCGGCGGCGGCTCGTCGTCCTACTAATGGTCGATGTATCACTTGTTGCGAATAATACTGTAATAACATCCGCTCAAATGGCGGTAGGGTCGCGACTCTCGGAGCTCCTGCTGATGCTGCCGCTCCTTGTATTTCCATCGAACGATTATTCTTCTCATACAAATAATTAAGCAGCGTCAATGATTCATCAAACGAGAGATGTTCGAGTAAATTGGCGATGATGAGCTCGTATAGGTCTTCTTTCGATATTTGAAATTCCTCCGTTTGAGAGATTTGCTCGATAACCTTGCCACAATAGTAATACCACTCATCCTGTTCCTTTGTCGGTTTTTCATATACAGTTTTACACGTTTCAAATGTATCCATTAGCATTGTTATTGTTTCTTCTGCTGTATTCGCGGGTTCGTCGGCTTCGGCGGCGGCATCGGGGGCGGCAGCATCGACGGCGGCGGGGGCAGCAGCAGCCGCAGCAGGAGCGACCTGCGGTTTATTTGCCAGTATTTTTTCAACCACCTTCTTATTCGGGACGGCAGCGGACGCGGACGCGGACGCCACTGGCAGAATACCCAAATAATCCTCCGTTATATTTTCTGGAAGAGGATATTCTATCGCGGTGTGCTTATAAGGAACAGGGACACTTCGCTCGTAGATACTGATACGCTTATCCGTCAATTCAATCGGCTGAAATAAATAATAGTCCCCGACATTGACAAGTCGCCCGAGACGACCATATTTGTCATTTACATATTCGTTTGTGTCAGTGACCATCTGTGTGAGTGCTAGATTAATCTGTGCGATTGGATAATGGCGAACCGCGTTTACGTGCGCGATGATACCATTCGGGCCGGTCTTTTTATAGAAAAAAGCATCCTTGTATAAATCGCGTATTTTATGTATGATTTTATCTAAATTCATCGACATAAATTTCTCGTTGAATGTATCAACACGAACATCGCTCTCGCCGTAGCCGTTGCCGTTGCCGTTGCCACCGTTGCCGCCGTCACTGTCACTGTCGCTATCTACGCCATACAAATCATTCTGTTCTTGTATCGGTCGCCCATTTGAAAATGTCGGGCGGCATACGTATTCACAGCGTTCCATATAATCGCATAATGCCGAATAAGGTCGTGCGCCCACTTGATAGCTGATTTGCTTGCGTGACGAGAGATTCTGCTGGACGACCTGATTGAGTTGTGCCGCGGTTTGTGTATTGTGTTGAACATTAAGAAGGCAGTCAACCGCCGATGTGCGGAGCACACGAGAGACGGCTCCAATCTTTACCGCCTTGAATTCGGAGAGTCGGTATAAATAAAGGTCGATAGCTTCAATATCCGGGTTCGAGAGAATTGACCCGTATAAATACAATTCCACATTTCGTTGAGAGAATGGAAGACGTTTATGACTACAATTACGGATAGCTCGACCAATAATTTGCTCGAGTAGATTCATATTATACCACGGTTCAAGGATATGAACCTGGCGAATATTTTTAAAGTCGAGGCCTTCACTTCCCGCGACAGAGATAATAACGACCTTCACATTTTCGCCGTATGTATTATTTTCATTCGTGAGTGCCTTCAGTTCATATAAATTGTCCGGAGAGATGGTCGGGTCGCCTGTGATAACCGAATATCGGGCTGGGCGAAAGGGTTGGTTCGGGAATTGAAGTTGGTGTTGGCGATAAGAGAGCATCGTAATTGAATCGATGTTCTGCGTGGGTTTGTTACGAAAAAGCGACGAATTCCCGCCAGCCACGCTATAGCGTGTAAACCCGAGTTCTTCTAATGCAAGAGCGATAGGCACAACCCCACCGTCGATATACTGACTATACACGAGGATTATCCCGTCACTCGTCATAATCTTATCCGTGATATTCTTGATTTTCGCGGAATAACGCCCGATATTTTCTGGCGCGAATATCCGCGACGATGCTTTTGTCGTTGTTTCGCCGCTAGGTAATTTAAACGCGCGTGTGAATTCGGGGCGGTATTCGAAATTCAAACGCATGGATGGGTTGCCAACCTCTTCATAGGACATAATATATCGCAACCCTTCTTTACCGATACACGCTGTAATATCGAACTCGTCGTTTGGATTGTTGATATACTCGATGAGAGATGGATGTGGATATACAATATTCAGTGCTTCAAGCGGCTTTTGGACGGCAGCATATCCAATTGTATCCATATTTTCAAATGACGGGAAATCTTCGGTTTCGACTACTGTAGATTCGTTGATTTCGGCGGGGACGACGGCGGCGGCGGCAGCGGCCTTTTTGCCCTTGCCCTTACCCTTGCCCTTGCCATTGCCTTCTGCTTCTGCTTCCGCCGCTTCCGCCACCGCCGCTTTCTTCCGCCGAACCATTGCTCTCTTCTTGTAAAGATACATTGCTTTCATATCATTGATAGTAAAACGATACGCCGCCTCTTGAATATCACCAACACGCGTAATATATACATCAATGTGTTCAATCGGCTGGTCAATATGGCGACCGTTTAATTGAGTGCGTGGATACCCGCCACCGCGTAAACGCTCTAAAAGCGAGAATTCGGGCGAGTGCTCTCTCGGATATATCCGGTAAGGAAATGTATACGGGTTCTCACCACGCACAAATGAAACATATCCCGTCGCCTTACGAACCAGCAAATCCTTTCCAATCTCTCGACCATCCGAATCCACACGAAAATTACCGCGGTCATCGAATACATCCGCGATATCTATCGTGGCACGCCGGTCATTCAAGTTCAT
>Ga0078894_10005121_pt1 | contig 10087 bp, 7 predicted proteins | sample LauGreSu1BDMLBSD_2_FD_67506 | JGI IMG/M metagenome (GOLD analysis project Ga0078894, IMG submission 67506) | Freshwater lake microbial communities from Lake Michigan, USA - Su13.BD.MLB.SD (version 4) (version 4) | ecosystem: Environmental > Aquatic > Freshwater > Lake | place: Lake Michigan, USA...
CCTGCGGTAAAGCCTGCTGTGCCTGCGGTAAAGCCTGCTGTGCCTGCGGTAAAGCCTGCTGTGCCTGCGGTAAAGCCTGCTGTGCCTGCGGTAAAGCCTGCGGTAAAGCCTGCCCCGCCTGCTCAACTTGTCGTAACTGGAACATCAATAAAACCCTCTGTAAAACCAATTTAACACGTACAATAAATTATATAAACCCTCCACGGTGTATATAATTTAAAGACACATTCTTCATCCATCAATGTCATCTCTCATCTCCCAAGAAAACAAAGAACTTCTATGGGGAATATTAGCCGAAGAAGGGATATTCGACGGGATCCCCACCAATGTCACCCCCCAAGAAGTAAAACATGTATTCGAACAGATCCTGAAGAATCTCTCGGCAAACATTCCCGCAATTCACGCCGGTCGGCTGAAAGAGCTCTATCAAGCCAAACAACAAGCCATCGCAGATGAAGACTATGATGCCGCGAAGAAAATCCGCGCCACGATCGGCGAAATGGAAGCGGTAGTACCGCGATTAGAGAAACTGGAACAGCGTAAACAACAGGCGGTTCAGGCAGAAGATTTCGAGGCAGCAAAACAGCTGAAATGCGAGATTGACCGGGTACGTTCAATGGCTTTTTCGTTAAAGGATATCAATAAGATCGCGCTTCAATCTCTCGTGATCAACATTCCAAAGATTGCCAGAGATATAAGCGCAAGTAAATCGGGAAGCGGTGGTGGCGGCGGCGGTGGAGTATCCCCGTTCTTTCCATTGCGCGACAATCATAACAACAGTAATGTCGCAATTGCGCTTCCTACTCCACAAGTTCGAGAGATTTATAATGCAGAGGATTTCCATTCTCGAAAACGCGAAGAAATCGAAACGAAGTTGCGAGAGAAGGAGGCAGAGATGCGATCATATTTCGAAGTTCCACGCCCAAAAGAGATCGATTTCTCAGATGTTCCGAGAGATTCACATACGAAAATCAAACCCGCGAAAAAGAACCAAACCGGAGATGACAATGACGATAACAACGACAGTCCACTTGCGGATAACAGTGACGATATGGAAAAAATCATTGCCGAGAGACTTGCTGCAAGACAACGCGACCTGGATGAAATCACCGAGAGAATGAAGGCGACAATGCCACCCGAGTATAGACAATCTCTCGAAAAAACACCTGAATACAATCCAAATGATATAGTGGTGCCTTCAACGACTCCACTCATACAACCGCGACCACAAAGTGAAGATACACGCCGAGTCAGATTTCAGGAGGACGACGATACGGACCATAATCCGATCCTTCTGAAACTAAAGAGAAAACCTATGGAACAATAATATACCAATACCAAAAACCGTAAACAAAATCACAAACATCTCGTGGTTGAATGTCCGGAAATTACCAACATCGGATAACTGAAAGTATTGATCAAGGCCATAAAGTGGATCTTCTCCACCGGGTCGATGCTTATATCCGTGATGGAGAATCAATATGATTGCAACTAGAAATGATGCATACGCAATAAGGGTATTGCTGATTCGTATCATTATAATACACAGAGATTATAATGAGACACATTCATTTCTGAATCGCCAAGGTTTTAGTATAAATAATGGAGTACGAACAACGTGAGTGCGCAATTATTTATACTAAAAGAAAACTAAAAGAAGTCAAACCGTGACTGTTCTCCTGCCCCCGTCCTCGGGTCTGCAGGTATGATTGTCCGCCGTCCCCTCTCTACCAAATTTCCCATTTTGTAAAGTTCCATGTCATAAATGATATTCGTCTCTGGATCTTCTGCATATTCTTTTCCACTAACTGTCAACTTCCGCAACGCCAACGTCTTCGTCTGTTTATTCAGTTTCTTCGTCTTATCGTCCTCTTCTGTCGCAATATTTGGCTGATATGCCAGCGACTCATCGCCTACACCCGATCCGAATGTGTAGCATTGTAGGCGTTCTTTCGCCCCAGCTGTAGCATGGATCATACAATCAAACGACGACTCCTTCACCGCCGTTAAAATCTGGCGTGTAATCCGCTCCTTGATATTCGATATCTCGTAGAGTGATTGATCCGTGCTCATCGGTGTCACCCCATCAGTCTTGCTCTTATCATTCATTCGAATATTCAATGATTCATCATTATCCGTCGCCATCTGACGCGCGGTAAATCGCATCAAGTACAAAAACACATCAACTGTTCGTAATTCTTCCGGGAGGTCAATATGACTGCAAATACGGCGGGCCCGACCGATAATCTGTTCTGTGCGAACTGGGTGCCAGTAAGGTTCGGTGATGTGAACATAACGAACATTACGCAAGTTGATACCTTCTGCACCGGATGCCGTAATCATTAACACCTTGATCACTTCACCATACATATTATTCGTGAAACGGGTGGACAGTTGTTCCGTAATCGTCTTCGGCACATTCTTCCACTTGCTATTGAAGATATTGCGGATGATCTCTTTCTCTTCCGGTGTTTCCGTGCCGGTATAAAGCGCAAAACATGGGCGTTCTTGTTCTTCCGGGGTCATATCAATTGTCCAGTCACCCATGGATGATTGCTTGATTTTGAACTGGGAGAAACCGTTTGTTTCTAATATCAACTTGATAATTCCGATTCCTTCTAATGTGCGGAACTGACTGTATACGAGATGAAGACCGACATGTTGTTTATCAAGGATATTTTGAAGCAAGTGAAGAAACTTTGGACTATATGTCGCAAGTTCTTCTGGAATGAGAAAACTACCCGCACTCACTTTCAAATCGCGAATTGCCTTGGTAATCGCGCCTTGATATTGAGCAACGTAGTCTTTTTTACTGGTCACCGCGGTTGATGACTTTGTTTTGGCCGATCCTGCCATGACTGCTGCGACTGCGTCGGAGTGTTCGCCAGTGATCACCATTTCAGCGTCATCTTCACTATCATCGCCATCACCATTCGGACTCTTTACACCATCGAGCATATTCTCGTCCATTGCAGCGGCAGTGTCTTCTTCGCCACCTTTCGCCGCCGCTGCCGCTGCCGCGCCTTTCGGCTTACGTCCACGTTTTGGTGCTCCTGTCGCACCTCCTGTATCCATCGCTTTCGCGATACGCGCTGCCAGCATTTCAGCGGTTTCATGAGCTTCACCCATCACTGCTGCGTCAGGCATACGTCCAAGTGCCGACGATTTTTCCATCTCTGATGCAGCAGTTCCGTCATCACCTGGCAATGGACGACGAATCGATGGTGGGAAAACGAAATTACAGAACGCGCGCGAAAAAATGCGATATGTAGATGAAACATCATCATATACACCGTCACCGCCATCGCCACCTCCGTCGCCCTTCTTCTTTCCTGCCGCGCCAGCCGCTCCACGTTTCTTCGCCTTCTTCTTCATATTTGACTCTTGGTTGCGCTCGAGGTCACGGACACGTGAGTAAATTGCGAACTGATAATCACTCATTTCAACTTCGACGAGATGGAAGTTCGCAGCGGAGTCATAGGTTGGCAACAATTTCTCTTGCGCGCTGCGAAAATAAGAAGTAAGCCCTAATATACGTCGAATAAAGAGATCACGGTTCTTGAATTCAAGTGTAGATGGATCAATGAAATAACTATTGAAATCATCTAATTTATCAGGGAGTGCTGTAAATGGTTCTTGTTTGTTTGTCGACGCAGAAATTACCGAAATTCCATTATCGCGGAGTTTCTGGACAATTGCGCGTTCAAATGCCGCGTCAGAGAGAAGACCGTTATCGGTTGAAGTTGTATCCATAACCGCGACACTTCCTGCAGCCGCGGATGGTGGTGCTACATCTCCAGACCCAACAACTGCACTTGGATCGCCCCTGCGAATGACTCCGCGATATTTCGACGTAACTGCATCATAATCACGGACAAATCCAAATGGATTCCTGGTAATCATGAGTTTCTTTGTCCGGGTATTGTAGTCCATATAGTCAAATGAAAGGCCAATTCCCTTTGCAAAGTTGGCGGAACTTGCTGTACCTGCCTTCGCTCCTTTGCCTCGACCCGATGCAGCAGCCCCCGATTCTCCGGCAATACCGAAAATGGACTTGAATCCGTCTAAGGTCAAACGGCCCGCACCCGCTCCCGCTCCCGCTCCCGCGCCACTGTCGCCAATTGTGAAAACCCAGTTGTCGATATTTCCGCGAAGGATATTGAACAAGACTGCGATTTCATTCGGGTAGTTGATAATTGGTGTTCCTGTTAGCAAAACAACCTTGGCATTCTGCGCTGATAATAAAAAGTGATACAAACGATACGCCATTGAAGTCGGACGCTTCAGTTTATTCACGATTCTACTCACGAAATTATGTGCCTCATCGATCACAATGACTGCATTATCAAAAGGATTACGGGTATATCCATCCGTCATACTCTTCAGCTTCTCGGCACGAAGACCGTTGTAATTAATAAAGTCATATTTGGTATTGATCATTTCGTCGATTTGCCTATCCACACGAACACGCTGACTTGGCGTGAGTTCAGTTTCATAGTTGCTAGGTTTAGTTACATTCACCATCCACGCCCCGCCGTTTGCACGCACGAATTTATCATCGGGGAACATGAGAATCTGCGATAATATACGCGTGAGTTCGGGGTTACCACGCGACTCGATGAATTCCCAATACTGGTTCTTCTTATACATAAGATCACCGCATTTCGATTTCATTTCTTCAATGTAGTTCATACGAAGCGATGCGGGTGTCATCACAATAATTCGCTTAAATGTTTTCAGGCCTTCGGCAATAGCGATCGAAGAGCATGTTTTACCACTTCCCAATCCGTGAAACAGAAGCAAACCGCGATACGGTGAATAAATATTCAAGTAATCACGGACGATTTTCTGATGCGTAAGAAGCGCGACCGATGCAGTGTCATCGCCTCCGTAAAGCGATTCGCATGTAATATCACTTTCACCAGAAGTAAGTTCTTCACGGTAAGGTCGAAATAAAGCGTTGATATATTGAATAAACTTGGCGCGGTTATTCATATAAAACTCGGACGCCTGAACTTGGGGAAGTGGGCGAGGTGGTGGAAGACGTGTGGCGACAATTGTATCACCAACTTTATACGCAGAGATATTTACCATACTGTCTTCACGTTCTTTGATTTTCTTGACTACTGCCTTTACACTGGATGCTGCAGCACTGACGCTTCCTGTAGCAGTCGTAGTCTTCGCCTTGGGGGGGCGAATCATGCGTTTCTTTGGTGCTTCTCCTGGAACGGCTGCTGCCTCTGTTGCCGTTGCTGCTGCTGCTGCATCTGTCACTGCCCCTACCGCTTCGTCGTCATCTTCAGGGTTAACCTGGCGCATCTCTTCAAATCCAGCAGGTTCATTTGCTTCTGCAATTGCCAACGCAGCCGACGCTTTCGTCTGTTTCGGCAGTTCATCCGAAGGCAATATTGCTCGTTTGCCTAATTTCACTACACCAGTAGATACGGTAGGTTCACTTCCAAGTCCGATAGGATCAGCATCTGAGTCAAAATCCGGTTCCATTTCAGGACGGCGAACATTTCCAACCGCTGGTTCTCCAGTAACAAACTTATTAGAAAAAGAAGGCGGGGGAGCTTGTAATGGAAGTACAACGCCAATACGTGGCGCAACACCTCTTATTTTTGCCATCATTGCTGAGCGGTCAAAGTCGACTGTATGACGTTTATCAACTACAAAGGCACCGACACCTACACCAGAACTCACCGTCGCTTCCCCCGCAGCTCCCGATGCATTGGCCATCTCTCCCATTTCCTCTTCATCTCTCGCCTCATCCCCTTCTACCGGCAACTCTGGCGCAAACTCTTCTGCTCTTTCTCGCATAACAGTTTTGTATCCAGACAATTTTCGCGGTTTTTTTAATACGTCACTTGGCAATTTACGAGAAAAATGAACGACTACACCTTCTTTCGCGTCTTCGGCTGTTGACGCACGCAATACCGGGCGTTGCGTCAAATTAAATTGTTTTAAAACACTCATAACCGGTAATATTACTAACATATACCGTTATATTTATTTCGCAATTCGGGCGATCTGTCGTATCGCCATTTCGCATGTAATTTGTTCGGCCTTTTTCTTGATTTTGTGGGCAGCGCGTGCGAAGAAGATGAACGCCTTCCCGCCGTTCTGCTCACATATCCGATGAATACCGGCAAATCCATCCGCGAATGAATCGAATGGTATTGCGGCGGAAGGTTGCCCGATAACTTCATGTAATGGTTGTCCTAAACATAAATACAAGCCCATTTCATATCCCATATCCGGATCCCGCGACAATTCAATATAATCGGGGGTTGTCTTAAATTCCTTCTGAATCTTCACCTGGAGAATGTTCTTGTAGTTGTCGTCGTTCTTGATCAAGTTTGTCCAGTCAATGTGTCGCTCAAATACATTTTCAATGAAGATTTGAGCGATCTGAAATCCAGGACCACATATGAAGACTTTCTCAAACCATTTATCGTCATCATGAATTGGTACACGATTGAAGTCCAGAAACAATGCACCTACGAACGCCTCAAACAAGCACCCTAATTTTTTCAGATTGGTTCTCGTCTTCTTTTCTTCCGAATGTTTCGAAATAATGAACCAGCGGTGTAATCCCATTTCAAGCGCGAATTTGCCGATGGTTTCGTTTTTCACGATGGCAATTTTCTTCTCGGTCATGAAACCTTCATTCTCTTTAGGAAAACGTCGGTAGAGGTAGTATTTTGTGATACATTCCAAGACGCCATCGCCGACAAACTCGAGACGTTCATTGGATCTCGTGTGAAGCGGCATTGCGCCTTCAGGTCGATCAACGAATGTCACATTTTCGAGATCATTAAGTGCTTTAGGGCGTTTGGTATATGACCGATGGACAAATGCGCGTTTGTAGAGTTCTACGTTATGAACCTGGGAAGGTACGCCGTAACGCGTGAGGATACTTTCAATGTCTGCAAGTGTGACTTCGACATTTTCAGTGTTGTAAGGATTGAAAACGTAACGGTCATCATCAACGCGTATGATGTCGTCGTCGTTGTAAATATTCTTGCCGGTTCGAGCACTTTCTCCTGCGATGACTACTTCATTCGTGCCGTCACCGCCCTCCCCTCCGTCGACTATATTTAGAAGTATATTTTCATTTTCAGAATCAGAACTACTGCCATTTTCGGCACGCGCGGTGACGGTGGCGGCGGAGGCGATGGGATCGCGAAGACGAAACATTATCCGATGGATGGATGATATGTATCAACCACTGTATTTAAGCAAAATCCGATCAATTTTTTATATCGGTATTATTTATAATTCAGTATTAAAATGACAAGAAAAACTGTTGCAATGAGAGCGTCGTTAACCAGCAAGGGCTGCCATTTCGGCAGTATGCCCGGAATTGCTCCCCAGGTGGGACGTGGTTCTTGGACTTCCGTTGCTTACAAGCAAAGCGGAATCAACTGCGACTGTCTCGGAAAGATTCGCTTTGATTCATGCGCAAATCAGTATCAGTATTTGAAGGATAAGAACCTTATCTTCAACTGCAAGCTTACTGGTGGTATTGGTCGTCAGCCGTTCACTAAGAACTGCGCTGCAAAGACTTCATAAATTAATTGCATGTTAATCATAAAAAGTTATATATTTATTCAGCTACAAATATATAATCATACATATATAAGACAATGGTTAATAGCAAAGTTGCACGACGCGTTTTATTTAATAGCACTGGTCCTACAAATGCGATCCACACAGATACCACGCATGGTGGCGGTGATAAGAAGGGTGGAGCGACCCCTGCGGGAACAGGTCAGATGCGTAGCTTCGCGATGAGGAATACAATCACCGAAACCGCCAAGAACAAGGACTTTATATTTAGGTTCATCGAGAGATTGGCCCCGGCCCGTCATTCTGGCCCCAAACTGTAATAAAACAATTTTCATAATATGATTTAAACTAGAACTGAGTTCGAGTATACCCGTTATATTATGAAAATCGAAACCGATTTAAAACTGGATTTCAGCGATGTTCTGTTCCGCCCGAAGCGATCGTCTCTTTCGTCGCGAGGAGAAGTCGACCTAACTCGAGAGATTATCTTTAAAAATGGAGTGAAATGGCGAGGTATTCCGATCATTGCATCGAATATGGATACAGTGGGTACTTTTGAAATGTACACTGCGCTTCATCGCCATAAAATTATTACATGCTTCCATAAACATTATAGCCTCGACGATTACGCTAGCATCGCAAATGCGAGAGATTTAGACAAAAATTATTATATGATAAGCACCGGAATTACCAAATCCGACGAAGAAAAGCTCGATAAGACGATCGCACTTCTTGATCCGCTATTCGTATGCATTGATGTCGCGAATGGTTATATGAAGGCGTTTGTAGATTTCGTGAAAAGGATCCGTGATAAATACCCACAGCTGGTCATCGTATGTGGGAATGTCGTCTCTCGAGAGATGGTAGAAGAACTCATTATGAATTGTGGTGCGGATATTGTAAAAGTCGGAATCGGAAGTGGGAGTGTATGCATTACTCGCCTTCAGACTGGCGTAGGTATGCCGCAACTTTCCGCAGTTATCGAATCATCTGACTCGGCGCATGGTCTGAATGGGTTCATCGTATCGGATGGTGGATGCACAACCCCGGCGGATATTGCGAAAGCATTTGGAGGTGGTGCCGACTTCGTAATGTTAGGAGGAATGCTAGCTGGACACGATGAATCGGGTGGTGAACTTATCGAAGACGCGGCAACTACCGGACAGAAATATAAACTCTTCTACGGGATGTCGAGTTCAACCGCAATGGAGCAGTACAACGGCGGTGTTGCGTCACACAGGTCCGCGGAGGGAAAAACGGTCAAGATACCGTATCGTGGACCAGTCGAAAGCACAATACTCGATATCTTAGGAGGGATTCGGTCGACGTGTACGTATATCGGCGCGAAACGCGTGAAAGATATCCCAAAATGCACGACATTTATTCGAGTGACGAACCAGGTGAATCAAGTATACTCTGGAAAAGAACATAAGGCATAATTCATGTCTATATTTATTGATAATAATCACATCACACGCTACAGCAACATTGTTGATATGATTATCAAAGTTGATTGTCGAGAGAAAGACCTGTTGGAGATTATGAAGCCGGTCGCACCTGCATCCGCGCCCACCGTTCCAGAACCTGCGGAACCGGCAGAACCAGATCACTACATTATGGACCTTGGTGATGGAGTAACCATGAAGGTTCCACTTCCGAAAAACAAAGCGACCGCGAAGGCGAGGCCGAAACCGAAATCTCTCGGCGTATCCACAATCAACCATGAAATTAGATCCGAGAGATTGCCGATCGGGGATATTATTCTACATGACCCGACTCAAGAGAAAGATATTGTACTGTTCGAGAGAAAGACCCTCGCCGACCTTGCCGCGAGTATTCGAGACGGACGGTATAAAGAACAGTCATTCCGACTTATTGAAACCGCCACTGCAACCGGATTCAATACTCATCACATCGTATACATTATTGAAGGCGATCTCTCGAGATACGACGACCGACATAGTCAGATTACAAAGACAGCACTTCAAAGCGCAATGGTGTCGCTGCTTTATTACAAGGGATTTTCGGTGATCCGAACAATGAATGTAGGTGAAACAGCGGACTTTATTCTGCATTTCGCAGACAAGGTGGCGAAAGAAGGACCGCTTTCCATCGCAGAGACAGCGGCTGCATATAGCGAGGTCTCGACGAAAAAAGAGAAACGAGACTACATTACTCGAGATAATATAGGCGAGATTATGTTGGCACAGGTGCCAGGAGTCAGCGCGAAGATGGCGTCAGCTATTCTTTCGAAATACAATGGATCGATCTACGAGTTTTTAGGCGATTTGCATCGAAAAATAGCGAATTATGAAGAGAGTGTCTCGCCGGAGATGTCGCCGCCGTCACCTGACGCAGGTCCTGATGCTACAACAAATAGTTCAGTCATAGAATCGATGAATAAGAACAAATACAAACATGTATCCGCGTGTTTCGCTGATATTGCAATGGATGGAAAACGCGGGATAGGAAAGGCCACGATAGAAAAGCTCACATATTTTTTATCGTGATAATG
>Ga0078894_10005122_pt1 | contig 10086 bp, 8 predicted proteins | sample LauGreSu1BDMLBSD_2_FD_67506 | JGI IMG/M metagenome (GOLD analysis project Ga0078894, IMG submission 67506) | Freshwater lake microbial communities from Lake Michigan, USA - Su13.BD.MLB.SD (version 4) (version 4) | ecosystem: Environmental > Aquatic > Freshwater > Lake | place: Lake Michigan, USA...
ATGAACATCCATTGTTTCGGAATCGATGAATTGTTTTAAAGAGGAATAAGAATAAGGTAATTTTTCAATACCGATTTTTTTCATCTCCGTTAATAAAAAATCCTCATTTTCGGATTTCTTAATTTGTTCTAAGAGTATAGATGTTTTTTTAATTAAACTTTTCACAGAGTATTTATTTTAACATAAATATCCCGTATTTACCATATTTTCAGGGGGTAAAATAAATTTGGCAGATTAGAAAACATTTTGTATCTTTGTAGTATGAAAACAAAATTAATAATAGTTTTTTTACTTTTATCGGTATTAGGTTTTTCACAGGAAGAAACCCAACCTTCAATAGATTCTTTGTATTCCGAAATACAATCTAAATTTAACCCCAATGATTTCGGAGATGTTATTAAGGATTCATCACTTCTAATTCAAATTAGTAGTATTGGTAATTTTGATTCAACTCATTTATATGCGGTATCAAAAAGAATAGAAGAGTATTTTGGATTTAAAACTATTTTAGTAAATAAAAGTTTTGATATAAAAGGATATTTTATTAAAGACACTGAAATGTTAAATGCCGAATTATTTGTAAGTAGTGTTAAAAACGATACTATCACAATTTATGTGACTAATCACATATTATACACTGACAGATATGTTATGGGAGTAACTGCATACGAAAACTTAACCGTTTTGTTAAATGGTAATTACTATGATTTAAAAAACAGCTCAATTCACGAGCTTGGTCATATATTTGGTTTACATCATTGTGAAAATGAATTTTGTATTATGAATGAGACCGGCTCTACTTTTGACCTTGATAAGTTCTGTAATAACTGTCTAAAAAAAATGTATGAATAATAATCTTTTTCATTATATTTATATGATATAATGAAAAATCTAACTATATCTGAAGAACTTAATAGAATTAAATTCTTGTTAAATTACGAAAAAGGAAAGGTCATTTCGGAGCAAACAACCACAAACCCCAATACAATGGGTAAATATAAAACCGGCCAATCGGTTACTAATAAAACAACTACCGAAACCATAAAAGTTGCCTTTACAAAAAAGGCGGACTATGAGCTTAATCAATCTGACCCAAGTAAATTTATAAATGAATTTATAGTTGAAATTTTTAATAAAATAAAAGAAAAAAATCCTGACAACAAACCTCTTAAACTTGATAGTATTACTATTACTTCTGGTTCTAGTAATGTTTGGGGTAAGAAAACTCATTATGATGTTGAGAACGATTATGTAACACCAAATCAAAATCCAAAGCCATCAACAGATAGTGGATATGTTAATAATGTTAAACTTTCAAATTCAAGAGCCCAAAATTTTTGGAATTACTTAAAATCTTTAATATCTAAAAGAGTTGAGCCCCCAAAAATAGAAATTTTAGACTCTATGACACCCACTTTTAAATCATTAGTGGTTAACACAAACGGAGTTGATGATGCGATTAATATGAAAAAGAATCCCACCGCAAATCCCGGACAATTTGTTTCTTTGAGTATGGATTTTTCTTATGTTAAGACTACCGTTGAGCCGGTGTATGAAAATACCTTCGGATATAGTCCTGTGTCGACATCAACATATTGGTGTGACGGAACGGATGGTGCGGGAAATTGGAGACCTTTTACTGGGGGATGTGCAACAAATAAGATACTTCAAACTCCAAAAGAAGTTACGGGAGGAATAAATGATACACCCCCTAAACCTTATGCGGTTAAAAGAGGTGCGAATAAAGACAATCCATTACATAATTTTATAACTCGATATCAGTTATTATTTAATAATCAAAGTGCGACGTGGGAATTTAAATGGAGTAACGGAAAAATTATAAGTATTGTTAAAAAAGATGTTAGTGGTAACATTGGTGTTGACCCAATTACGGGTAATCCTCAAGTAGTTAAAGGTGGTGGTGAAATTATAGGTAATGAAAGCTTAATGACTGAATTAAAAAACGCCACGAACTTTCCAAAATATGAGGGGGGTAAAATAACCAACAAATCTTTTAGACAATCATTCGACTTTTACATACAACCATATCTTTAAGTTTTTAATGAATTTATCTTATTCATAATTTGTTCGACAATATCGGCTTTATCTAAATTGTCTCCCATTACAGTCTCAATTACAGATTTCTTTGAGTTTACAATATCATATATTGAACCCTCAATAGTATTTTCAAATATTGGGTAATAAACAAGAACATTATTTTTTTGACCATATCTATACGCTCTGTCTTCGGCTTGAGATAAATCCCCCGGAACAAATGATAAGTCGTTGATAATTACAGATTCGGCCGCGGTTAATGTAAGACCAACACCGGCAGCCTTAACATTCCCCACAAATACTTTTATTTTATCGTTTTCCTGAAATTGGTCAACCGCATATTGTCTTTGTGGTTTGGATGAACTTCCGTCTAATCTTACCGCCTGTTTTCCAAAGTGGTCGGCAATTCTATTTAATGTATCCGTGAAGTTTGTGAATATGATAACTTTCTTTTCTTGGTCTATTATATTTTGAGCAAGTTCAATAGTATGTTCTATTTTTTCTTCAGCAATTACTTGTCTTACTTTCATAAGTTTTGTAAACTGAATTGTTAGTGATTTTGATTCCTCACCCTTTGTTCTATACCAATCAAAATACTCGCCCATTAATCCTTCATAAAGTTTTGATTTTAATCTTAAATAAACAGGAGTAATAATCTTTTCAGGTAAATCCAACACTTCTGTTTTTAATCTTCTTAATACTTGTTTTGAAGTTCTATCTCTTAGTTCTTCTAAGTTAGACGCTCCTGATACATTCCAAATCTTTCTGTTACCGGCTTTAAATTGATACCCTTGACAATATCTGATAGCATATGCCATCCAATTCTGAGCAACAGGACTTTCAATTAGTTGAAGTAAATTGAAATAATTCATTGGTCTGTTTGTCATTGGCGTACCTGTTAATAACCAAAGAGTATCTGCTTTTTTAGAAAAATGATTTACGAGTTTTGTTCTTTGAGCCTGACCATTTTGGATATAATGAGCCTCATCGATTATAATAAGTTCAGGATTAAATTTACCAATAAATGAATTATCTTTATCTTTTAAATCATAAAAGTTTTTAAGAATATCGTAATTAGTAATTACAAAATCGTGTTCTAATGAAAAGTTTTTACCTTCACAAATAAAAATACTTCTGTCCGTATAGTTTCTAATCTCCCTTTCCCAATTAATCTTTAAAGATGCGGGACAGATAATTAAGACTTTTTTAGCATTTGTTTCTAAAGCGGCAATAGTCGCTGAGGTAGTTTTACCAACACCCATATCATCTGCCAATATAAATCTTTTAGAACCAACCAATTTTTCTATCGCCTCTTTTTGATGATTTAAGGGTGGTCTATGAGAATATTTAAAGTAGTCAATTTCGACCACTTTAGTTGTGTGAGTTTTTAGTAAGGCTCCTTTGGGTAACCAAAAGTCGTGAAGAGTTTCTCCTGAAAATACTCTACCCCAAATATGATAAGATTTTTCTTTTTCGGTTAATAATTTTTCAACCCAAACTTCGGTAGGTACTTTTGTGTATAATTTTTCTTCAGCAATTTTCTTGGCGAAATAAGGGTCTAACTCAACCCATTTTTTTGCGACCTTTGGAGTTTTATTACTGTTATTGACAATGTATTCAGATTGCGACCTTGTAGGATAAAACTTTTTGTTAGTCTCTTTTTGGTGTTTTAATTTTAATATAAAATTATTTGCACCATCATATGAATCCAATAAAGATAAAGCAGTGTGTTCGATAAGATTATTTGTCAGACCTGAAGTCACAATATTTTAATAAACTTAATTAAAACAATAATAAGAAGTATTTATAAATATGTCAAATAATAAAGTTCCGATAACAAGATTAGGTAAATTTTTTGGTCGAGAAGATTTCGATTTAGACTTATCAATGGGGGAAGAGTGGTTGCACGGGGATATGAATTTTACTTTGGTATTATACAGAGTGGATAGAATGAAGACAAAAACCGATGATGTTTATGGTGAGACCGTAGAAGATGGTATTAAGTTTTTACCTCCCGTAGAGTTTAAAGGTTATGTTCAAATTTTATCCCCCGAAAATAAAAATCTTGGTAATAGTAAAATAAATCAATTCGAACCAGGTAATTTAAAAGTTTCTGTGTATCAAAAACATTTAGACGAGTTGGGTATTGATATTAATTTTGGAGATTATATTGGTTATTATGAAACAGAAAGTAGGGTTAGATATTATACCGTAAATAATGATGGTAGGATTGTATCTGACAATAAACATAACTACGCAGGTATTAGACCTTTTTATAGAACAATAGGAGCGTCTGCGGTGGTAGGAAACGAATTTAAAGGATTATGAGAAATATTTTATTAACGGAAAGACAAGTTTCTTTATTGGTTAACCATATTAACAATTATAGATTGTTAAAAGAACAGACACAAGGTCTCGATGAATTAATGAATAAAATTAAAGAAACATATAAACTATCCGATGAACACTTAAACGTAATTAGACAATTTATATCAAATTCAGGTTGTAAAAATATAATAATTGAACGTATTAAAATGGGTGCTGGGTTATCTTTATCGGATAGGGTTATTTTAAGCCCTGATTTATTTAACTTAAATTTAGCCAAATTTTTATTTATATTGTTTCACGAAATTGCACATCAATACCAATTTAAAAAATATGGTGGGGAAAAAATGTATGAATTATATACTGGTGAAATGGATATTAAACAGGGTTGCAAAATGATGAGAGATATTGAGCTTGTTGCCGATGAATTTGCCGCTAGAAAAATGAGAGAATTTGTTAAGTTAGGTGTTATTAAAGAGAAGGATGCCAAGTTTGGGGGATTTTACAAAAACACCCCTGAAAGTCATTTTCATATGTTAGTATCACAAATTAGAGATATGTTAAAAAAATCAAAAGTATCCGAACCTGATAAGATTAGTGAACTATTTTATAATTTTGTTAAAATCAATATATAATGCCGCTACCAAAAAAAATAAAAAAAAATATTCCTTTAACCGAATCTAAAATTCTATTAGAAAGAAGAAAAGAATTGGTTGATAAAATTAATCAAGATGGTACTTTTTTACCCAAAAGTTTATTACATGCAGATTTAGATGGCGGATTTTTAGACTTCGTTAAAAACGACTTAAAAACAGTAGTAACAGGTAAGGTTGTCCCAACGGTAGATGTGATTATGACAACTCAAAATTGGGCTCAGTTCACAGAAACTTGGAATTTTCAAAATATAGATAAAAACGCCGAACCTCCTTTTATTACGATAGTTAGAAATCCTGAAGTTAAATATGGTAGTAACCCGGCAATATATACAATACCAAATAGAAGACAATATTTTTACGCTCAAGTACCGACATGGGATGGTCAAAGAGCCGGTATGGATATTTATAAAATCCCGCAGCCCGTTCCTGTTGATATTACATATTCTGTTAAAATAATTTGTAATAGAATGAGAGAATTAAATAAATTCAATCAGATTGTTTTAGAAAAATTTTCATCAAGGCAAGCTTATGCTGAGATAAAGGGTCATTATATCCCTATATTAATGAACAACATTTCTGATGAATCTGTAATGGATGTTGAAAAAAGAAAATATTATATTCAAAATTACGAATTCACTATGTTAGGATTTTTAATTGATGAGGATGAATTTGAAATTTCCCCGGCGATAACTAGAGTGTTGCAAGTTGTCGAATTCGACACTAAATCATTTAAGAGAGGTAAAAAAAATCAGATAGAGGAAAGTCCCAAATCAATTAATTTTCTTTATGTTGTTGGTAACGATACTTTAACCGAAAAGTTTTTTTATAACGCAAATCTAACCATGTTATCTACGAACAATGTGTATTCATATTCCGGTTATACAGGGTATTCTGTTTATATCAACAATAATTATTATGGAGATAATGTCTCAGAAATTCAAATAAATGAAGGAGATGTCCTTAAAATCGTAGTAATAAAGGATGACGTTAATTTAGAGTCTAACATTGATTTCAATGTCAAGTATATTTAATTTTCACCGTAAATATCCTTTTTTTCCTTACACTTTTCAGTAATAAGTTTTTCTAAAAATCTATACATTTTAATACCGTTTTTATCACAATACTTTTTAAGCAATTCGTGAACCTCTATTGATATCTTTAAATTCTTTATTTTTTTATCATTGTTAGACATAAGATAATAAAGGCAGAATTTATTCTACCTAATTTATAAATACTATTAATAATGTAAAGAACTTTGTTATTTTTTGTAATATTTATCAATAATAAATAAAAAATAAAAACTAAAAAAGAATAATGGCATCTAACAGTAAAGTATTCGTATCACCCGGAGTTTACACTTCTGAGGTTGATTTAAGTTTTGTAGCACAAAGTGTTGGTGTTACGACTTTAGGAATCGTTGGTGAAACCTTAAAAGGTCCGGCATTTGAGCCTATCTTCATTAGAAATTTTGATGAATTTTCATCTTATTTTGGAGATACTTCACCCGAAAAATTTATAAACACACAAATTCCAAAATATGAGGCGGCGTATATTGCTAAAGCGTATTTACAACAATCAAATCAATTATTCGTAACAAGAATTTTAGGATTATCAGGTTATGATGCGGGTCCTTCTTGGTCAATTCAAACAAAGGCGAATGTTGACCCATCAACCGTAACATTATGTTATAGTTCAGTTACCGATTTTTCAGAATATTCAGATTGTGACCCACATTGTGTTGAGTATAAGGTGGTTGATTTTGCAATACCCTTTACAGGATGTACAAACGATATTAATACAGTTACGTTTGACGGTGTTTCAATACCTGACGAAATTTTATCAAAATTAACATTACCTTATGAACAATTTAATGGTAGTACGTCAAGTTTAAATGAAGATATGAAAAATCAAATTTTTAATATCTTAATTTCTGACGACCCTATTACAGAATCTAGCGTAAATATTAATTATTATGGTGTAATATCTGGTGATACGTATGATACATTATCAACAGGGTATACCGCGTCAACAAATGTGTTTAATATTGATAGTGTGAGTTCTAATACCGCGGACTATTCAGACCCTAATAATGACCCTTGGTATTATGCGTTATTTGATAATATTGGCGGAGGTGCTTATACAGGTTTTTCATTTTATTCGGTTGTTGAGGATTTAGACATTATAGCGTCACCAACCACAACAACTACAACAAGTCCAACAACAACTACAACTACCACCGACCCTTGTAATCCTGTTACCCCAACTACTACAACAACAACTACAGAACAACCTGTTTTATGTTATAGCGGTAATTTGGTAGGTCAAATTTATATTTATAAAGGAACCGCTTATTTAGATTACGATGATTTGGTAATCGCAACCTTACGTTCAAGAGGTGTTGCAACATATAATTCGGACAACGGACCGGTATATGAAGTGTCAGGTTTAACTGATGTTAGTTTAGATTGTGCAAATTCTTATTCAGGTGTTACTAAAAACCCTTTTTCAACATTTGGTATTAACGTAACAAATAAAGACGGTGAATCATTTTTCTTTGAGACTTCATTCACTAATTCTGACCCTAAGTATATTGCTAAAGTTTTTGGTGTTAGTAATTTCTCAAAACCAAAATCAACAGTACCTTTATTCTTAGAAGAAAGATTTCAAGCTTTATTAACTTGGGCATGGAGAAAAGGTTACATTAGAGGTTTAAGTTGTGATTTAATTCCATTACCTGATGCAAGACAAGGATTTGACCCTTCATCAATAGCGTGGTACTTAGAACAATATCAATCACCAGTATCTCCTTGGGTTGTTTCTGAATTAAGAGGTAACAAAGTATCAAGATTATTTAAATTTACCACTATTGCCGATGGAGACGCAGCAAACACTGAAGTTAAAATTTCAATCGCAAATATTTCATTCGGTAACGGTACATTTGATGTTATAGTTAGAGATTTCTACGACTCGGATTCTAACCCTGTTGTTATGGAGAAATTTACAAATTGTAATATGGACCCAAGTGACAATGCGTTTATTGGTAAAAAAATAGGTACTTTAGACGGCGAATTCCAATTAAATTCTAAATATATTATGATAGAACTTAATGAGGACGCTCCGGTTGACGCTTTACCTTGCGGATTTGAAGGTTATCAATTTAGAGAATATGGAAGTGCGAGACCTCCATTCCCAATCTATAAAACTAAATACGATTTCCCGGGTGAAGTTATTTATAATCCACCTTTCGGTTTATCTTCAGGTGCGGATGATGCTATTAGAAGTTCAGGAGATAATGTAAGAAGAACTTATCTTGGTATTTCAGATACTATAGGTTTTGACGTTGACTTTTATTCTTACAAAGGAAAACAATTACCTTTAGATGTTTGTACTGATGTATCAGGTGATGATTGGTATTATAAAACAAGAGGTTTCCATATGGATAAAAACGCAAGTGGTTTAACTATTGGAAACTTGTTTACTACGAGTGGGACTCCTCAGTTTTTTGTTGGTTCTGCTGAGTTCACATCAGACCCTGATGACGAAACAAATCCATATTATAGGTTATTCGCTCGTAAGTTCTCTTTCTTATGTGCCGGCGGTTTTGACGGTTGGGACATCTATAGAGAGCGTAGAACTAATGACGATAGATTCGTATTAGGTAGAGCGGGTTATTTAAAAGGTGCTTGTCCTTCACCAAGATACCCAACTGGTACGGGATGGGGAGCGTTTAAACAAATTGCGGTTGGTGACGGAACTGAAGATTTTGGTAATACTGATTATTACGCATATTTGTTAGGACAAAGAACTTTTTCAAATCCTGAAGCGGTAAACATTAATTTGTTTGTTACTCCCGGTATTGATTATGTATTCCATAGTAATCTTGTTGAAAAGGCAATCGATATGATTGAGTTTAACAGAGCGGATTCATTGTATATTTGTACAACTCCTGATTACAATATGTTAGCACCTACGACAGGAATTCAGTCTGATTTAATTTACCCACAAGAGGCGGTAGATAATTTAGAAGAATCTGGCATAGATTCTAACTACACGGCAACATATTATCCTTGGGTCTTGACAAGAGATACGGTAAATAACACTCAAATTTATATTCCGGCAACTGCAGAGGTTACAAGAAATTTAGCGTTAACTGATAACATTGCGTTCCCTTGGTTCGCGGCGGCAGGTTATACTAGAGGTATCGTAAACTCAGTTAAAGCACGTAAAAAGTTAACCCAAGAAGATAGGGATACTTTGTATAATGGTAGACTTAACCCAATTGCGACCTTCTCTGATGTTGGTACTGTTATTTGGGGTAATAAAACACTACAAATTAGACAGTCGGCTCTTGATAGAATCAACGTAAGAAGATTGTTATTACAGGCTCGTAAATTGATTTCGGCGGTATCTGTAAGATTATTGTTCGAACAAAACGACCAAAAAGTAAGACAAGATTTCTTAGACGCGGTTAACCCTATTTTAGATGCTATTAGAAGAGATAGAGGTTTATACGATTTCCGTGTAACAGTGTCTTCTGACACGGCTGATTTAGATAGAAATCAAATGACTGGTAAGATATATATTAAACCTACAAAATCATTAGAGTTCATCGACATTACGTTCTATATCACACCGACAGGAGCGTCTTTCGAGAATATCTAATCAAACTAAAATTAAAAAAGGGGGGATTTAGGTCTCCCTTTTTTTTATTATACGATATTTATTAGTATGTCAATTAGAAATTTAATTAAAAATATTTTACAAGAGGAATCAAAAAAATTAAAGTTATTTGCTTTGGATTGGGATGATAACATTTTAAGAATGCCAACCAAACTTTATTTAAAAGCTGATGATGGTGATTCTGTAGGTATGTCTACTGAAGATTTTGCTATTTACCGAGAAAAAATAGGTAAAGAACCTTTTGAGTTTGAGGGTAAAACAATTGTTGGATTAGACGATAACGCCTTTAGAGATTTTACAAGTTCTGAGAGTTTTTTAGTCGATACTGAAAAGGCAATAAGAAGGAACAGGACTTCACCAAGCTTTACGT
>Ga0078894_10005123_pt1 | contig 10085 bp, 8 predicted proteins | sample LauGreSu1BDMLBSD_2_FD_67506 | JGI IMG/M metagenome (GOLD analysis project Ga0078894, IMG submission 67506) | Freshwater lake microbial communities from Lake Michigan, USA - Su13.BD.MLB.SD (version 4) (version 4) | ecosystem: Environmental > Aquatic > Freshwater > Lake | place: Lake Michigan, USA...
ATCACAGACGGTACACAAAGCTTTATAGACAGGCGATGTATCATTCCAATGTCGGTTTTCAAGCAGCCACCTTTCAACTTGCAAATTGCAACTTTGATTTAAGGTCAAGTAAGAGCCACAAATGGTATGGGAACATCCAAACTTTCAAGTTCTAATTTAGTTGGAGCATTAGTATAAGACAATCCTACAGGCTAACTGGTTGTGACTCGAGGACCATTGACATAGTATAACCAGATTCAAATCGTGTGGACTTAGCTCTAAAAAAGTCCTGAAAATGGCAATTCACCTATCATAGGTTATCAGATTTACTGGGACAACCCTGGCTACTATGTACTTTTGGCAACACTTAACGATGGTGACATATATAACTTCACAACACCAGCTTCTTAAGGAAAGAATTACAACTTCAAAGTAAATGCCTTCAACATTTACGGAAATGGTCCTAACTCAAATCCCACAACTATCACCCCAGCTGCAGTTCCAGATGCTCCTACAAACATAGTTTTAGTGTAAGGAAGCAAAACTCAAATAAAATTCAGCTGGACTACGCCTTACGATGGTGGTCTTCCGATCACAGACTACAAAGTGTACTTCGACGATGCTAGATAAGATGGAGTATTTTAATACCTTGCAAATGTTGGCTAGGCACTGAACTAATATACTCACAAAACTAACCTTCAGCCAGGTGCCTTGTATTCATTCAAGGTATCAGCTATAAATGAGATTGGAGCTTCAGTTCTGTCAGCTTCTAATACTCCCTAGTTTATCGCTGCTTAGATCCCCAATCAACCTATTTTAGTTAGATTGATTTCAGCAAATCGGAGCTCGATCAGTTTTGTATGGTCTACCCCAACTTCAGACAATGGCTCACCGATTTAAAATTATAATGTCTACATGAACGGAACTTTCTAGCAATCAACTAATGGACTTTTGTCTTGGACTTAAACCTAAAATCTGATACCAGGAGAATTATATTTCTTCACAGTCACTGCAATCAACGGTGCAGGAGAAGGTCCCTAAAGCAGTGCTGTTAGTGTTTATGCTGCCTAAATTCCTGACAAACCAAGCAGTCTTTCAATTGTTAATCAAGGTCCTTAGATTATTAACTTCGAATGGCAAGCTCCAGACTTCAATGGTGATAGTCCAATTACAGACTACCAAGTCCTTTGGGATTAAGGTGCTGGAAACGGAGCTTTTGTTATACTCCAACAGTCAACAGGTGGAGCTAATTACTTTTATAAGTAATCTAACTTAGTAACAGGGAATTATTACCATTTCTAAGTCAAAGCAAAGAATGTAGTTGGCCTTAGTAATCCTTCAGATACCCTTTTAGTAATTACTTCTACAGTACCAGGCAAGACAGGTACTCCAATGAAATACTTCGCTTCAACAAGCAAGATTGAAATTAGATGGTAAGAACCAGACAATGCTTTGATTGGTAATGGAGGCTCAAATATAACTGACTACAATGTGTATTGGGATTAAGGTCGAGCCAATGGCCTGTTCTACCTCGTAGGACGGAGTCACGGATACTTAACATTTACAGTAGACGGCCAGGTATCGCAGTACTTCTAGTCCAGCGCAACTTACATTTTCCAAGTAGCGGCTGTGAATGTGATAGGCCAAGGACCAGTTTCTGATTCTGTAACTATAATCGCAGCTCAGGTACCAACCGCTCCTCAAGCCCCTATATTGGTCCAATAAGACAAAAATCAAATCTTGATTCAATGGATTCCAAGTTACAATGGTGGATCCCCAATACTTTACTTTAATGTCTACATTTCGGAGGGACAAGGATTCAGTTTACTGACTCCAAACACAGGATTCGGAGACGTGACCTCATACGCAATAACTAAGTAACTTCATGGGATAGAAACAGGCAAAGTCTACTCATTTGAAGTTTCAGCGGTAAATGCAGTAGGTGAAGGATCTCTGTCAAATTCGCTAACCACTACAGCTGCTGTTCTTCCCACAGCTCCATTAAATCTTTAGTTAGTCCAATCTACTAGCTCAACTATAATTATAGAATGGGACGATCCAAGTGACGATGGTGGCTCACCGATTTCAGACTTCATTATATTTTGGGATGCAGGTTAAAACGGCTAGTTCTAATTGTTGCAAAATACAACATTAGGAATGAACACATACTATGTGTCAAGTGGCCTTACAGCCGGAGTTTACTACAAATTCAAAGTTATTGCCGTAAATTATGTTGGTTAAAGTCCTTACTCTGCTGCGCTGAAAGTGATTGCGGCAAGTGTGCCTGACCCGCCGATTAATGTATAAAGAATAGATTCGACAACTAATTCAGTTTCCTTCTAATGGAGTCCTGCAGCTTGGAATGGTGGTACTCCAATCAGAGACTATGAAATTTTCTGGGATGGTGGTAACTAAATTCTAACCCCTTCCTAATTCTTCGGAATAATTGATACATCTTACCTTACGACAAGAACTTAAATCACTGGTCTGACTAAAGGAAAGTATTACAGATTCTTTGTTAGAGCGAGAAACGATGCAGGCTTGTCTAATCCATCAAGTACTATAACTCTTTTGGCAGCAACGGTGCCGGACTAACCAACTAACCTAACAGTCGTTTATCAAGATGAGCACACAATCAAACTTGGCTGGCTTACACCTTAGGCCGATGTTGGTAGTGCAGTCAGCAATTACCTTGTAGAACAAAATGTATTAGGTATTTGGGTTACGGTCAACAAAGTTAGCCAACTCGAAATCACCGTTTCAAGTAGTTTAGTGACTGGAAATGCTTATCTATATAGAGTTTCTGCCCAGAATGAAATCGGTTTGGGTCTTCCAAGTCCCCCAATTTCTGTTATTGCAGGAAGGGCACCTGATGCACCTCAGACTACTACTTTAAACAATTCAACAGTGCAGCTCATAGACTTTAGTTGGCAAGTTCCGTACAATGGTGGATCAACTATAACTTACTACAAAATTTGGTTTGACGAGGGCTCTGCAGGATCAGATTGGACTCTAAAACTTTTCACAGAAATACCAATAAACAGATTGATCCTTTCAAGTGGACTTACTGGAGGCTAATTCTATCAGTTCAGGATTAAGGCATCAAACTTGATTGGCGACTCTCCATTCTCACCAATTTTCAGATTTGTTGCTGCTGCTGTTCCCAGCCAGCCAGACGCTCCAACTTAGGTTAGCACTTCTATGAGCTCAATTTCAATTTAATGGTAAGCTCCTAGTGATAATGGAACTCCCATATTGAATTACTATGTTTATGTGAGTGCCAATTCAGGACCTATGAGTCTGTTAGCGACTTTGAATACCAACTCTTATGTTGCCACTGGATTAACAATTGGTAACAACTATCAGTTCTAGATTCAAGCTTAAAATGCTGCAGGTAATAGTCTAATTTCAGACCCTTCAAACTCTATGATCGCTGCTGTGCCTCCTAATCCTCCTACTAATGTTGTAAGAGTATATGCTGATATTTCCTACATTACTATAGGCTGGACAGCTCCTAGTTTTGATGGTGGTAGTCCTGTGATAGGTTACAAAATTTACTGGGACTATTCCACAAACGGTATGGCATGGGCTTTGATTGGTTAAGGAGTGCTAGACTCGCTTCTATTTTCAGAAAGTAACAATGTTATTGCAGGCCGAACATATTAGTTCATGGTAGTCGCTTACAACGCAGCAGGAGATTCCCTGAACTCAACTTCAACTAGTGTAATAGCTGCAAACTATCCCTCCTAACCAAACATTCCTACAAAAGCATCTTCAAGTCCTAGCTAGATTACAATAAGATGGACAGCACCTTACAGTGGAGGAGTTCCAATAACAAGTTATTCAGTGTACTGGAATGGATTGAACCCTACACAAAACAACTTTTCTATACTTGGGACAGTTGATGCCTTCACTTTTACTTATCAGACGACTGCAGTTACGTCAGGAGTGGTTTATTCCTTCGAAGTTCTTGCGACAAATGCAGTAGGTGATGGTCCTTTGTCTTCGCCTTTACAAGTTAAAGCAGCGTAAGTACCTGATGCGCCAAATCAGCCAACTTTAATAAATCAGATGCCAGACTCGATATCTTTTAGTTGGATTCCTCCTAATGATTAATTTGACCCCATAATCGACTACAAAGTATATTGGGATGCTGGATTAGGAAATAACTAGTTCAATTTACTAGCCCAAACTACATTTGGACAACTGCAGTGGACCTAAGATAACACTTTGCACGACCAACCTGATCTGGTCCCAGGTTTGTATTATTCTTTCAAAGTTTCTGCAGTGAACAGCATCGGTGAGTCAGACTTGTCAACTGCCAAGTCTATATTAGCAGCAACTTTCCCAGATCCTCCATAAGCTCCTACCAAAATGATTACAGATAAAAACTATATCAAAGTTTCCTGGAAAGTAGTTTATAATGGAGGAGCACCAGTAAATGACTATTAAGTTGACTGGAAATTATAATCAGACACTGATTGGATTTACACAATCAACTCTACTAACAACTTTACTTACCTAACTGCATCAGGTTTACAAACTGGGCAACTTTATGTTTTCAGAGTTAGAGCGATAAATGCGATTGGAATGTCTATTAACAGTGTTGTCCAAACGTTCATGGCTGCAAGAGTTCCTGATCAGCTATTGCCACCCCAAAAATTAAACGCAGATTAAACTTAGATTACTTTAACTTGGCAACCACCAGCAGACAATGGAGGTAGCCCAGTAACACAGTATAAAGTTTTATGGAATTAAGGAGGTGAAGGACAAAATTACGTAGAGGTTTATTTAAGTGATGCGAATACCTTTACTTATCAAAGAACCGGACTTATCAACTTTGCTGGCTAACCTTTCTACTTTAAAGTAGTTGCCGTGAATTATGTTGGAAGCAGTTCACCATCTTTACCAACAAGAATTCTTGCGGCTGAAGTGCCATCAGCCCCATTAGCTCCAATTATGATTTCACAAAGCAAGTCTTAAATTCTAATCAGTTGGACTGCATCATCTTACAATGGTGGAGTGCCCGTAACATCATATGGTGTTTACTTAAACATAGGGAACACGATTTATACCTTAGTTTTCACCTAATCAGACACAACCTAGCTTGCTTACACTTAAGTTGTCAATCCAATCAACATTGGGTAAATTTTTAGTTTCCAAGTAACTGCAATCAATGATGTTGGTGAAAGTCTAAGATCATCCGCAGTCCAAATAATTGCAGGAACAGTTCCATTACCTCCTGATACTTTATAAACAGTCAGCTAGGACATTAACAAGATAATCTTTAGTTGGACTACTCCTTCTGACGATGGCGGATCCCCAATTTTGAATTACTAAGTTTACTGGGACCAAGGTTAAGGTGGTGCTCTTACGCTATTATACAATACTACTTAAGTCGTTAATCAATTTTCAACTGAACAGCATGCAATGTTAACGGCAGGAGTTCGATATAGATTTAGTGTGGTGTCAGTCAACGCCGTCGGCTATAGTGTTATGTCAATACCTTACGGAATATACGCTGCTTCAGTGCCTAATGCACCAAGTGCCCCTACGATGATTTCTCAGTCATAATTCGCGATTTCATTCTAGTGGACGCCTTTACCTGCTGATTAGAATGGAGGATCGCCTGTGATTGACTACAAGATATACTGGGCTACACCAACAACTAATTTCGTAGTTCTTGCCTCCACCACGACTCCATCTTACACATACACAGTAGGAAAACTTGTAAAAGGAACTTAGTATTACTTCAAGATAGTCGCCGTGAATGTAGTGGGTGACAGTGCCTTGTCCCAACCAACTATGATAATAGCTGCTACTTTGCCAGGTGCACCGAGTAGACCTTAAAAAGTAGATGCGTACCCGACTCCCATGATACAGATATCTTGGAATTACCCTTCTTATGATGGTGGAAGTACGATTTAATCTTACAAGATCTACATAAATGGTACTTTTGTTTCTACTGTGCTAGAAAACTAACTCACCTACACCATCACAGATCGTAATATAATCCAAACTGGTGGTTTCTACTCTTTCTCAGTCTCAGCAGTAAATGCTATCGGAGAAGGTACCTAATCAGTAGGTTAAACAATCATAGCAGCAACAACTCCAGATTAACCTCAAGTGCCAACCAAAGTATCAGCATCTGCTTCCTAAATCTAAATTTAATGGATTTCACCTGACAATGGTGGAGCAAGTATAAGAGGATTCATAGTTTACAAAGAAAACCCAGATGGTACCTAAAACATTTATTATACTGATTTCAATGTGAACAATTTAGTTATAGCGAATTCGATAATAGCAGGCTAAATTTACAAAATTACTGTTTCGGGATACAATGATATAGGAGAAGGTTCCTAATCAGACCAATTGTCGATCATGGCAGCCAACGTACCCTAGCAGCCTTCTAGTTTGCAGATGTTGTCTTAATCTGCGACACAAATCACCATTTCTTGGGCAACTCCTGATAACGGAGGAACTCCTTTAACAGATTACAGAATTTGGTGGGACCAGGGCTCAGGCTAAGACGTTTCAACTTTCGAACAAATAATTCCATCTACTGGCGTTGTAAATCAATTCACGATTAACAGTAGACTTGTGACAAACACAGTGTATTAATTCGCCGTATAAGCTGTGAATGTCGTTGGCTCAAGTCTTTTGTCACAAGCTAGCGTTGGAATAAGAGCTGCATCTGTGTCTAATGCGCCTTTCCAACCTACAAAAGTTTCATCTACCACAACTTCAGTCACAATTACTTGGCAAGAACCAAATTACAATGGAGGCAATGGTATTACCAATTATGCAGTTTATGTCAATGATGGTGTAGGAGGAACCTAATTCATATTGTTTGGTTATACCGGAAGTGTTGCTGTCAGGACTATGGCGGTAACTGGATTGACCAGAAGCCATTTGTATGTTTTCCAGGTGACTGCAATCAACTAAGTCGGAGAGAGTTTGCCATCTCCAACAAACTAGTTCTATTCAGCAACTGTTCCCCTCGCACCAACAGCTCCAACTCTTCTTCTACAGACCTCATCAGCGATAACTATAACGTGGATCTAGCCAGACAATGGAGGCAGTAATGTTAATGATTATCAAGTGCAAATGTGTCTTGGCACTAGTCCGTCATGCAGTTTTGCCACAATTGCAGTGACCACCTAAGGAGCTACATAAATCGCTTTAACTGGACTATCGATGGGCTAGTATTATCAGTTCAGAGTTCTTGCGCGTAATCTAATTGGATACGGTCCACTTTCTCCTGCTTTAGTTGCAGTAGCTGCAAATGTTCCAAACAAACCAGCAGCTCCAGTAAATGTACCCCAAGTGACAAACTAAAGCCAAATAGGAATTTCTTGGACAGCTCCAGTGTAAAATGTTGGTGCTACTATAACTAGCTACTCTATTTTCTGGAAGAAAACATCAGATGGTCTTTATTTGAACTCATTTACAACCATGGACGTTACTACAAGAACTTACACAATACTCGGTCTTACTTCAGGAACCTACTACAATGTTGCAGTACAGGCAATCAACGTGGTTGGTAGTTCATAGATCTCAGATGCAGTAGTGATTGTGGCTGCTACAGCTCCTTAAAAATTAGCTACTCCTTTCACAATAGCCTAGTCATCATCATCAGTGTCAGTAGGCTGGACCGCACCAACTCTTAGCTAGACTGGAGGAGACCCAGTACAAGGGTTCTAAATATACTGGAAGGCTTCGACTGATGCAACTTACACGCTACTTGGCTCTACAACAGCAAGTACATTGTCATTCACTAAAGCTATCACGTCTCCGGGGACGATGTATAACTTTTATGTTGTTGCAACAAACAATGCAGGTAGCAGTGTTCCATCAGAAGTCCTTTCAGTACAAGCAGCTGATCCGCCAACTCAACCTGCAGCGCCAACAAACCTATTCTAGAATGAAACTCAGATTTAAATCAATTGGAATGCTCCATCGTCATCTGGATTCTCTTCTATAATTGGCTACAAGGTATATTGGAATGGTGGAGGACAAGGTTAATTGTTAAGTACCCCAATTATTGACACAATGAGTGCAAGCACGACCACACACACCATTACTACAGTTACGACTGGTTAGTCTTACAACTTCGCTGTTTCAGCTTATAATTCAGTCGCAGCAAGTCAAATATCCCCAACAGTGACAATAATAGCTGCTAAAGTACCAGATTAACCCCAAGCTGCAATAAGATCTGGATCGGCCTTGACAGCAATACCGATAAGTTGGTCTGCACCATACAATGGAGGATCAGTTATCACCGGCTACAAAGTGATGTCAGACAATGGATCTGGCTTGACTTTTACTCAGATAGCTACAACTGGTGCGTAAACTACATCTTACTATTCTTCAGGCCTTAACACAGGTGTTACTTACCAATTCCAGATTATTGCATCAAACGCAGTAGGAAACTCTATCGCATCATAACCAGTTAGTTTGATTTGTGGTGTTCCACCTGATGCTCCTGGCCAGCCTTCTAAAGTTTCTGGAGACTTAACAAGCATCACAATAAGTTGGACAGCTCCAGCGAATACAGGAGGCGCTCCTATAATCAACTATAAAGTTTTGATGGACTCAAGTGATGGCTTAGGATTTGTTACCGTAGGAAATACAGGCAGCGGAATAATACTATAGTGGAAACAAACTGGTCTGGCATCCAACAAGGCTTATATCTTCCAAGTAATCGCTTAGAACAGTGTTGACTACGGGCAGGTTTCCGTACCAACAAGTGTTATTGCAGGTATTGTTCCCTAATAACCAAACCAGCCAATTTTAATTTCCTAAAATAAAACCCAAGTAAGCTTCAGCTGGACTGCACCAGTGAATGTTGGAGAACCACCTATTATCGGATACCAAATACAGTGGAACAGTGGTAGCGGTTCAACTTTCACTACTCTTACAACTTGGACTACATTGAGCAATCTTGTGTTCACAAAGTCTACAAGCATACTTACAGGAGTCACTTATGAGTTTAGAATTATAGCAACAAACGTAGTTGGCGACTCATCACCTTCGAATGCATTAGCAATACTTGCAGCTCAGCCACCAGCAGCTCCAACACAACTAGTCAAGTACGGTGCTGACTAGGTTTCAATAACAGTAAGTTGGAATGCTCCATAAGACAATGGAGGTACTCAAATCTTAGGATACTACATATATTGGGATGATGCATCTGGCACGATCATTCCAACCTCGATCGCCAACACAAACTGGCAGACTCTCATGTTTAGCAAGTCAAGTCTTGTGACAAACACTTATTACTCATTTGCAGTCTCAGCCTATAATGTGATTGGTGAAGGTCCTAAAGTATCAAGCTAACCTATACTAACAGCCACGATTCCTGGTCAGCCACAAGGCTTGATGATCGTCGAGTAAGACTAACGCAGGATCTAAATTTAGTGGAGCGACCCATTAAACATAGGAGGCACGATCTTGCAAACTTACATAGTCTACATGAACAGCGGAACGAGTTAACCAGACAATTTCTAAATTATGGCGATGTAAGCTAATTCTGCCACGGACACTTTTAGCACAGCCATGTATTTAGACCAAAATGGAAGTCCCTAGTCGCTTAAACCTGGCGACATTTACTCGTTCTATGTTGTGGCGCGCAACATTTTAGGAGACAGTTCCCCATCGAACGTGCTGCCGGTGATGGCAGCTACAGTTCCAGGAGCACCAGTGACACCAACCAGATTGACATCTACTCTAACGTCTATCACTGTTTAGTGGGAACCTCCAAATGTCACCGGTGGAACACCAGTGACTGATTATGAGTTCTTCTGGGACTAAGGACTTGGTGGATCATTCGTAAGTTTGGGTCTAACAAACAACCAAACGATGTTCACACCTGCTTACACATTGATCACAGGCACAACTTACCAATTTTACGTTAAAGCGATCAATTTCATCGGACAGGGACCATAATCTTAGACTGCATCTCTTATATCCGCAATGCCACCAGATGCTCCTAATAAAGTTTCATTGTTTACTTCGACGCTTAACTCAATAACAATCACATGGGACCTACCTAACAATAATGGCGCACCTATACTAGGATTTTAGATTTACGAGGCATAGGTTTC
>Ga0078894_10005124_pt1 | contig 10085 bp, 10 predicted proteins | sample LauGreSu1BDMLBSD_2_FD_67506 | JGI IMG/M metagenome (GOLD analysis project Ga0078894, IMG submission 67506) | Freshwater lake microbial communities from Lake Michigan, USA - Su13.BD.MLB.SD (version 4) (version 4) | ecosystem: Environmental > Aquatic > Freshwater > Lake | place: Lake Michigan...
GCTTTAAGCTGCGCCGCATCCCGGTCTGCGAGCACGACCTGCATGCCCCGGCGCGCGGCTTCCCGCGCAAGGCCCGCACCAATCCCGCTGGCAGCACCCGTGATGACAGCAACGATCATGTGCGGAACTGGGCCACCACATCCGCCACAGCATTGGCAACGTCATGCCGCCGATAGCCAAGCAGCGCGACCTCTGCGGGATCAGGGTTCACGCGAACCCAGTTGCCGCGGCCTTGCGGGATCGCAATATCGGGAAGCAGCGGATTTTCCTCATCCCGTTCTTCCACAGTGATACCGGCACCAACGGCATCAAAGAACAGCTGGAAATATTGGGCAAAGGTCAAATTCTCATCCCCAACCAGATAAGCCTTGCCGCTTTCCCCTCGCTCCAGCGCGCCCTCAATAGCCTCGGAGAGCGACAGGAATGACATGAAGTTGGTGCCGCCTGCCGGGCCGAAATGGGGGATGGGAATCTTGCCCTGCGCCCATTGGACATAAGGATCAAAGATCATGCTCGGCAGACCGGGCACGCTCCCGACCATGAAGGGGGCATTGACGCTGATGACATCAAATCCCGGTGCGGCCTGTGCCCGCGCGCCATCGCACGCCGCCTTGCGGGAGCGGATATAGCCATTGCCTTCCAGAAGCTCTGGCGCGGCCTGATGATAATAGCTGCCCAGTTGAATGGCGCGTTTCACGCCTGCCTCCCGGCAGGCCGCGAAGAATGCTGGCACGGCTTCATGATTCGCCTTGATGAGGAATTCTGCGAAGTCTGCGCCCTGCGGCACATGTCGCGGGTCATTTCCTGCGGCAAACACCACCCAGTCAAACCCGGCTAGTTTTTCCGGCGTGTAATCGCCTGCAACATAATCGCCTTGGACGAACGGCATGGCGGCCATGGGTGTTGCGGGGTTGGCGGGGTGACGCCCGCCGACTGAGACATCATGGCCCTTAGAGGCGAGATGAATGGCGCAATGGCCGCCAAGTGCACCTGTACCGCCGACGACGAGTATCTTCATAAAACATTACCTTCTTTTGCGGCTCCGGCGTCTTTCACCGTCACGGCGCGAACCTCTTCCCATTCAACAATCAGCTTGCGGTGCTTAAAACGCCATTGGCCCTCTTCCCGCCGCCAGCGGTCGAGATAACGGATCGTCCAGACGAGCACGCTGTCCGTATCGTTCAGCAAATGGTCTGCGGTGCAATAGGTTTCCCCTGTTGCCGCATCGCCTGTCACTGTTGCCACCTGATTATGGACCCGGTGGACCGTTGCCCGGAACATCTGGCCCAGCGCATCAATAGACCCAAGATTGGCCGCCCGCCCTTCTATGGTGAAGCCGGGGCCTTCGATCACACAATCGTCGGCCAGCACCGCTTCCCACAGCGCCTTATCCCGACGGTCAGCCCCCTGCGCATAGAGTTCCGCCGTGCGCCGCAGCGCCGCCAGGTCTAAGAGGTCCGATGCCGTCATAATCAGCGGCCCGGTATCTTCAGGCCATTGCCTGTCACCATCGGGACAATGGTCCATTCCCCCGTCGGTGTCCGTGTCCAGCCAGCTGCGGCGAGTGCCCCACCGTCAACATGGATGGCAGTGCCCGTCACCCAAGCGGCCAGCGGACTGGCGAGGTAGAGCGCGGCACCGGCGCAATCATCGGGCGTGCCAAAGCGACCAAGCGGAATCCATTTGTCCATGTTCGCGCGGTTCTCGGGCGGGATCATAACGTCAAGCGCCACCTGCGGCGTATCCGTTGTTTCCGGCGCGATATCATTCACGCGGATGCCCTCGGGCGCGAGTTCCAGAGCGAGGCTCTTGGTAAAGCCGGCAATACCCGCCTTCGCCGCGGCATAAACGCTGCAATAGGGAATGCCGCGATACGCCTCAATCGAGGTTACGTTGATGACGCAGGAGCCCGGAGCGGCAGCGCGCAGCATGGGTAGCATTGTGCTCGTCATACGCAGCAACTGCCCAATATTCACGTCGAGGATCTCGTCAATCTGATCGCCGTCGAGCAGATCGAACGGCAAGGCATGGACGAAGTGGCCGACATTATTGACGAGCACATCCAGTTTGCCGGACACCGCCTTCACGGTTTCAACAAGCAAGGCAGGCGTTGCGCGGTCTAGAACATCACAGACGACGACATGCGCCGAAGGATGCGCCGCCCGCACCGCAGCGGCCCGATCCGCATCAATTTCCGCGATGATGAGCGTTGCACCCGCCTGCGCAAAGGCATCGGCAATGCCGCGCCCAATGCCAACCCCGCCACCCGTAACGAGAACCGTTTTCCCGTTATAGTTCAATGGGTTTGATGAGACTGTCATGACGGAATGTAGAGTTGTGCTGATTTGCCGCCGTCGACCGGCAGGGCGACGCCAGTGATATAGCTTGCTGCGTCGGACAACATGAAGACAATCGCTTCGGCCAGTTCCTCTGGCTTGCCGCCCCGGCCCATGGGGATTGCACCTGCCGTTTTGGCGGCCAATTCTGGGGCCTTGATCGCAAAATCTGCGGTGGCCGCTGTGTTGACTTGCCCCGGAACGATGGCGTTCACGCGGATGCCCTGCAAGGCCCCTTCCATGGCGGCGACCGCCGTAAACTGGATGAGCGCGGCCTTTGATGCCGAGTAGCTGGCATAATTGGCCATGGCACGGATCCCCGTCGTCGACGAAATGTTGACGATGGAGCCTTTGCCCTGTTTCGCCATGACAGCCATCGCCGCCTTGGTACCGATGAACACGGCTTCGGTGTTCACGGCAAAATCCTTGCGCCAATGATCGAGTGTCAGCTTGCTGATCGGTGCGTAATGAACCGACATGGCGTTGTTGACCAGCATATCGAGCCGCCCATGGCGGGCCGCGACATCGCTGATCAGCGCTTCAAAGGCTGGAAAGTCGGTGACGTCGAGTTGAACGGCTTCAACCGTGCCGCCCTCCGCTTCAATATGCGCGCGCGCAATATCGAGCTGCTCCTGACGGCGTCCGCAAATCACGACCTTTGCCCCACGGCGGACAAGCAGTGCTGCCGTTGCCAAGCCAATTCCGTCGCTGCCGCCCGTCACAATCGCAACTTGGCCCGTCAAATCCTGAGTCATTCAAGCACCTCTCACTCCAAATTTCACGCATTTGATGTTTTACCTAGCCTTGTGTCAACATGATGCGTAAATTCTGTGAAACAAAATTACGAAAATGAGGATTCGAGAGGCATGGTTGATCTGACAGGCAAAGTTGCCCTGATTACAGGGGCCGGACAAGGCGTAGGTCAGGGTATCGCACTCGCCATGGCGGCATCCGGCGCGAAAATAGCCGTCACCGGCCGAACCCTCGAAAAGCTCGATAAAACTGTCGCCATTATCACTGAGCGCGGAGGCACGGCGATCGCCCTGCCCTGCAATGTGAAGTCAGCGGACGATCTGGCCCGCATCGTTGCAGATACCGTCGCGCATCTGGGTAGCGTCGATATTCTGGTCAACAATGCGCAAGAAGTACCGAACGGAAAACTCCTGGATGTCAGCGATGAGGCCTTTTTGGCCGGGTTTGAATCCGGCCCCCTCGCTTCCTTCCGGCTGATGAAGCTGGTCCACCCGCACATGGTGGCGCGCGGCGGTGGAACGATCTTCAACCTCGCCTCCTCAGCGGGCATCCGCTGGGATATGAGCGGCTACGGCGCTTATGGCGCGGTCAAACAGGCCACACGCGTGCTGACGCGGGCAGGCGCTGCTGAATGGGGCCGCGCGGGCATTCGTGTCCTCACCATCGCCCCACATGCGGAATCACCGGGCCTGAAATGGTGGATTGAAAACAACCCGGACGAAGCCAAGGCGTTTTTCAAGACCATCCCCCTCGGCCGCATCGGCAAGCTGGAAGAAGATATCGGCCGCGCGGTCGTGACGCTCTGTGGGCCGGACATGGGCTATCTTACAGGCACGACCATTCCGCTCGATGGTGGCCAAGCCAATTTCGACTGAGGCGAATTTCGAGGGAGGACCAGCCGCTCATGGAAAAAGTCATCTGTGCACTCTGGATGCCAGAGGCCGAGGCCCGCGAAGATTTCAACGCCCGGATTTTGGCCGACCTACCTGACCAGCTTGCAGCCGCCGGAGCGTCGGGCATCCGCATCAATGTGGAGGACAGCCTCACCGATACAGGCGCGGCACTCCGCCAGACACGCGGCGACCCGCAGCATCAGGCGACCATCCAATTCTGGATCCCATCGGCTAACACGATTTTTCGCAGGGATGTTGATGCAACTCTGTCCGCCGCTGGCGAGCACTTTGCCGCCTGGCTGGTGCTGGAATCAACCATCCTGCCCAATAAAGATCACCCGCCCAAGAACGCGACGCGCAATTGGGGTTGGGCGCAGATGGCGTTTTTGACCCGCCCGGAGCGACTGACATTCGATGAATGGCTCGCCATCTGGCAGGATCATCACACGCGCGTCGCCATCGAGACCCAGTCCAACTTTGAATATGTCCAGAATATCGTTATCCGCGCGCTGACGCCGGATGCGCCGCCTTATGCTGCCATCGTGGAAGAATGCTTCCCAGAAAGCGCACTCAGCGATCCGTTCGTCTTTTTCGATGCAGTGGGTGATCCGGACAAGTTCAATGCAAATCTCGCAACGATGATGGACAGTTGTGACCGCTTTATCGATCGCGGGACCATCGACGTCATCCCCACCAGCCAGTATAATTTCTAACGGGATCCGCGACCATGAAAACAGTCCGCATCGGCGGTGGCAGCGCCTTCTTCATCGATAGCGCTATGGCCGTGCCACAGTTGCTGAAGGCCGGGGTGGATTACATCATCCTCGATTATTTGGCCGAAGGTGCGATGGGGTTGCTCGGCAGGATGCGGCTGGCCGATCCGAATGCCGGCTATCCATCTGATTTTATGGATGTCCATATCGGGCCCTTCCTGAGCCAGATTGCGTCCTCCGGCACGCGGATTGCGGCCAATGCAGGCGGCGTTAATCCGCTCGCACTCGCGGAAAAGCTGCGTGCGCGCATATCAGAGCTTGGTCTCAACATCCCTGTTTCCGTGATCCATGGGGACGACCTGATGGGTCAGCTGGACGACCTTGCCGACACGCGCGACATGTTCACAAATGCACCCTTTCCGCAAACTGGCGTTACCAGTTGCAACGCCTATCTCGGTGCCTTCCCGATTGCGTCCGCCTTCGCCAAAGGCGCGCAAATCGTTATCACGGGCCGTGTCGTCGATTCCGCTTTGGCCCTTGGCGCGTTGATCCATGAATTTGGCTGGAAGGCCAACGCGTTTGACAAGCTGTCTGCCGGGACGTTGGTCGGGCATTTGATTGAATGTGGACCGCAGGTTACCGGCGGCACCTTCACCGATTGGCGGGATGTCGATGGCTGGGCGACCATAGGCGCACCCATTGCCGAATGTCATGCCGATGGCAGCTGCATCATCACCAAGCCAGAAGGGACAGGCGGCCTCGTTTCGGTCGGCACGGTTGCCGAACAGATGCTCTATGAAGTCAGCGACCCACAGGCCTATTTTGTGCCGGACGTTGCGTGCGATTTCTCCGCCGTCAGAATTGAACAGGCGGGCGAGAACCGCGTTCACGTATCCGGTGCGCTCGGCAATCCGCCCCCTGCAATGTTAAAGGCCTGCGTCACATGGGATGATGGCTGGCGCGCAGTGGCCTATCAGCCTGTCATCGGCCCGGCCGCCCGCGAACGCGCGACCAAGCAGGCCGCTGCACTGTTTGAACGCGGCTCGCTGATGCTGCGCGGCCGCAACATGGCGGACTGGCGGCGAACGGAGGCGGTGCTGATCGGCAGCGAAGAGGAAGTCATCGTCAAACTTGTTGTCGAACATGACGAGATGCTGGCCGTGCAGATGTTTGTGCGCGAACAATTTGCCGCCATTTCAGCCATGTCGCCGGGCACCAGTGTCGCCTTCGGCCCATCGGTTGGCCCGATGATGAACTTGATTTCGTTCACCGTGGATCGCGCGATGGCCAAACCCTATGTCGATGGCGCACCCTGCCCAGACACGATCAACGCCGTCTTTTCGCCTGATATGATCGCACGCCCCCCTGCCCCCCCGGCAACAACGGTGGACGGCACCGCCTTGCTGGAGCAGCTCGCTTTTGCCCGCAGCGGAGAGAAAGGCGAAACAATCAATGTCGGCATAATCGCCCGCAAGCCTGAGAATTTGGGCGCCCTGCGCGCCGCGATGACGCAGGCGGCCTTACGCAACTGGCTGCCCGATCTCGGCGATTTCCGAGTGACCGTTTATGATGTGCCCGGCTGTCACGCCTTCAACATCGTGATGGAGGGGGCACTGCCCGGCGGGCTCAACGCCAGTCAGCGGCTGGACCCTGCGGCCAAGAGCATTGCCCAGCGACTGATGCGGTTTCCGGTGAGCTTATAACGTCTTGCGCGTTCCCATCCAGAAGTCACCTTCCTTCTGGGTTTCAAGGTCAACAGCCCCGCGAATGCCCAATTTGGACCGCGCCTCTTCCAGTGGCGTGTGCCAGACGTCTTCCATCTTCGCCATCCAAAACGGGTCGGACTCCCGCCCGATGCGGATGCCCTGCTGGATGCAATCGAGCGTCGTTTCCCAGATCTGAGGATAATGGAGCATGGTGCGGATGACGTAGCGCAGTGTCCCGAAGATGGAGAGAACGGACATTTCGCCGGCCAGTTCCTTATTCTGGATATGCGTGTGGATCGTCGCGAGGCGGAACCAATAGGGAATAAGTTCCCCCATATAGTTAAAGCCGCCGCCTGTTAGAATATGCTCATAATCATGCGTCTGGCCAGACCGCAGCGAATAGAACTGCCACTGCGTCTTCGGCTTATAGTCCGGCACGATCTGAATATCGTAATTCCCCTCGGTCGCGGTCTTATAGTAAATTCCCCCGACCGTGCCGGGTGCGCAATCCTTCAGATCTTCGACCTTGTAATTAGAGACATACCATTCGTTGAACCAAGCATCAAAACGCGGGTTAACCTTGCGCTCCTGCGTCATCATATGTTCGATATGATCAAAATCGCGCAGCTCATCGATAAAGGTCAGCAGCTGGTGCATCTCGGCCGCTGGCGGAAAGTCCGGGCCATTTTTCTTCAGCGCGATGAAGGCAATCCATTCCCGAAGTTTCGGGTGGTTGAGATATTTGGAGGACGAGACCAGAACACTTGAGTCTGTACCCAGTAAGTTTACCCCGCGAGCGAGATAGGGAATGTCGTCCATAATGCGTCTCTCTCCTGATTTTGCGTAAAATATACCCCTTTTCAATTCGCAAATCTAGGGTAATTGATTGGAAGAGAGGCAATGTGCGTCGAATCGGAGAGGGTTAAGATGGCAGATAGGAAAGTAGCTCTCGTCACAGGCGCAAGCCGTGGCGCTGGTGCAGGCGTGGCGCGTGGATTGGGCGAGCTTGGCTACACCGTTTATGTCACGGGCCGGTCGGTTGAATCGAGCGCGGCCAAAGGCTGGGATGGATCTCCCCTGCCCGGCACAATAGGCGAAACGGCCGCCCTCATCACGGAACGTGGCGGCAAAGGCATTGCTGTTGCCTGTGATCATGCCGATGATGCGCAAGTCGGCAAGGTGTTTGAACAAATTGCCAATGAGCAGGGGCGCCTCGACATCCTTGTCAACAATGCCGCCTATATGCACCCGCAGTTGATTGAGAAAAAACCCTTTTGGGAAAAGGAATTAGCGGCGCAGTATATTCTCGATGTTGGGCTGCGCTCCTCCTACGTCTCCAGCTGGCATGCTGCGCGCATGATGGTGCCGCAAGGCTCAGGCCTTATCGCCTTCACCTCCTCCTTCGGTGCAACCTGCTACATGCATGGGCCAGCTTATGGCGCGCAAAAAGCAGGCCTGGATAAGCTTGCGCATGATATGGAACATGATCTGCGTGGCACGGGCGTGGCAGCGGTGTCGATCTGGCTTGGCCCGCAAATCACCGAACGCGCGTTGATCGCCAAGGAAGTCAACCCAGAGCAATATGAAGGCTTTATGTCGGTGGCTGAGAACCCAGAATTTACTGGCCATATTCTCGATGCCATCTCCAAGGCCCCGAACCGCGATGAGCTGTCCGGCGAAACCCTGATTGGTGCGGAAATTGCCAAGGCGCTGGGCATCACCGATCGCGGACAGGAACGCCCGTCTTATCGGGATATGCTGGGCAGCCCACGCACGAAGAACCCAGCCGCGGTGTACTAATTCCTATGGCCAAGCAATTTCATCTCGCCGACCTGTTTGAAACCGTCGCCGCCACGGTGCCGGACCGTATTGCCATCCGCGCGGCCAGCGCCACGCTGACCTATGCCGAGCTGAACGATCGGGCCGATCGTCTGGCGGCAGGTCTTGCCGCCCAAGGCGTCAAACGCGGCGATACGGTTGGGCTGTATCTGATGAACGGCCCTGCGTTTCTGGAAGGCTTTATCGCCGCTACAAAACTTGGCGCTGTGCCGTATAACGTCAACTACCGCTATCGCGCGGATGAGTTGCGTTACTTATTTGCCAATGCCGAAAGTGCCGCCATCCTTCACGGAGCTGAATTTTCAGACGTGGTGCGCGAGGTGCGCGGTGATGTCCCAACGTTGAAGGTCAGCGTGGCCGTGGACGATGGATCGGGTGCCGACATCTCCGGCTCATTGGCTTATGATGACCTGCTGAAGACGGAGCCTGCCGGCCCCTATGACCGGCATGAGGAGGATATTCTCCTCACCTACACAGGCGGCACGACGGGGATGCCGAAGGGCGTTATGTGGCCGCACCGCGCGTTTTTGTTCGCGTGCGCGGGTGGGGCGGGCTATTTCAATCCGGCTGGCCCAGTTGTCGTTCCAGAAGATATCGCAGACCGCGCCGCCAATGGATATCCGTTGAAGATGATGCCGCTGGCACCGCTGATGCACGCGGCCGCCGTCTGGGCGACGTGGTCCGCATTACTCAATGGCCTGACAATCATTTTGGATGAGAGCAAAAGCTTCAACCCCGAACATATCTTTGACATGGCCGAGCGCGAGGGTGCAAACCTGCTGCAATTCGTCGGCGATGCCATGGCAATTCCGCTCAGGGATGCCCTCAAGGCGAACCCCGGCCGCTGGAATTTGCAGGGCGTGGTCAATTTGGGATCGGGCGGTGCTGTCTTCTCCCAACATGTGAAGGATGACCTGAAGGCACTTGTTCCTTCGGCTTCGATTACCGACGGCATGGGGACGTCAGAAACCGGCATATCCGGCATGGCGGAGCCGAGCGCAGAAGGCGTGATGCGCCTCCCCGCAACGGAGGCACAACAGGTTGTCATAGACGACCGCTTTGCCGAAGTTGGCGAAACCGGCTTCATTGCGCGCACCGGCCATACCCCCGTCGGTTATTTCGGCGATCCGGTGAAGACGGCGGAAACCTTCAAGGCAATTGACGGCAAGCTCTGGGCAGTTAGCGGCGATACTGGCCGACTGGACGCCGATGACAAGATCACCATGTTCGGGCGAGGATCGACCTGCATCAACACCGGCGGCGAGAAGGTTTTCCCAGAGGAAGTGGAAGAGGCGCTGCGCGCCCATCCTGCCATCCTCGACGCCGTCGTGGCGGGGCAGAAGGACGACCGTTGGGGCGAACGCGTAATTGGCATTGTCTCTTTGCGCGCGGGACAGAGCGCGCCCGATGAGGGGGCGCTGAAAGCCTTTCTCACCGAACGTCTGGCGGGGTATAAGGTGCCCAAGGCCTTTGTCTGGGTGGATGCGGTGAAGCGCTCCCCCGCAGGCAAGCAGGATTATCGCTGGGCAAAGGAAGTGGCCGGACACGCATGAGCATTGTTGATCCCGTTTTTGCGCAAGTCACGGCCGCAGGCTCCCCCTTTGAAATTGGAGAGCGCGACGGCGTGCGGCAGTTTGTTAGCGCACCGGCAGACCTGAACGCCCTCATAGATGCCGCGCGCCGCCACGGCGACAAAACCTTCATCGTTGAGGATGATCGACGGCTGACCTTTGAGCAAGCCTTCCAGTGGCGGGATCGGCTGGTGCCCATGCTCGGCATTCAGCGCGGCGACCGCGTTGCCATCTGTATGCGCAACCGCACCGAATGGATCATCGCCTATATGGC